>ERZ1066133.734-NODE-734-length-12447-cov-9.078680_pt1 | contig 12447 bp, 7 predicted proteins | sample MGYA00382780_ERZ1066133 | MGnify/ENA primary metagenome ERZ1066133 (study PRJEB33369, sample SAMEA5778363) | biofilm metagenome | biome: Industrial cooling water; feature: Water cooling tower basin; material: Biofilm | place: United Arab Emirates | collected...
GGCCGCTACCGTCTGATGCTCATTCACCACTGTCCGAAAGTCTTGGGCAAGACCATCGGGCGTCAATGCCACCACCCCGATCTCGTGTGGCATCGCAAAGAGCAGCGGGGGACGATCGGCCGGTGACAGCCCCGGAGTTCCGGCGTGGTCGAGCGGCACGGACGCGATCGCGGAGCGATAGCTCGCCGCTCGCTCGGGAAGATGCGACTCCGCCAGGGTCGGCCGCACCACCCGGTCGACACCGAGCCGCGCCGCCAGCGTGTCGATCAACTCGCTCGCGGCCCGGGCACGCTCGGCGCTGTCGATCGCGCCGTCGCACGGCACGATCCCCTCGGTGCTCATCTGCTCGTGCACCAATCGTCCGGCATGCACCGCGTGCAGCGCGATCCCCTGCACCCCAAAGCCCAGATGTGATCTCTCCAGCCCCGAACGCAGCAGCGACCACAGATGCCGCCGCTCGCGGCTCGGGCGGCTGAGCGCGATGGTGAATGTCCACGGTCCCAGATCGGTCCGATCCAGCGTGACGTCGAGCCGTCGCACCCCGCTCTCGCACGCGGCCAGCTTCTCGATGAGTTGCTCCAGCATCTGACGCAGACAGCACTCCAGATCGCCCAGCCGTGTGGTCGATCCGTCAAAGACGCGCTCGACCCGGACCGGAGCCTGCGTCCGCACCGGGCTGATCGTCTCGATCGCCGCACCCAGCGCGCGATCCAGTCGCAGCAGCAGGTCTTCGCCGAAACGGGCCGGCAGCGTGGCTCGCGGAATGGCCAGCAGGTCCGCGATCGTGCGCACCCCGACCAGCGCCAGCCCCGCCCGCGTCGTTTCATCAACGCCGAGCGACTCCACCGGCAGCCTCGCCAACGCATCACGCAGATGCGGCGGATGCACGATGCAGATGCGGTCCTCCGCCGTGCCCCGTCCGAATCGCGCCAGCGCCCTGGCCCCCGCGAAGCTCGGCGCGATCGCAAGCCGCGTGTCAAAGCCCAGCCGCGTCAGCGACCCCAGCATGCTCCGCGCCAGGGCCCGCTCGCCCCCGAACAAGTGCTCGCATCCTCCGATGTCCATCAGCAGTCCATCCGGCGGGTCCACCGCCACGCAAGGCGAGAACCGATCGCACCACCGAGCCAGGGCCGCCAGCCCCGCTGCGTCCCGCCCCGGATCCGCTTCCGCGATCATCACACGGTGCAGCAGTTCCGAGACCAGTGCCCGCGCCTGGCTCAGCGGCAGCCCGACACGCACGCCCGCCGCCGCCATCTGATCACAGCACGCCGCAACAACCTGCTTCCGACGCGTCGTGCCCACCAGCAGCACCGGCCGATCAGGCGCTGCGACGCGACGGTTCGACCGTCGGAACACATCGATCGAAAGCCTCGCGAACCACACTGACAGAGCCCGTGGCATGATCCAGCCGCACGGCGAATCGCCGCGCCTCCTCCGACATAGGCCGCAGTCCCTTGCAGCGCAGCAGTTCCACTTCCCATACCGGCCCTGCGAACACATCACTCCGCCGCGGCCGCACCTGCCAGCGCGTCATCGCCGCCGACAACTGCGTCAATTCGTCGGGTGGACGCGCCAGCAGCGCCGGCACTCCCGCATCCAGGCTCGCGATCTGCAGTCGCCTGGAATCCGGCATCCGCACGCCGCTCCCGTCGCCGATCACTCCGGCCACCGCCCTGGAGCGCAGCGACAGCTCCATCGCCCACACCCGTTGCCGCACATCTCCGGCATCCACGCACACAACCCGCGACAAAGCCGCCCCCGTGCCGATCGCCTGCGGATGCGCCCATACGCGCCGCCCGACCAGCACCAGCAGACCCTGCCGCTGCGACACGATCCGGTGCCCCAGATGCACAAGCACGCACAGCGGCGGCTGCCAGTCCGCGTGCCCACCCGCGGCCAGCGCCGCGCCGAACCACTCGTGCGTGCCCGCGCACGCCAGCGCTTCGCGTGCATCCGAGGCGTGGGTACCGCCAAAGTCCCATCCGGTCCGCAGGCTTCCGCCGCCCGCGGGGCCGCGACGGCGCGACGAAACATCCTCGATCGCGTGCTGTAATGCACGCACAGAAATGGACTTGGAGCATTTCGGTGATCGCAGTTCCATGGCGGCCTCAATGAACGGTTTCCGTTAGGTTACTAGCGAAAAGCGAACATTGCAAGCCTTCTCACTTGACACGCACGAAAAAACCGATATGCTCTCTTCGTGCATCAAGAGACCCGACGCGAAAGCGCGACGGGCGGCAACCGAGCTGGAACCACCAGTCGCGGTGCCGGGGCTACGGGTGATCTCACCCGAAACCGATGCGGCCTGTCGCAGATCGCCTGCGATCAGGGCAAAAAGTGTGCTTGCCTCGCTCACGCGAACGCCCGCACACTCCGCTCAACCGCCCGAAGCTTGATGCCGTGGAGTCCACGGCATGTCTTCGCGCTCTGACCGTTCTTCGCTCAACCACACCGCCAGCACCCCCGACGCCGCCGAGGCACGACTGGCCGCGGCGACCCGCGCCGAGCCTTGTCTCGATCCGTCCGACCGGAGGCCGGCCCCACTGGAGCAGAGCTTCGGCATCGAAACCCTCGCCATCCGCGGCGGCCGCCGTCCCGATCCCACCACCGGCGCGATCCTCACCCCGATCGTCCAGTCCACGACCTATGTGCAGGAGAGCGTCGGCAACCACAAGGGCCACACCTATAGCCGCGCCAGCAACCCCACCGTGCAGGCCCTCGAAGAGGCCCTCGGCGTTCTCGAGAACGCTCTTCCCTCCGTCTGCTTCGCCACCGGCATGGCCGCGATCAGCACGCTGTTCTTCGGCGTGCTCAAGCACGGCGATCACGTCATCGTGTCTGACGTCGTCTACGGCGGCACCGTCCGCTTCGCCAACCTGCTCCTCGCCCCGCTCGGGATCGACGTAACCTTCGTCGATACCTCCGACGCCCGCGAAGTCGAGAAGGCCATCACCCCCAAGACCAAGCTCGTCTTCATCGAGACGCCCGCGAACCCGACGCTGAAGCTCTCCGACGTCGCCGCGATTGCCAACGTCACCAAGCGCCGCGGCATCCTGCTCGCCGTGGACAACACGTTCTACACGCCGGTGCTGCTCCGCCCGCTCGACCTCGGCGCCGACATCACCGTCTATTCCACGACCAAGTACATCGAGGGCCACAACGCCACCGTCGGCGGCTCGCTCTCGACCCGCGATCCAGCCCTCCGCGAGCGCTTCACCCTGATCCGCAAGACCCTCGGCAACATCCAGGCCCCGTTCGACGCCTGGCTCACGCTCAAGGGCCTCAAGACCCTGCCGCTGCGCATCCGCGAGCATTCTCGGAACGCCCGACTCGTTGCCGAACACCTGGCGCGTCACCCCAAGGTTTCACGCGTTCTTTATCCGGGCCTGCCCAGCTTCCCCCAGCACGAACTGGCTGTTTCCCAGAATCACTCTTGCGATCCGGCCGAAAAGACGTATGCTGAGATCTTCCACGGCGGCATCGTCTCGTTCGAGGTCGTCGGCGGAACCAGTGCCGGTCTTGTCGTCATGAACTCCGTTCGCCTTGCCAGCCTCGCCGAGAACCTCGGCGCCACCGAGTCGCTGGTCACCCACCCGGTGACCATGACCCACGGTGACGTCCCGGCGGCACAGCGCGCCAAGGCGGGGATCACCGACGGCCTGATCCGCCTCTCCGTGGGCCTCGAGAACCCGCGCGATCTCATCGCCGATCTCGAACAGGCGCTCGCCCAAGTCGGCGGCACCATCCGCCCCCGCGTGACCACGACCCGCACGACGGGCACGGTCGTCACGACGGCCTGAGGCCGTACACACCTTTTCCTCAACTCGCGTTCTCGTTTTTTACCCGCATCTCCCGGGCGTTTCCGCCCGATCCGCGTGGTCCCCGCTTCGGCCCACGCCACAGGCTCCTCAAGGAATAAGGCCATGGTCTCGCAGAACCCCAACCTCCACTCGCACGAAGACGCGTCGATCGTCGTGCTGAAGTTCGGCAGCTCGATCCTCGCCGACGAGCGCTCGCTCCCGATCGCCGTGCACGAGATCTACCGCCACCTCCGCGCCGGCAAGAAGGTCGTCGCCGTCGTCTCCGCGATGGGCAACACGACCAACAAGCTGCTCGAACAGGCCGCCCGTTTCGGCCCGTCGCCCGACCCCGTCGGAGTCGCCGCCCTCGCCGCGATCGGCGAGGCGCAGTCCGTGGGCCTGCTTACCTTGGCTCTCGATCGCGCCGGCGTCCCCGCCAACGCGCTCGACCACGCCGCCCTCGGCCTGCGCACCCACGGCCCGATCCTCGACGCCAAGCTCGACGGCATCGATGTCGGCCGCGTCCGCGCCGCCCTCGCCGATCGTCCCGTGCTCGTGGTTCCCGGCTTCCTCGGCCGCGACGACCTCGGCCGTACCACCCTGCTGGGCCGCGGCGGATCCGATTTCTCCGCCCTCTTCATCGCCGCCAAGCTCCACTGCCGCTGCGTGCTGCTGAAGGACGTCGACGGCCTCTACGAAGCCGACCCCAGCGAGAACCCGCAGGCCCGCCGATTCGAGGCGATCTCCTACGACGACCTGCTCGCGCTCCCCGAGGGCGTCGTGCAGCACAAGGCCGTTCGATTCGCCAAGGAGCATGGCCTGGTCTTCGGCGTGGGCCTCGTCGGACAAGCAATTGGCTCGCTCGTCGGCCCGCACGCCACCCGTCTCGCCGCCGCCAAGCGCGAGCAGTCCACGCTGCGCGTGTCGTTCCTCGGCCTCGGCACCGTCGGCCTCGGCGTCTTCCAGCACGTCGCCCGCCTGCCCGAACAGTTCGAGATCGCTGCCATCGGCGTGAAGCACGTGCAGAAGCACATCGACGCCGGCATTCCGCAGTCGCTGCTCTCGTCTGATCTCCACGCCGTGATCGACTCGCCGTGCGATGTCATCATCGAGACCATCGGCGGCCTGCACCCCGCGAAGGAGCTCATCCTCCGCGCCCTGCGTTCCGGCAAGCACGTCGTCACCGCCAACAAGGCCGTCCTCGCCGCCTTCGGCGACGAGCTCTTCGCGGCGGCGACGGCTTCCAACGTCTCGCTGGTGTACAGCGCTTCCGTCGGTGGGGGCGTTCCAGTGGTCGAGTCCGTTCGTAGGTCGCGTGATGCAGCTGGGGGAGTGGGGGTGGCCCGCATCCGCGGCGTGCTCAACGGCACGACCAACTTCATCCTGGGCCAGCTCGAGAAAGGCCGCGAGTTCGACGCCGCGGTCAAGCAGGCCCAGCAGGCCGGCTTCGCCGAGGCCGATCCCAGCGCCGACCTCGACGGCATCGACGTTGCCAACAAGCTCGTCGTGCTCGCCCGCGAGGCCTTCGGCGCCGCCATCAGCGTCGAGAGCGTCGCCCGCGAGGGCATCCGCGGCGTCTCCGCCCGCGATGTCGCTCTCGCCCGCAATGAGGGGCAGGCCATCCGTCTCGTCGGCCGCCTGTGGCGCGACGCCCAACGCGTCCACGCGTCGGTCGCGCCCGAGCGTGTGGACTGTACCGATCTGCTCGCTCAAACCCGCGATGAGTTCAACGCGGTCGAGATCGAGCAGACCAACGGCGAGGTCGTCAAGCTCCTCGGCCGCGGCGCCGGCCGCTGGCCCACCGCCGAGTCCGTCTTCGGCGATCTCTTTGAACTCGCACAACAGATCAGCAGCCGCAGCCCCGCGCGGGCGGCCACGACGTCCGGAGGTGTCGCGTGAGTCAGTCCGAACCGCTCCACATCAGCACGCGATTGCTCCACCCTTCCGCCGGAGGCACGCACAGCGTCTCCGCCGAGTGGCAGCACCGCCCAAGCGCCACGCCCGTCTATCAGACGGCCACTTTCGACCAGGAATCGCCGCTCGAGTTCGGTGAGTTCGACTACAGCCGCAGCGGCAACCCGAGCCGCACCGGCGTCGAGCGTGTGCTCGCCGAGCTGGAAGGTTCGCGCGCCGCCCTCGCCTTCAACAGCGGCATGAGCGCGATCGCCGCCGTCTTCGGTTTGCTCAAGCCCGGTGACGAGATCGTCGCCTCCACCGACATCTACGGCGGGGCGTACCGTCTGCTCAACCGCATCGCCGAACGCCGCGGCATCGTCGTCCGCTTCGCCGCCCTCGACGACCTGCGAGCCTTCGCCGCTGCGGTCACCGACAAGACCCGGATCATCTACGCCGAGTCCATCGGCAACCCGCTCATGACCGTCGCCGACATCGGTGGATTGTCGCGCATCGCTCGTGCGGTGAACGCCCGCCTCGTCATCGACAACACCTTCCTCACGCCGCTGAATCTCCGTCCGCTGGAGCTCGGGGCCGACATCGTCGTCCACTCCGCCACCAAGTACCTCTCCGGCCACGGCGACGCCACCTCGGGCGTGCTGGGCGTCAACGACCTCAAGCTCATCGCCGAACTGAACTTCATCCGCAACGCCGAGGGCACGGCGCTCCCGCCCCAGGAGTGCTTCCTGCTCGAGCGCGGCCTCAAGACCCTTGATGTGCGACTTGAGCGTCAGCAGAAGACCGCCGCCAAGGTCGCGGCACTCCTCGCCGAGTGCGAGGCCGCGGGCGAGATCAAGGGCGTTCGTTTCCCCGGCCTGCGTTCGCTGCCCGGGCACGATCTGCACCGCTGCCAGTCCGCGGGCAACGGCGCCGTCATCTGCTTCGAGACCGGCTCGCTCGAGCGTTCGCTGCTGCTTGTCAAGTCTCTGTCGCTCTTCCCGATCCGCGTCAGCTTCGGCTCGGTGGAGTCCTCGGTCAGCATGCCCTTCTCGATGTCGCACGCCAGCGTGCCCAAGGAGCTGCGTTCGGTGAACGCCGTGCCGCAGGACCTGATCCGGCTGTCGATCGGCCTTGAGGCCGCGAACGACCTGATCGCGGACCTGTCGCGTGCGATCCATTCCGTCGGCGCCCGCCGCGCCACGACGGTGGAGACCCGCGCGTCTGGTGCGCCGATCTGTTGTTGAGTCGTCCGGAGTGATTCGTCCCAGGAGCGTTTCGTGATCTCCAGCAAGCACAACATCGCGGTGGTAGGGGCGACCGGCGCCGTCGGCCGCGAAGCCCTCGCGATCCTCGAGTCCCGCAACTTCCCCGCCGCCCGCCTCCGCGTGACGGCCTCCGAGCGCTCCGTCGGCAAGACGATTGACTACGCCGGGCAAAGGCTCACGCTGGTGGCTTCCATACCCGAATCCGTCCACGGCTGCGACGCCGCCCTGTTCTGCGTCTCCTCCGATGTCGCCAAGCGCCTCGCCCCCGAGTGCGTCAAGGTCGGCTGCACGGTCGTGGACAATTCCTCCGCCTTCCGCGCCGATCCCGCCGTGCCGCTCGTCGTGCCCGAGGTCAACGGCTCCGAACTCGCCTCGCTGGCCGGGCCGTGCCTCGTGGCCAACCCGAACTGTTCCACGATCCTGCTCGTCGTCGCGCTCAATCCGATCCGTCGCCGCTTCGGCCTCAAACGCATCGTCGTCAGCACCTACCAGGCCGTCTCGGGGGCCGGTGCCGCCGCGATGGACGAGCTCCGCCAGCAGGCCGCCGACGTGCTCGCCGGCAAGCCGATTCAGCCCACGGTCTTCGCCGAGCCCTGCGCGTTCAACATCTTCAGCCACAACTCCACGATTGATCTCGACTCCGGCCTCAATGGCGAAGAAGCCAAGATGATCAGCGAATCGCGCCGCATCTGGGCCGACAAGTCCCTGGAAGTCAGCCCCACCTGCATCCGCGTCCCGGTGCTGCGTGCCCACGCCGAGGCCGCGACCATCACCTTGGACAAGCCCGCCAGCGAGACCGAAGTGCGTGCCGCATTCGCCGAAGCTCCCGGCGTCCGCCTCATCGACGATCGCGCGAACAACGCCTTCCCCACCTCGCTCAAGGCCTCCGGCGGCGACGACATCCTCGTGGGCCGTCTCCGCGTTGATCCCACCGCGCCCCGCGAGCCCGACGGCCGCTCGCGTCATCACTGCCTGCTGCTCTCCGGTGACCAGCTCCGCAAGGGCGCCGCGCTCAACGCGATTCAGATCGCCGACGCACTTCTGCGTTGATCACGCTCACGGGTTCAGCCCGCTCGGCGGCATGCTCGTCAGCAGGATCCGCCACTGTGCGGCATCCGCCTCATCGCCGAGCGCCTCGGCGCATTCAATCAGGCCTTGCACCGTGTCGTGCCGCCAGGTGAACTCCGGCATCGCGTAGCGATAGAACACGTTCCACGCTTCGCGAAAGAACTCGCGGGCCTCGGCGTGACGGCCCTTCTTCAGAAGCACCCATCCGCGGGCAAAGAGCACATGAGTCCGTTGATCACCGGCGATGCTCGGGTAGCGTTCCACCAGCCGCATCGCCCGGTCCGAGGACCTCTCCGCAGCTTCGACGTCTCCCAGCCCCGCAGCGCAGTACGCCATGCCCGCGTGCACGATCGCGTTGGAGTGATGATCGGGTCCGACGCACGCCGCGAGTTCGTCGAGCGATTGCTGGTACACCCGCAACCCGTCCTGAAAACGCCCCGCCAGCGCCAGGTACCACGCCTGTCGCGTTCGGGTGCTCGCCGTGAGCAGCTTGTCCCGCGACCGGTCCGGGACGCTCTCCCAGATCCGGCACGCGTGCTCGCCCAGGGGGATCGCCGTTTCCATATCGCCGATGTACGCCGCGATAACCGCCGCCCGATCCACGCACGCCAGCACCGAGAAGTCGTTCTGGCCGAAGCGACGCTTCAGCACTTCCGCGCCGTCCAGGAGCGACCGTACCCGATCCGGATCGCGCCGTTCCGTCTCCGCAGCACGAGCCCGTGCGATGCAACTCCGGACGATCGATAGGTCCCACGATCCCAGCAGGCGCCGCTGGAGCGTAATCAACGCGGCAAGGGCATCCGTTCGACCCGTGGACTGTCGGACGCGATAGTCCGCCGGCTCCGGCGTCGCGAGTGTTTGGATCATCTTCCGAACCCGGTCCTCGATTCCCAGTCCGCCGCCCACAGCCGCCTCGATGTCCTTGGCGATCTCGCCGGTGGGTACCTGAAAAGCGATGTCCGCCGCATCCTGCAGGGACCCGTGCAGGTCCGGGTCCGACGAGGCGAGCAGCCTCAGCTTCAGCCGCAGCGCTTCGCGCGCCATCGGTTCCGCCTCCGCGAACCGCTGCTGGCTGAGCAACACGCGCGTCTTCAGGCTCTTCAGCGAAGCGACATTCGCCTCGCCCGCGCCGCCCGGACGTCTCGCCAACGCCGCCAGCGTCGCGTCGGCCTCCCGAGCCGCGTCCTGCGATTGACCGCGTGCGAGCAGGATCCGAGCGAGCAGGCCTCGTGTCGCAAGCGTGTCGATCGCCTCCGGTCCCAGCAGCTTGGTCCGCATCGCCATCGCGTCGCGGCAGATCGTCTCCGATTCCGCCAATCTCTTGCGTACCAGCAGCACAGCCGCCAGTTCGTGCATGTTCGCCGCGACCTCCGGGTGCTCGGGCCCGTGCTTCTCCCGCAGCCGCACCAGGCCGTGCCGCAGCGACACCTCCGCGTACTCGACGTACGACGACGCCTTGCCCGATCCCAGCTCCGTGTACACGCTGCCCCACAGGCGCCGCAGCGACTGATCCAGGTCCGGCTGGTCCGCGAAGGCATTGGTCTCAAGCCGGAAGTAGAGGCGGTTCAGGCCGTCGCCGATGATGCGCGACATGTCCGGTTTGGTCGGATCCTCGGTCGGCAGCGCCTCGCGCAGCAGTTCGGTCACCGCCTGAGCGCGAACGCTCTCCGCGTGCGCCTGGCGTTGCCGCGCCTCCGCCAGCTTGGCCGCCGCCGATGCCTGCGTCAGCGACATCGCCACCGACGTCATCGCCCCCGCCATCAGCACGACGGCGAGCCCCGTCCACGCCAGCCGACGCCGGTTCAGCATCACGGCCTTGCGCAGCACGTACCAGCCCGACGAGCTCCGCGCCTCGACCGGACTTCCCGTCAGATAGCGTTCGATGTCCCGCGAGAGGCTCGCCGCCGATTGATACCGCAGCGTCTTGCTCTTCTGCAAGGCCCGCAGCAGGATCGCTTCAAGGTCGGCATCGACGGACGAATCGTGCAGCTTCGGCGGCGTGGGCGCCGTCTCGCCGATCTGCCGCGCAATATCGAAGATCGTGCCCGACACCTCGTACGGCATCTTGCCGCAGACCAGCCGGTACAGCAGCACGCCCAGCGAGTAGACGTCCGTCAGCGCGTCCACCTGATCCGGATGTCCCGACACCTGCTCCGGCGACGCGTACGCCGGGGTGCCCGCGAACTCGCCGGTGATGGTGGCTTGCACGCCGCCCGCTTTCGCGATGCCGAAGTCCAGCACGACGGGGCGTCCGTCGGCCGTGACCAGCACGTTGTCGGGTTTCAGGTCGCGGTGAATGACACCGTTCAGATGCGCATGGTGCACCGCGGCGCACACCTGCATGAACACCCGCAGCAGCGCCGCCCGCTTGTCCGCCGGAGTCACCGCGCCAGGCTGGTACATGTCCAGCGGCACGCCGTCGATGAACTCCATCACCACCGCGATCCGCTCGTCCTCGAGCATCCGCGATTCGAAAACGGTCACGATGTTGGGATGGCGCAGCCGGGCCGCGATCTCGGCCTCGCGCTCGGCCCGCATCTTCTGGCGGTTGGACGCCGTCACGCCCGGCATCAGCGTCTTGATCGCCACCGTCCGCTGCGTGCTCTCCTGCACCGCCTTGTAGACGATGCCCTGAGCCCCCGCGCTCAGCACGCCGATGGTGCGATACCCCGGAATCCGCGGCGAACCAATCGGTCCGAGCGTGTCCGCCGCCAGATCTCGCACCCGCGACAGAAACGTGTCCTCTTCCTTCACCGCCGCCAGCAGCTCGCGGCACCGCTCGCAGTTGTCCACGTGCTTGCGCAGACGCGAGTCCACGTCGCTTCCCGCGGCCATCCGCTGGATCCGCTCCATCGGGGGACAGTCCGTGATGAGCCACGTCCCGCTCACACGTCCTCCTCGAACGCGCGGGTCATCTCTTCCACAAGTTCCTTCAGCCGCTTCGCGACCCGGCTCTTGGCAACATACACCTGCTCAACGGTCATCTTGCACTGCTGCGCCGCCTCCGCCGCCGGCACGCCGCGGAGACCGACAAGCTCGAACGCCGTCAGCGTGCGATCATCGATCGCCGACTCATCCCGCACCAGCGACATCGCCCGGGAGAGAATGCTCCGGTCGCGTTCGTCGGTCCAGATCGAGCGGAGCGACGACTCATCCGCCACCTCCGTCAGCGGCGTCGGCTCGGTGCGTCCGCGGGCCTGAGTCCGCAGGACCCGCAGCGTCTGGTGGTGCGCGATCCCCAGGATCCACGAGCTCAGCCGTCCCTTGCCGCGGTCGTAGCGCCCGTCGCGATAGGCGTGCACGAACTCCGCCAGCGTTTGCTGCGCCACCTCGTCGGCATCCGACTGCGACAGGCCCAGCCGCTTCGCGAGGCCCGCGATCACCGGGCGGAACCGTTGATCCATGTGCTGCCACGCCGGCTCGTTGGCGGCATCGCGCAACGCATCCAATAAGCGCGTGGTCGTCCGCGTGGCGAAAATGGCCTCGCTGGTCATCGATCAACTCCCACGGGCAGTCTACCACGACGTTTACCGGGCCGATACCGCAAACCACAACCCCGCGCATTTCCCTCGCCGGCCAACCCTGAAATCGCTTCCCAAGCCGCTCCAACGCCCCAACATAGGCCGTTTTCGCGCGTTCTCGGCCCCCTCCATTCCTATACTCCCCGTCCGTTTTTGCCCCTCCTTGGGGGCTGTTTCTCGGAAAGGAATCCATGCTCCGGCGCTCCCACACCTGCGGCGAACTCCGCGACTCCCACGTCGGCCAGACCGTCACTCTGAACGGTTGGGTCCACTCCTACCGCGGCCACGGCACCGGCCTGGTCTTCGTCGACCTCCGCGACCGCTTCGGCCTCACCCAGATCGTCTTCGACGGCGAAGACTCGCGCAAGGCCATCCTCGACACCGCCGACAAGCTCCGCCACGAAGACGTCCTCGCCGTCAAGGGCAAGGTCCGCATCCGCACCGGCGGCGAGAACCCCAAGCTCGCCACCGGCAAGATCGAGGTCGTCTGCGAGGAGCTCGAGGTCCTCAACAAGTCCGAGACGCCCCCGTTCCTGCCCGACGACAACCCCCAGGGCGGCAAGCTTCCCAACGAGGAGCTCCGCCTTGAGCACCGCTACCTCGACCTGCGTCGTCCCAAGATGCAGCACATCCTCGGCACCCGCGCCAAGGCCCTCAAGGTCACCCGCGACTACTTCTACGACAACGGCTTCCTCGAGATCGAGACGCCGATCCTCTACAAGTCCACGCCCGAGGGTGCTCGCGAGTTCCTTGTCCCCAGCCGGCATCAGCCCGGTGAGTGGTACGCGCTGCCGCAGAGCCCGCAGTTGTTCAAGCAGATCCTGATGGTCGCCGGCGCGGATCGCTACCTGCAGATCTGCCGCTGCTTCCGCGACGAGGACCCGCGCGCCGACCGCCAGG
>ERZ1066133.736-NODE-736-length-12422-cov-5.235627_pt1 | contig 12422 bp, 10 predicted proteins | sample MGYA00382780_ERZ1066133 | MGnify/ENA primary metagenome ERZ1066133 (study PRJEB33369, sample SAMEA5778363) | biofilm metagenome | biome: Industrial cooling water; feature: Water cooling tower basin; material: Biofilm | place: United Arab Emirates | collected...
AGTAAGAGGTACGAACTACGAAGTACAAAAAATAAATGCTTTCTGCCTGAGTGAGTAAAACAACTTAAGCAGGAAGCATTTTCAAATTATTTAATTACAAATTTTCAAATTGAAATTATGTCTACAGTAACAATCAGTGCACAGGATATTAATAAACTGCGCCAGGCAACAGGAGCAGGTATGATGGATTGCCGTAAAGCATTAACCGAAACCAATGGTGATTTTGAAGCAGCTATCGACTGGTTGCGCAAGCAGGGTCAGAAAGTTGCGGCTAAACGCAGTGACCGTGAGGCGAAAGAAGGTGTTGTGATTGCACAAACAAGTGCTGATAAGAAAACAGGCTTCGTTGTGTGCATCAGCTGCGAAACAGACTTTGTGAGCAAGAATGCTGAATTTGTAGCGTTTGCAAAATCAATTGCAGATGCTGCAGTGGCAAACAATGTAAAGAGTGCTGAAGAATTGAATGAAGTAACAGTAAATGGTGCTAAAGTTTCTGATTTGATCAATGATAAGCTGGCTTCAATAGGCGAAAAAATAGGTGTAAGCCGTTTTGAAAGAATTGAAGCTCCTTATGTAGCATCTTATATTCACGGTGCATACCGCATGGGTGTATTGGTAGGTATGGATAAAGAAGCTGAAGAAGCAGGAAAAGATGTGGCCATGCAAATTGCTGCAATGAATCCTGTAGCTGTTGATGCAGCCAGCGTACCTGCTGATGTAGTAACACGTGAAAGAGATATCATTGTTGACCTCATGAAGCAGGATCCTAAAATGGCAGGTAAGCCTGAAGAAATGATTGCTAAAATTGCTGAAGGTAAAATGAATGCCTTCTTCAAAGAGCAAACATTAACAGCACAGGCTTTTGTGAAAGACGGTTCTAAGAGTGTGGGCGAATACCTCAAGAGCGCAGGTGATGTAAAGGTGACTGAGTTTAAACGTGTGGCTTTAGGTTAATTTTATAAGGAAATAAGTATAAAAAGGGAAACTGTATCAGTTTCCCTTTTTTATTTATACTTTTAAACATGCACATCACAATTGAAGAAAAGAAAGCATTCATCAGCCGGCATTTTATAAAAAGCCTCGCTGCATTGCCTCCTGATGCAAAGGGAAAATGGGGTAAAATGAATCTGCAGCAAATGGTGGAGCATGTAACGGATTTTTTTAATGTATCCAATGGCAAAATTCAACTGCCACTTGTAACACCTGAAGAACACCTGCCCAAATTAAAAGCCTTTCTGCTGAGCGATAAAGAATTCAGAGAAAATACAAAAGCACCTGCTGAAATTCTGGGTGAAGACCCAGCTCCTGTACGTAATGAAACGATGGAACTTGCAGTAATAAAACTTGAAAAAAGTATCGTGCACTTTTTTGATCATTTTCACAACAATCCTTCTGTCACAACACTGCATCCCGTTTTTGGGCCATTACATTTTGAAGAATGGATATTGCTGCATTATAAACATGTGTTGCATCATGCAAAACAGTTTGGATTGGCCACCTGAACAGCAATTACAGCATACTGAATTTTACAAGCTTGTACTCTGCTTTATCAGCATTATATACTGCTACATAAAATGTGTTTTTAAATTTCGTTGCAGCAACTAATTTATTTTCCTGTGCTACAGGTTGTGCAGCAATGTATTCATCAATTTTTTTAGCTGCATCAAAATCAGTATGCATGGGAAGTTCATTACTTACAAACCGGAGATCAGAGGTATTGGCTGTCCAACCTGTAAAAAACATCTTAGGATTGTTGATAGACGATAAGGCTCCGCCAATGGCTTCACCGGCTGCTCCCACAATGGCACCATTGATAAATGCACTTGCAAGGCTTCCTCCGCCCGGTACAGGAAGCATAATCGCTGCTACAGAAACCACTGCGCCTGCCACATCGGTAAACTTCACTCTTCCGTCAATCGCTTCAAGACTTATGTACAGTTGACCGCTCCCTGCTGGGAGTGTATTGATTGCAAGTGATGAAGCATCAGCACTTGCAAAACGTAAAAACTTATCAATGGTTTTTGATTCAGTGATTGACCTGTTTGTATAAAACGTTCCGGGTTTTGCCTGTAATGAACTAAGATGCGATGGATGATCCGTAGAAAAGTAGTCAATATGTTGCTGCGATTTTGTAATGAGCGAATAATACATGAGTACAACAGTTCCGCCCGGTCTTGTGCGGGCAACAATTAAAATGGAGTCAGTTTGCACAATGGTTTTGGGCAATGTACCGGAAAGTAATGCATCAGCAGTTGTGATATCTGATTTTACAACGCCGAGTGCAGTATTTATCATGCTCATATTGCATGTGAGCAGATTGGTTTTACAGGTGCCTTCGGTGACTGACATGGTGCAATGAAGAATATGGCCATTTTTAAGAGAGCTGAAAAAACGAAGTTCATTATTTTCAAAACTAAACTTTACAGCAGATGTGTTTTTTTCAAACGGGAGAAAAGAGCCGGGCACTGTTAAATAACTGTAAGCCCTTGCCGGATTTTGTTTTGAATACTCAAGAGGAAATAAATTAGACGGAAAAGAAGCATCACCTGAACTGATGTATCCTGCATTTACCTGTTCAGTAAAATCAGGTATTATCTTTTTTGTTCTGATACCTGTTTTTGCTCCGCTGCTGTACAGTGTAAAAAAGTTATTATCAGGATTTAAAGCCAATACATAAAATGTTCCCTTATCCAGAAAACTGGTGAGTGCATACTCTTTCGGATTCATGTAAATCGTTTCATCTCTGAAAGCGCCGGTTTCCCAATCTGTTCTTGTAATAATAAAATTGGTAAGGTCTGTTGTAAAAACTTCAGTCAGCAGTTTTTCAGAAACACCCGAATGTATTGCCGGTACTTTCATAGCATCCGCTACCAGCATATTTATTTTATTGTAATTGTGTGTAGTGGGCATTGCAGACGGCAACCCTTTTTTGGTACGGAAAACATAATACCATTCTTTTTCAATTGTGTTATTTGCAGCGACTACAATTAACTTTCTAAAACCTTCACTTTGCATCACATTCACCATACGGCTGCCATCTTCGTTCATAAACAAGCCAATATTGCTGAGCCTTACTTTGCCCTCAAATGGCTGTACAGAGAACAGACTATCGCCCGCTATGAGGCAACCGGATTGCAATACGAATGCAACAGCAAGCAGAAATGACTTCATAAAGAAAGTTTGAACCATCATAACAGTTTCCTGAACGTGTTTGTTGACGTGATTTTTCTCTTTTTTTCCTTTATAGCCGACAGTTGTGCAAGTCTGCTGTTCCTTTTTTACGTGCACCAGCAAACATCATGTTTTAAATGCAGAACCTGCCCCTATCTGTTATGATACTTCAGTAAACTACACGTACTTTTGCCCCCAACGATTGATGCTATGAATAAACTTGAAAATTATATCTCCGGACAATGGATCACCGGTGATGGTGAGGGTCAGCTTTTGTACAATGCCGTAACGAGCGAACCGATTGCCATTGCTTCTACCAAAGGGCTGGACTTTGCTTCAGTACTCAGCTATGCACGACAAACAGGCAATCCTGCATTACGTAAAATGACCTTTCATGAGCGGGGTAATATGCTCAAAGCACTGGCCATGCATTTGCGAAAGCATCTGCCAAAGTTTTACGACATCAGTTATAAAACAGGCGCCACCAAAGCAGATAGCTGGGTAGATATAGAAGGTGGTATCGGTAATTTGTTTGCCAATGCTTCACTCCGCAGAAAATTTCCTGATGATGTGATGTGCATTGATGGCGAAAGCCATAACCTCAGCAAGAACAACACATTTATGGGTACACATATACTGGTGCCCAAAGAAGGTGTGGCAGTGCATATCAATGCGTTTAATTTTCCTGTGTGGGGCATGCTTGAAAAAATTGCTGTGAATTTATTAGCCGGTATGCCTGCTGTTGTAAAGCCTGCAACCGTTACCTCTTATGTAACGGAAGCAGTGGTAAAAGAAATCATTGCATCAGGTATTTTGCCCGAAGGTGCTTTGCAATTACTGTGCGGAAGTGCAGGCGATCTGTTGAATCATGTTACATCGCAGGATGTGGTAACATTTACAGGAAGCGCATCAACGGGATGGATGTTAAAATCAAATGAAACCATCCTTCGTGAAAATGTTCCGTTTAATATGGAAGCAGATTCGCTCAACTGTATTGTTTTAGGGAATGATGTAGAACCCGATATGCCTGAGTGGGAGATTTTTGTGAAAGAGGTACGTAAGGAAATGACGCTAAAAGCAGGGCAGCGCTGTACAGGTATTCGCCGCATTTTTGTTCCTGAAAATAAGATGGAAGCGATGTGGAAAGCCATTTCATCTTCATTAGCACAAACGGTAATTGGTAATCCGCTCAATGAAAAAGTGAGAATGGGATCACTTGCAGGAGAAACACAACGCAGAGAAGTGAAAGAGCAGGTGCAGAAATTATTATCGTCATCACAACTGATTTATGGTTCGCTGGATAGTGTAGAAGTAGTGGATGCAGATGCAGCAAAAGGTGCATTCATGAGTCCGCTCTTATTGATGAATGAACGTCCCTTTGTGTCCAAAGAAGTACATGAAGTGGAAGCCTTTGGTCCGGTGAGTACCATTATGCCTTACAAAACAACAGATGATGCTATTGTGTTAAGCAAGATGGGCAAGGGTAGTTTGGTTACAACCATTGTTACGGCAGATTATAAAACTGCAAGAAACTACGTAGTGGGTGCTGCCACACATCATGGACGCATTTTAGTACTCAATCGTGAATGTGCAAAAGAAAATACAGGTCACGGTTCACCGTTACCATTGTTAGTGCATGGAGGTCCGGGGCGTGCAGGCGGTGGTGAAGAGATGGGCGGCATACGTGGTGTAAAACATTATCTCCAGCGTACGGCTATACAGGGTTCGCCCACCACTATTACTGAAATCACCAATGTATATCAGCCGTATGCAAAAGGTAAAGAGCCGGGAAAGCATCCATTCAAAAAATACTTTGAAGAATTGCAAATAGGAGATCAGCTTGTTACAGAAAAGCGACTGATCACAAGTGAAGATATTGATGCCTTTGCTGATTTAAGCGGCGATCATTTTTATGCGCATATCAAAACAACAGATTTTACCGGAACGATGTTTGAGCGACAGGTAGCACATGGATATCTCATTATGAGTATTGCTGCCGGTTTGTTTGTGGATGATTACGACATCAATCCGGTATTACTGAATTACGGAATTGATGAACTGCGATTTACCAAACCGGTTTATCCCGGAGCTGAAATTCATATTCGTTTTACCTGCAAGGAAAAACTTCCCAATGATAAACGTATTGTAGAAAAGCCTGAAGATTTTAAACGTGGTGATGATATTGATAAAGGTATTGTAAAATGGCTGGTGGAAATGATTGATGAAACCGATGAAGTAACAGGTGTAGCAACGATATTGACGATGGTGAAAAAGAGGGGCTAAACTTTTTTACCCTAAACTTAAAAATTATTTTATGATACATGAAGTAGCAGGTGGTTCAGTAAAGTTTGAACTCCATAATCATATCGGAATAATTGAATTCGCTCATCCGCAAAGTAACTCTTTGCCAGGCAAGTTGCTGGAAGAGTTGGCACAAGTAATACATGGTGCAGGAAATGATGAACGTGTAAAAGTGATCATCCTCCGCTCGGCAGGTGAAAAAGCATTTTGCGCCGGTGCAAGTTTTGATGAGTTGGTTGCCATTAAAAACGAAGCAGAAGGATTGCAATTCTTCAGCGGTTTTGCAAAAGTGATCAACGCCATGCGTAAGTGCCCCAAGTTTATCATTGGCCGTATTCATGGCAAATGTGTGGGCGGTGGCGTGGGTGTAGCCGCATCAGTAGACTATGCCATTGCTACTGATAAAGCCGATGTGAAGTTGAGTGAATTGGCAGTAGGCATCGGACCTTTTGTTGTGGGCCCGGCTGTAGAACGCAAGATCGGTACTTCTGCTTTCAGTACATTGTCAATTGATGCAGCATCCTTCCGTAATGCTGAATGGGCCCGTCGAAAAGGTTTGTTTGCCGAAGTACACGACTCAACTGAAAACATGGATGAAGCCATCTCTAAACTTGCTGAAACATTAGCACACGCTTCACCTGAAGCGATGGCTGAAATCAAAACAATATTCTGGAAGGGAACCGAGCATTGGGATGAATTATTGCAGCAACGTGCAGCCATCAGCGGCAGATTGGTATTGAGCGAGTTTACTAAAAATGCAATTGCAAGATTCAAGTCTAAGAGTAAATAAGAGTATGAAAGAGAAGAGGAGTAAAAGAGAAAATTCAAACCTTGCTAATTAAATTTTTAGTTCATAAAACTCACAAGCCAATCTCATTCTCTCTTTTTCTCCTTTAACCTCTTAGCCTCATCAAATTTCATCAACAACCCTCCTTTACTCTTTTCCCTCTTTCAAACTCCTTGCCCATGATTTCAACTTTTTCTTCCGACAACTTTCAAACATTCTGTAATCATCTTTCTAAAAAAGACAAACATCTTAAAGCCATTATCAAACAGCATGGCTATCCGCCCATGTGGACACGTAAGCAGGGTTTTGAAACACTTATCCTTACCATATTGGAACAGCAGGTTTCGCTTGCTGCCGCATTTGCAGCTTATAAAAAACTCAAAGCAACAATAGGAACGGTTACTCCTGCCAAAATTCTACATATGAGCAATGAGGAACTGCGTGCTTGTTACTTCACACGGCAAAAACAAGGCTATGCAAAAAACTTAGCCGAAGCATTTGCAACTAAAACATTGCCATGGAAACAATTTCCTGATATGACAGACGAGGAAGTTCGCCATCATCTCACTTCTATCAAGGGCATTGGCAACTGGACGGCCGATGTATATCTCATGCATGCACTGCAACGAACTGACTTGTTTCCTCTTGGCGATATTGCATTAGTCAACTCATTAAAAGAAACCAAACAATTACAGCCACACATCAGTAAAGAAGAAATGCTGCTCATTGCAGAACCTTGGAAGCCTTATCGCACAATTGCAGCAATGATCTTGTGGCATGCCTACATCAAAAAGAGAAATATCAGGATTGATGCATAAACAACTGCCCGTTTGCTTTCATTCCTTTAGCTTTGCGCTGCACAACAATCTTCATGAATACCGAAATCCTGATTAGCAATTTAACCAATCCTACACTGCTGTTTTTTTTACTCGGTGTTATTGCAGCTATTGTAAAAAGCGATTTGGAAATTCCACCCGGCTCGGTAAAATTTATCTCGCTGTATTTATTGTTTTCAATTGGGTTTAAAGGAGGTCAGGAATTAGCACACAGCGGACTTACTTCCGAAATCATTATTACACTCCTTCTTGCATTGGCATTAGCAGCCTTCGTTCCTCTGTATTCATTCTTTATACTTAAACGAAAACTGAATGTATATGACGCAGGTGCGGTGGCGGCTGCGTATGGCAGCGTAAGTGCAGTAACCTTTGTGGCAGCAAGTGCATTTCTTGAAGCAGAGCAGGTGCATTATGGCGGGCACATGGTAGCTGCAATGGCATTGATGGAAGCCCCGGCCATTATCATTGGTGTAATGCTCATCCGTAAGTTTGATGAACATAAAGAGCAACATCATAAACTGCGTTACATTGTACATGATGCTCTCACAAACGGAAGCGTGCTCATGATTATGGGAAGCTTAATCATCGGTATTGTGGCAGACTCTAAACAGGCAGAAGGGATTAAGCCATTTACTTCTGATATCTTCAAAGGATTTCTTGCAGTATTTTTATTGGAGATGGGTATGGTGGCAGCCAAGCGCTTCAAAGCATTCCGAAGCTATGGATGGTTTGTTACCCTGTTTGGTTTGTTGTTACCACCTGTTAACGGAACACTCACCATCTTCATCACTTCATTTTTTGAAATAGAAACCGGCAATCGTTTTTTACTTGCTATTCTTGCCGCAAGTGCCTCTTATATTGCTGTACCTGCTGCCATGCGTTTAGCAGCGCCTAAAGCAGATCCCGGTTTGTATATTCCCATGACGCTGGGTGTAACATTCCCGTTCAATATTACAGTTGGTATTCCCTTGTATTGGTGGCTGGCAAATAACTTTTAAAATATTATTTTAATCGCAGGCTTGTGTGCAACGATGAATCTTCTGTTGCGTCGCATTGCAAATCCCGTCTTTAGCGGGACTCTTGTGCTATCTTAATTCTATTGATCAATGACCATAGAAGAATAGTACGCATTTCATCGTTCAGTTTTTATAGAAGTAATATGTCAGGCTGTAAATAATTCTCATCTATAAAATAGTGTTTTTATCTCCTTTTCTCTTTTAAACTCTTAGCTCATAAATCATCATATTCATAAATATGTTCCAGTCTTGTACCCGGGGGTATATCAAATACAGGTTTCAATAAGCCGTTACTTAAGCCATACACCCAGCCATGCAGGTGAGGTCTGTTTTCATACTTCCATGCTTTTTGAATAATAGAAGTTTTGGCGAGATTCAATACCTGCTCCTGTACATTCAACTCTACTAATTTATTTACCTGTTCCTCTTCATTCTTTATGGCATTTATTTCTTCTTCGTGAATGCGGTAAACATCTTTAATATTCCGCAGCCATTTATTGATGATGCCCATATTGTGATGGGAGAGTGCTGCTTTAACACCACCGCAGCCGTAATGTCCGCACACAATAATATGTTTTACATGCAGTACTTCAACAGCATAATCCAATACGCTCAGCAGATTGAGATCTGTATGCACCACCATATTGGCAATATTCCGGTGTACAAAAATTTCACCGGGCTCGGTACCGGTAATTTCATTGGCAGGCACACGGCTGTCGCTGCAGCCAATCCATAAAAACTCAGGTTGCTGGATGGCTGCCAGATGCTCAAAGTAATGCGGATCGTTTTGGACTTTTTCACGTGCCCATGCTTTGTTTTCAAGCAATAGTTTTTCAAATGATTTCATATGTTATCAATTTATTGAATGATGCGTTTGGTAATATCGTTAAAAAATGTTTTTTGTTCACCCTGTGTTTGCTTTACGTACACCCTGATACCACGACCCTCAGCATTTACAATAAAATCATCTACTACTTCAATAATATCTTTATCTATAAACTCAGAGCGGGTGGCATCAATTAATACCGCTGTGTTATCAGGTATTTTTTCAAGTGTTGCTTTTACCAATGCTTTATTTAAAAAGGAAACCTCTCTTCTGAACCGGATGAGGTAGCGATGTTCATCTTTTACAACAAACACAGCTGTTTTAAAATTACTTCTGATTACAACAAACAATCCCGTAAGTAAGCCTACGGCAATACCTTTCAATAAATCTGATCCAATAATAGCAATTACGGTTACAATAAATGGCACAAACTGGTCCCACCCTTTATTGTACATATTTTTGAATAACGAGATTTTTGCCAGCTTGTAACCTGTAAACAATAGGATTGCTGCCAATGCTGAAAGGGGAATAAGATTAAGTAACGAGGGGAAAAATAAAACACTTGCAAGCAGCAGGCATCCGTGTAGTATAGTACTTGCTTTAGATTTTGCACCGGCCATTACATTGGCACTGCTTCTTACAATAACACTTGTTACCGGCAAACCGCCGAGCAAACCCGAAACAATATTACCAACTCCTTGTGCTTTTAACTCTCTGTTACCGGGAGTAATCGCCTTTTCAGGGTCCAGTTTATCTACAGCTTCAATACTCAATAAGGTTTCCAATGAGGCTACAATGGCAAGTGTAACTGCTGTAAGCCACATTTGCGTGTTTAAAATTCCATTCACATCCGGATTGGGAAGACTGTTAAAAAAACCACCTATGGTTTCAAAAACCGGAATCACTACGAGGTGGTCTCCGCTCAGCGCAAAGGACAATGATGATGTATGGAAAAACTGATTCATTGCAATACCCGTAACTACCACAATGAGAGGTCCGGGTATATAAGTGAAAAGTTTTTGTTTTTTTACTTGCTTCAACTCAAAGAGCAGAAGAATGGCCATAGCTGCAAGCCCGATGATGATGGCACCACTTGTAGGATGCTTTACTGCTTCAATGATCTCTGTGAAGGTATTTTGTTTGTCTTTTTGCAAAAAGGATTCGTCGCCCAACGGATCTGCATCATAGCCCAGAAAATGCGGAATTTGTTTCAGGATCAGAATGATTCCGATAGCTGCCAGCATTCCTTTGATAACGGAGTTGGGAATAAAATCGCCAATAATACCGGCCTTTAAAAAACCAAGAAGAATTTGAAACACTCCGGCCAGCACCACACTCAACAAAAACACTTCGTAGGATGGAAGTTTGCCCAGTGCACCGGATACAATAGCGGTTAATCCTGCAGCAGGGCCGCTTACACTCAGGTGCGACTTACTTAATAAACCGGTGACAATACCGCCGGCAATGCCTGCAATAATACCGGTCACGGGCAAGGCATCGCTGGCTACAGCTACTCCCAGACAAAGCGGCAGCGCCACAAGAAATACAACAATGGACGCAGGAATATCTGCTATTGAAAATTTATAGTGATGAAATTGTTTCATGTATAGTTAAGGGTCTTAAAAGAGCGAATGCTATGGGATAGATTCGTTATATAAAAATAAACACACTAAAATAACTGTTTTATGTTTAAAAATTAAATGTGCTTTTTAATTGAATAAAAGATATTTGTGAGTGATCTTTTAAACCCTTTTGGTTGAAATATATTTTTACAGCAACGGTTAAGCACTTGCGAACAAGCTTTTCGCCGGTTACATACGCATTGTGCTTTATTGTAATAGCTGCAGCATGCTGGTTCAATTATTTTACTGTTTATAAACTGTGGCCCGTTGTAAACGGAGATTTAAATGATTTTTTCTTTTTGTGGCTGTTGTTTACTGTCTTCTTTTTTTCAGGATATATTTTTACACCGGGTTCCCGCAGGAAAAAACTCTTTTTAAAGTATGGGTGGGTGATTTTTATTGGCCCTTTACTCTTTGCATTGAAAGTAACACTGCCTTACAGCAAATGGATGGGCCAGTTGCTTTCATCCTCACGCTTGCATGTTTTTTACCAGCCTGCGGCATGGACAGGCGGCTTATTACTCACGCTTTTATCGTTATTCATCCTTCATTGGATTACACAAAAAAAATACGGATTGTTTTATATCAAGCGATCAAAAAATTACGGCGTTTATTTTGTGTTACTGCTTCTTATGCTTCCGCTTTTGGTACTGGCTGCTGCACAACCGTCTTTTCAGCAAGTATATCCAAAGGCCAAAATTGTGCTGCAGTCATTCAATACGAGTACGAATGTTAAGGATGTTGTGTTGTTTGAATTCGCTTACATGCTTGATTTTATTACGATTGAACTTTTTTTCAGAGGTATGCTCATTGCGCTCCTTAGCCGTGCATTGGGAGTGCATTGCATTATACCTGTAGCATTATTTTATTTTTCCATTCATTTAGGTAAGCCCATGATGGAAGCTGTGAGCAGTTTTTTTGGAGGCCTGATATTAGGTGCAATCAGTTTTGAAACAAAAAGCATTTGGGGCGGATGGCTGGTGCACTGTGGTATAGCACTTTGCATGGAGTTGCTGGGATTTCTGTACAGCCCGGTACATCTTTAACACAGTTCTCAAAGAGCTTTTATTATTTTTACAGTATGTATGTAAAATTTAAAATGACGTTGCTTGTAGTTGCTGCGGCAGTAACTACAGCATCTGCACAGTCAACCCGTGATATCAGAAAGTCCATTGAACTAAAGATGCCTAAAGGCAATGGTGAAAATGGCGGTACCGTGGCGGTAAATTTAAAAAACAGAAATCTCTATGCAACGATCACAGGTAATAAAACCTACAGTATGGCTTTCTTCAATGGCATGGGTGAAATGGTGTCGCCACCTGATCTTGCATTGATGGCTGATATAAGAGGTCTTTGGTACAATCCGGCATTAAAAACATTTCAGGGTAATTTGTTTGGCAATGGCGGATGGGTGACCTATGTACTGGACGATGCAGGCATACCATATGATGTAAAACCCGCTATTACGGGGCAGTTACAACCCGGTGTTAATAGCGTAGCTGCATTTAACCAGCGTGAAAATGCAATCCATTTTTTAAAAGGGAATACAGTGGTTACGTATGATATAGCCACAGGTAAACAGGTGCCCGAAAAAACATACGCACTTAAAATAGGCTATACTAAAAAGAATCCTGCACCTGCTGATTATAAAGCAGATTCTGTTAAAACAGCAGCAAATTATAATACCACCACCGTTATTTACACTGGTATTGGTAATGCAGAGTTTGGTATACTAAATATCGCAACCAGAGAAATTGAATTGTACAGTAAACAGGACGGACTGCTGTATCAGAAATTAAGACTCCCTGCCGATGTAGAAGTAAAGGATAAGTTCAACTTTGCATTTGCCAATAATACTTATTT
>ERZ1066133.738-NODE-738-length-12376-cov-8.601412_pt1 | contig 12376 bp, 8 predicted proteins | sample MGYA00382780_ERZ1066133 | MGnify/ENA primary metagenome ERZ1066133 (study PRJEB33369, sample SAMEA5778363) | biofilm metagenome | biome: Industrial cooling water; feature: Water cooling tower basin; material: Biofilm | place: United Arab Emirates | collected...
TTCTCGGCGCCGGAGTTCGATTCCAGGAACAGTCCGCCGACAAGCAGACCGTCTGCACGCGGAAGCAGCGACGCGCCGACGCCGTCGAAGCTGTCGTTCACGCGAGCCAGAGGGAGAACGTCTGCTGACCGGATGAGACCGATGGTGACGTTCGAACCGCTCGGCGGCCGGATCACTCCGATGAACGCCCAATCGCCGTCCGGTGTTGCACTCAAAGCCGTGATCGTGTCCACGCGGTACGAGCTCGGTAGTACGTTGGCCCAGTTGGAGCCATTCCACCTGGCCAAACCGCGAGGACCGCTCGTGGGCTGCTGGGGCGCGAAGGGGCCGCCGGCGATCAGATCGCCGTTCGCATCGACGCGGAGCACGGCGACGGACCCCGCGGCCGTACCCAAGCCCGAACCCAGCGGTTTCCAGCCTTCGGTGTCGAGCACCGCGACGTTGCTCACGCTGATGCCGTTGACCTTGCTGAATCTTCCACCGATGGCCAGTCGTCCATCGGGCAACTCCGCGACCGTGTTGACTCCGATCGGTGAAAAGAGGCCTTCCACGGATCCGATGGTGGTCCATTGCGCGCCGTTCCATCGGGCCACGATCGAGCCGGCCGCGATCAGATCGCCGTTCGACAAGACCGCGAGCGTGCTGCAGCCGCTGAACGACGGGGGCAAGGTTCCGAGTGACTGCCAAGTCGTGCCGTTCCACACGGCGACGGTCGCGATGAAGTTTGCGCCCGACTTGGCGAAGAAGCCGCCCGCGACGAGCTGGCCATTCGGCAGAACTGCGAGTGCGTTGACCTTGCTGTTGAAGCCATCGCCGAGCGGCGCCCAGCGTTTCGTTTTCGGATCGAACGTCGCGACGGACGTCGCGTTAGTGCTGCCCGCCTCGGTAAACCCGCCGCCCACGACGAGCTTCTTCTCATCTGGTCCGGACCCGTCCGGGTCCCACTCGATCATCACGGACACGGTGCCATTCGGACCCGGCGACGGGAATCCCTCCAGCCATCGACCGTCACATGTTTGTCCCGCGGCGCAAGTCCACACCGCACCGGCCATCGCTGCGGCGATGGCGACTCGATATTGGTTCAACATGAAGAGCCTCCCGCAAACAAGGCGACGTGGGTCGTCGGTGCATGCTTCGTTTGAACGTCCCGAAGGGTTGCGTTCCGGTACAGGAATTCCTGCAAGAACTGGCTGATTCGGTTCATCGAATCGGAACGAACCAGAGGTCTCGCGGGCGAAGCAGCGTGACAGGCGACGCTGCGAGCAGCGCGAGGTCCGCGAGGTTTGCGATGGCGTTGGCGCGGAGATCGGAAGAGCAACCCGTGGGCGTCGCGCATGCGGCATCATCGCACTCGCTCTGCGCGTTGCGAAGGCGACGCAGTTGTTGACTGCTGTGTCTCGGTCGTTTGCGATCTGGGTGGGACCGGCGCCGAAGACCCGAACGATGGCCAGATCAATAGCCAGATTAATGGACAGCTAAGTGGCCAGATTAATGGCCAGATCAATCGCCAGACCTGGGTGCCGCCGAGGCGACAGATTCGATCCTGTCGAGCCAGTGCCGCCTCGAGGCCAGCGAGCCCGTCACCTCGGCGCGTCGGGCGGCGCCCGTGGGTCCATCCAGGACGCACGCGGGACAAAGAGGCGGTTCAGGGGTTGCTCGGTTCGCGTTTCTTGATTGCGACGCGGACCAATCGGGAGTCGGTCTCGAAACGCAATGGGCTGGGGAGGTCCCCAAATCCGACTTCCTTCTGCGTGATGCCGCGCTCGAGTTCTTCGAAGCTGAGGCTCACGGACGCGACGACGCGGATCTCGCCACGCTTGACCTGCTCGATCATGTCGGCGGGACCCGACACGCGGACCTTGGGCAGGAATCGGTCCTGCTCCGGAATCGAGATCTCCCAGCGCGACAACTCGCCCGCCGCCAGCCGCACCTGGACCGGCACGCCGCTGAGTTCGGTGGTCGCCTGCCTGGAGCGCACGGAGAGCGTGACGCTCGCGGCGGCGGGTTCGATCCGCGCGCCGGGCAAGCGACGCAAAGCGGCTGGCAGTTCGAGCCGGACCTGCGACACGGTTTCGCGCCGACCGGAGACGAGTCGGTTGAGGTCTTCCTGCCGCAGCGTCGCCGAAACCTCGATGGGTCCGGCGGGAGCCTGATCTTTGGGCAGATAGACCTTGGCGCTGCCCGGTCGGGCTTCGGGCACGCCGTCGAGTTCGGCCTCGCCGACATCGACCTTGACGCGGGCGTCGCGGACTTCGAGCGGCGTGACGCGGAGCCGGAGTGAGACCGGCTCGACGCGATCGATGGTGAGGCCCTCGGCCTTGAACTGGGGCAGCGTTCGCAGCGCTTCGCGTACGGCGATGAGGTTCTCGCCGGGCGAGGCGGGGACGGTGGGGCTTCCGATGACGAGCTTGAGCGGACCGCCGCGGGTGAGATCTTCGGAACTCGAAATGGCGGCGGCGCTGCCGGAAAGCGAGACGGAGACGACGCCGCGGTAACCTTCGTCGGCGATCTCTACGAAGCGTTCGGTGGGCGCGTCGGTGACGAACTGGAGCTCGAGACGGACGTCGCGGCGCTGCAGGCTCTCGGCCTCGGCGAACACCCAGACCAGCAGGGTGATGATCGAGACGAGGAGGATGGTCTTGAGGCGGTCGAGCATGAGAGAGATATCAAGGATCAGGCATCGGGCATCAGGAACTGGACACTAACTGATGCGGGACTTGTCGAGGTCGGCGCCGGCGTCGTCGAGATTGAGAGGTTCGTTGATGGGCTCGAAGGCGTTGGTCGCGTCGTTGGCGGGGTTGTAATTGGAGACGGGCTCGGGCGCGGCCGCGACAGCGGCGGCCGCCGCCATCGCCTTGACCTTCTCGGGGTTGAGTCGGGACATCAGCTCGCGATCGAGTTCGTCCACCGACTCGACGACGGTGAGCCGGCCGCGCTCGGCGATTCGGATCTTGCCCGACTCTTCGCTGACGACCACAACGAGGGCATCGCACTCGCGGCTGAGTCCGACCGCGGCACGGTGGCGTGAGCCGAGGCGTTTGTCCGGCATGTCTTCGGGCTCGGCCAGCGGGAGCTGCACGCCCGCCGCGGCGATGCGCTTGCCCTTGACGACGACCGCGAGGTCATGCAGGGCGGAGCCGGGGAAGAAGATGGTCTGCAGCAGCCGCGAGGTGAGCTCCGCGTTCATCGGCGTGCCGCCCTCGACGACGCCGGCGACGGCGATCGAGCGCTCGATCACGATGATGGCGCCGAACCGGGCCTTGCTCAGGTACTTGCACGCCTCGCAGATCTCGTCGACGACCAGCGCGATCTCCTTGGGGCTGGAACGGAAGAAGGGGGTCTCACCCAGCCGCACCAGGGCCCGGCGCAGCTCGGGCTGGAAGACGATTACCAGCGAGATGGCGAGATAGCCGAGGAAGCGGTCGTAGAGCAGGCCGATGCGCTGGAAGACCTCGGCGCCGCCCAGGACGCGGGCCATCACGCCGACGAAGATGCCGACGACGAGCAGGCCCTTGAGTGCGCCCGCGGCACGCGTGCCCTGCACGAAGCGGACGATCGCGTAGACGCAGACCCAGATGATCGCGAGCTCCAACGCGACCACCAGCGGCGGATACGCCGCGAGCCGGCCGAGGAGATCGGTCAAGCGAGTCGTGAACACGAGAGTCCTTCCAACGTCGTACGCACTGGCGGGCGGCGCGGATCGCCGCCGGAGTCTACCCAAGGCGGGCCATCCGTTCCCGCCGCACTTGCACACTAAAGTCTGATCGCCATGACTTCGGCATTCCGCGGCTACAACGTGCGAGAGTTCCAGGAAACGCCCAACCCGGCGGCGCTCAAGTGCGTCTTGGACCGGCCGATCGACCCGCTCCCCGAGAGCCATGCCCCGATCCGTTCCTACCGCACGCCCGAGGCCGCCGCCCACGACCCGTTGGCATCCCGCCTCTTCGCGGTTACCGGCGTGACCAACGTGCTGATCGCCGACACCTGGGTGACCGTCGGCAAGGCCGATTCGGCGGCGTGGAAGGCCCTGAAACCAGCGATCGTGAAGGCCCTGGCCGGGTAGCACCGTCGGACGAGCCCCAAGCGTGAGCGCGTGGGTCTTCGGGGACCCCCAAACCTCCCGCTCGCGTACGCTCGGGGCTCGTCAAGGCATGCGAAGCACGTCAGCCCCAGAACCCGCGATGTCCCGCGACCGTGCCATTGTGACGGGGTTGGCGTACTGGTTCCGCCAGGCCGCCCGCGACCTGCCGTGGCGGCTGGCGGCCCAAGGCGGGGGTGGCGGGCGCGACCCCTATCGCTCGCTCGTCAGCGAGTTCATGCTCCAGCAGACGCAGGTCTCGCGGGTGCTGGAGAAGTTCGAGCCGTTTCTGGAGCGATTCCCGACGGTGGGGGCGCTCGCCGCGGCGTCGGAGCACGATGTGCTCGCCGCATGGTCGGGGCTGGGGTACTACCGGCGTGCACGGCTGCTGCACGCCTGCGCGAAAGCGATCGTCCGCGATTTCGCGGGCGTGGTGCCGCGGGATGTCGAGTCGCTCCAATCGCTGCCCGGCATCGGCCGCTACACCGCCGGCGCGATCGCGTCGATCGTGTTCAACCAGCCCGAGGCGATCGTGGACGGGAATGTCTGCCGCGTGCTGCAGAGGCTCGACGCCAAGCCCGGCAGCGCAAGCGACAAGGCGGTGGCGGCGTGGGCGTGGGAACGCGCTGCATCGCTCGTGCAGCGCTGCTCCGACTCCCCCTCCCAGAGGGAGGGGGCGGGGGGTGGGCGAAAGAGCCGAACGAACCCGAAGCCAACACGCACATCAAAGCCGCGTCGCGATCCTTCGCCCAACGTGCGCCGAACGAACCCACCCCCAACCCCCTCCCAACTCGCTTCTTGTGGCGAGGGGGCTTCAAGGCACGACGCGACGGGTGTGTCGCGGACGGCTGCTGCGACTCCCGCCACATTCAACGAAGGCCTGATGGAGCTCGGCGCCCTCGTCTGCACTCCCGCGGCACCCAAGTGCCTTGTCTGCCCGCTCCGCGACCTCTGCCTCGCCCGCGAGCAAGGTCTCGTCGATGAGATCCCGGCCCCAAAGGCAAAAGCCAAGCGCAGCCGCGTGTATCACGACACGGTCGTCGTGTGGCGGAAGACGGCCCGGGGCGTGGAGGTGCTGCTTGAGCAACGCCCGGCGACGGGATTGTGGGCGGGCATGTGGCAGCCGCCGACGGTGGAGAGCGCGACCCGCACGCGGCGGACATTGAGTTCGCTGCTGTCGGAGTTGGGACTCCCGGCGAGTGCGTCGAAGGCGAAGCCTCGGGAGTGGGTGTTCCAGACGACGCATCGGGAGGTGTGTTTTCGAGTCTGGACATTGCAGCTTGGGCATCATGCGAGCCCGCCGCGACGCTGGTGCGAGGAGGCCGAGCTTGCCGGGGTCGGTTTCTCGAACGCTCACAAAGAGGTGATCGCAATCGCGCTCGCGCGGTAACTCAGAGCCGCGAGCTTCAGCCCGCGCGGGCTCGGCGTATACGGATCGCACCGGAAAAGTCGTTCTGCCGTCCTTGCTCAACTGTCCTGCTTCAGCTTACTGGCGATGGCTTCGGTCAGTTCGTGCACAAAGGCGGCGACGGACGGCCACTGAAAATGTGGCTGCATGGTTTCGTGATCCCAGAGCGTGATGCGAGCATCACGGGGAAGCGCGGGGTCGCCGAGGCGAAAGGAGTACCAATCGCCTCCGGGGGTGCGGGCGACCACGATGTCGTTGTGCGATGGCCGAAGCTCCGGATCGTCGATCTCCTCTGAGCGCATCAGCCACGTATTGGATTCCGGACGAACCAGGTCAAAGGGAAGAAAGCGTGTCACCGTCGGGTCAAGCGGAGCACGTTGGTCAAACACGCCTGCGGGAAAGGACGACGGAAGAACCGAGAGTGCCTGCTTCCAGGACTCTGGTAGATGCTGGGCGTATCGCGATTCGGAGCCGAGGTTGCGGCTGGCCATGGTCAGTCCCCACTTCGCGAGGAGCGGAGTGCCGGTCACGAGTCGGCTCAACGCGGCAAGTGCTTCGGAAAGATCGGGAACAGCAGATTCGCGAGTGCGGTCGTGCTGGGCGAGTGATCGCGCCGTCTCGAACTCGGACGGCAGAAACGATGGTGGAGGCAGCGGCTTGTTGACGATAAGGTCAAGCGGTGCAGTCGCCGCGACGGCAGTTGCCACGATCTCGCGCGTTTCAAACTGGCGCGGAGTGAGCAATTCCGCCTGCACCAAGATATCTCTCGCTCGCTGGGAGCAGTAAATCGCGCGCCGTCTACCGTGAAGGGGATGGACCACATCCTCGTTCACGCTCCAACCGAAGTAGGCGAAGTCCGCCGACGCCGGAATAAATTCCTTCGCGAATCGCACTGGGAACACAATGCCGCAGCAAGTGTCACTACGGCAGAACTCAAATACATCGCGCACGATGCCCGCGGCGGCGAGCGCTTTGGGGGCGATGTCGCGTGCCGCCAACCGACCCTCGGCGTATCGCCGCCAGTAGCGCTTCCTTTCTTTCCCGTGCTGGTCGCGCCAGTCGGGCGATCCGGTCGAAAGGACGTGATCAATGCCGCGGCCCAGTGGTTCGTTCGCGAAGACCGTAAACCACGACGCAGAGGCTTCGGGACCGTCGACCGGCAGGAACGACAGTCCGCGCATTCCCGATGTCTCGATGACTCGCTTCAATGCCGCGGAAGCGATGTATCGATGTCCCCATTGGAAATGATGCCCCGCTGGCGCGGCCGCGGCAGAGTAGAAATCCGGTCCGCTCGAGTGCATCCGATACCACGCGTCTCCGCCACGCGATGTCTTTGTGGGCTCTTCAATCCAAGCCGAAGAAAATCGGAGGGCTTGCGATCGCTTCATGTCTTCGACAAGAGCGACGAATCGTGGGTCGTCGAGCCGAACTCGAGCAAACGGCGAATCGCGGACCGATGGCGACGACGTGCGCTGAGAACTGTCATTCGTCGACTTCCAGGACAAGTAGTCATTCCACCGCAGATCGGCCAGTGAAAACTCGATGCGCGATCCGTGTGGAGGCCGCCATCCGTCCATCGTCAGTCCCTCCCATCCCGAAAGTGCCTCATCAGAGCGTACCAAACGTCTCCCCCCTTCGGCTACACTCGCCCCCGTGATGACCGAAGCCTTGCCGACATCCGCCACCTGGCTCACCCGACTCGCCGGGAAGTTCCTTGTCTTTGAAGGGCCCGACGGCTCGGGCAAGAGCACGCAGCTCAAGCGGCTCGTCGAGGCCGCCGCCGGCGCGGGCGTGAAGGTCACGCAGGTCCGCGAGCCGGGCGGCACGCCGGTGGGTGAGCAGATCCGCAGCGTGCTGCTCGATCCCTCGTCCACCATGACGCTCCGGGCCGAGATGCTGCTGTACATGGCGAGCCGGGCCCAGCTCGTCGAGACCATCATCAACCCCGCCCTCTCCCGCGGCGAGCTTGTTATCGCCGATCGCTTTCTGACGTCAACCTTCGCCTATCAGGGCGCCGGCGGCGGGCTGAGCGCCCAGGACATCCGCGACGTCGGCCGCGTCGCCACGTTCGACATCCGCCCCGACCTCGTTCTCATCTATTACGTCGACGTCGTGACCGCAACCATGCGCACCCGTGGCGTGGGCGGCGGTGGCAGCGGCGGTAGTGGGGGCGGCAAGAAGGGGCGGCCGACGCCCGCCGTGCTGCAGGGCCCGTCGCTCTTTGACGACCGCATCGAGCAGCGCGATCTGGCGTTCCGCACCCGCGTGCACGAGAGCTATCTGGCGCAGGCCAAGGCCGACCCGACGCACCACGCGCTCATCGACGCCTCTGGCAACGCCGAGCAGGTGTGGGACCTGACCACGCAGTTGATGCAGCAACGTTTCGGCGCGTGAGCCGGCGCCGGCTCAGACGTTTCGGCTGAAGAGTCCGCGAGGAAGCCTCGGGTCCATCGCGTCCGTCGAGCGACACGTGTTCACCACCCGCGTCGCGCGCTCTCATACACGCGGCGCTGGTATGACTCGGTCACCTGATATCGCCGGTAGCCGTAATCGCCGCGGCGGAAGACGACTACGGAGTCCGGCGACGTGTTCAGCGTGAATCGATACTGCCATTCCAGCGACGGCCGTGCTGGCGTCGCGTAGTAGCCGAGCACCTCGCCCGGCGGGCCTTGCATCACGCCGAGGGCGGCATCGTTGCGGGCGTATTCGCTGTTGTATTCGGCCATGGCGAGGGGAGCGTTGTTCACTGTGTCGGTGGGAAGGACCCCGGACCACGCGGAGCTCCGCGCCGGAGGCGGCGATGCCTCCAGGCTGTCTGCTCGGGCCGTTGTGCGCGCGGGACCGGTCGAGCAGCCGGCCAGCAGTGCGGACGCGACGCCGTGCAGCGCCGCCGCAAGCAGCAGCTTGCGCCTGAGTTGGCGAGTCTTCGGTTTCACACCATGAACCTACCTCAAGACTTGAGCTCCGGCATCCAAAGTTTCATTCGAGCACAAACCCCTAGGGCGATCACGCCACCTTTTCCGAAGGGTTCGCAGGATGGAAGGGGTCAAAGCACCTCCTTGCATCTGCGGCGGCACGATTTTCGGTCGTTGCTGCAGTTTCGTCATGCCATTCTCGCTGGACGGGGTAGTCTGAAATCGGCGGCGCGTGGGCCGCCGTGCACTCGCATCACGGGCCACTCGAGGAGGTATTGGCATGAAGCGCATACGCAACGGCTTCCGTGTCGGAACGGTGTCCATCATCGCGGCGTCCGGCCTCGCTGCAAGCGCGGACGCGCAGATCTTCCAGCGCGGGTACGGCACGCAGCTTCCGGAGATTCAGCTCGACATCACGGACACGAGAGAGTGCGAGTACGCGACCGTCGGCTATCGCACCGTCACAACCACCCCGGTCGGCGGATTCAACACGACGCACGCCCTGAAGTACGACCGCGACGGCACGATGGTCTGGTCGTTCATGTACAACACCCAGCAGGGCCAGACGGTGGGATACACGATCGATCAGGCGGAGAACAGTGACTTTCTCCTGGGTGCCGAGAGCGAGTTCGGCGAGCCCGCGCTCGGCAAGTGGCTGGTGCGCATCGACAACAACGGCGTGCCGCAGTGGAGCCGGCTGCTCGCGGGCACTCCGTTCCTGCCCAGCATCGCTCCCTCGCAGCCCTCGCTGGGCGTGAGCGTGCGTGAGCTGTCGAACCGGGCGATCGCCACGGTCAATCGGCGCCAGGTGGGTCCGGGGGTGGGTCGACACGGGTTGCTGCATGTGAATGACGCAGCGGGTGCGCTGCTCACGGGTCGGGTGTATGTTCCCGTCGGTGGTGTGGAGATTCCGGAGCTTGATTTCGCCGAGGTCCGCGAAGCGAGAGGGTCGCTCGGCGGCGGAACCTCCGAGCCCGACCTGTTCATCGTCGGCAACACGTTCGACGAGAGCGCCGGCCGCTACGCCGCCGTGGTGCTCCGCGTGAAGCGCAACGGCGACATCATCTGGGCCCGGAAGTACCTCCATCCGATCGACAGCGTCAGCATCACAGCCGACGGGTTCGCGATCGATGCGATGGGCGATGTGATCTTCGCGGGCCGGCGCGGGCCCGCGGTGCGAGGGCAGTCCTCGCCCCAGGACACGATCGTCGCCAAGGTGGACGGCATGACGGGTGCGTTCCTCTGGGCGACCGATGTCGCGAACTTCACGGTCGGGTACCAGGCCGTCGAGTACGTGCGCGGCCGCGAGATCATGCTCGCCGGCACGGGCCGGGGCGGGACCGTCTTCCCCTTCCGGGGGGCGTCGATCCTGAAGTTCGGCGTGGCGTCGGGCGGTTATCTGGACGGACAGCTCTACGGCGGGCTCGGGCCCAACGACGACGAGCGCGGGTATGACGCCATCGAGTCCCGGGCGTGGCACGGGTACAACCTCATCGGCGCGACCAACAACGCCGGCTTCGGGGCGCCCGACATCTTCCACGTACGCTCGTACATCACGCTCGACAGCGGCTGTCGCGAGCGGGACTTCAAGCCCGACACGACGGAGCGGCCGCTGCTGGAGAAGGACTTCAACGTCGTGGCCACGTTCGACCAGTTGAACGAGCCGGTCCCCGTCGTGCACTCGTTCCTCGAGCTCGGGCAGATGGTCTTCTGCTACAAGAAGCCGTGCCCGGGTGACTTCAACGCCGACGGATTGGTGGACGACGCCGACTTCAGCATCTTCGTCATCGCGTACAACGATCTGCTCTGCCCGACCAACCCCAACTTCAAGTGCTGCCCGGCGGATCTCAACGGCGACAGCCTGGTGGACGACGCGGACTTCAGCATCTTCGTCGGCAGCTACAACAACCTCATCTGCCCGTAAGCGACTGCCGAACGATCGGTATTCCGAGGCCCGCTCCGAGCGGGCCTTTTTTCGTGCCGCAGCCGCGGGCGGGTGACTCGGTACTCTTGCATCATGCCGCATCTCTCTCCTCGCTTGGCCCTTGTGTCACTTTCCCTGATCGGAGCCGCCACGGTGCCCGTGTATTCCCAGACGCCCGCGCCGGCCGACCGGGCTGACGAGTTCCTCGATCTGTTCGCCAAGACGAATCGCTTCCGCCTCGGCGAGCCCGGCGGCTTCAAGATCACCCCCGATGGCCGGTACGTGCTCTTCCTCCGCAGCGAGGGGCCCACGAGCTTCTCGCAGGAGCTGTGGCTCTTTGACGTTGATGCTGCCAAGGAACGCAAGCTCCTGAACGCCGACGCCATCCTCGGCGGCAAGGAAGAGAAACTCAGCTCCGAAGAACTCGCGCGCCGCGAGCGCACCCGCTCGAGCGGCCGCGGCATCGCGTCGTTCCAGCTCAGCAAGGATGGCAAGCTGCTGCTCGTTCCGTTGAGCGGCAAGCTCTTCGCCGTGGACTTCGCCGCCGCGCTCGCCGGTGACCCCCGGCCGCGGGAGTTGAACACCGGCGAGGGCATTCTCGATCCGCGTCTCTCGCCCGACAACCGGCACGTGGCGTTTGTCCGCGGGGGTACGCTGTACGCCCTGGATCTGGCGACCAACCAGGCCAAGCGCGTCAGCCCGGTCGGCGAGGGCGCCGTGTCCTACGGCGATGCCGAGTTCGTGGCTCAGGAAGAGATGAAGCGCATGCACGGATTCTGGTGGTCGCCGGATTCGACGCGGATCGCGTATCAGCGCACCGACGTCGCGCGGCTGGAGACCTTCACCATCGCCGATCCGGGCGATCCCGCCAAGCCGCCGCAGAGCTGGCCCTACCCGCGGGCGGGCAAGGCGAACGCCGAGGTGACCCTGTGGATCGCGCCGCTCCCGGAAGGCCCCGGTGCCGAGCCCGCGCAACCTCTCCCGCGCCCCGCGATCAAGGTGCGGTGGGACGACGGCGCGTTCCCGTACCTTGCACGTGTCGATTGGCCCAAGAAGGGTCCGATGACCGTGCTGGTTCAAAACCGCGATCAGACCGAGCAGCGGCTGCTCCGCGTCGATCCAGACAGCGGCGACGCCGTGCCGGTGCTCACCGAGAAGGACGACGCGTGGATCAACCTCGAGAACGAAGCCCCCGCCTGGCTCGCCGACGGCAAGCGTTTCGTATGGCTGAGCGAGCAGGGAGAGGCCGACGGTTGGGAGCTGCAAGTCCGCGGCGTTGATGGCACCGTGATGAAGCGCATCGCTCCCTCCGGATATCAGATTCAATCGCTCGCCGCGGTCAGCGACCGTGCCGACATCGCGCTCGTCACAGCATCCCCCTCCCACGACAGCGCCGAGATCGAGGTCTTGCGTGCCGATCTTGCAACCGGTCAGGCGGTGACCCTGGGCTTCGATCCATCGATGAGCTCGAGCAGCGAGGGGCAATACAGCGTGGAATCAAACGATGCGATCTCGACGTGGCTCGTGCTTGGCCGCCACAGGGACGGAACACCGGCTCGATTTGTCTGGCGCGGCGAGCACGGTATCGGCAAGGCGGTGGGGGCGATCTCATCGGTCGCCGCCGAGCCGCCGTTCGTGCCCAAGCCCCAGTGGGTGACGTCCACGATCTCGGGCCGCGAGTTCCTCAGCGCCGTCACGCGTCCACGCGACTTTGACCCCAAGAAGAAGTACCCGGTCCTCAATTTCGTCTACGCCGGTCCCGGCAACAACCAGGTCAACGCCAACGCCCGCGCGTATCTGCAGCACCAGTACTACGCCGATCAGGGCTTCATCGTCGTCTCCATCGACGGCCGCGGCACGCTCCGGCGCGGGCGCGAGTGGGAGCGTGTGCTCAAGAAGGACGGCGTCGGCAACTTCATCGACGTGCCGCTCAAGGACCAGTGCGACGTGCTCGAGGACCTCTGCAAGCGGTTCCCCGAGATGGACCGCGCCCGGATCGGCGTCTACGGCTGGTCCTTCGGCGGCTACTTCTCATCCATGGCCACGATGCG
>ERZ1066133.741-NODE-741-length-12309-cov-12.804962_pt1 | contig 12309 bp, 9 predicted proteins | sample MGYA00382780_ERZ1066133 | MGnify/ENA primary metagenome ERZ1066133 (study PRJEB33369, sample SAMEA5778363) | biofilm metagenome | biome: Industrial cooling water; feature: Water cooling tower basin; material: Biofilm | place: United Arab Emirates | collected...
GCCTGAGCCCCGCCGGGCGCCGCCGGGCGCCGCCGGGCGCCGCCGGGGCCGCCCTTCCCGCTCCGCCGAAAACCCGCTCCCAGGGCCCTGGGCGGGCCCTGCGCGAGCCGCGGGTCCGCTGCCCGGCCCCCTGCGGAGCAGGGCGGCCCGGACGGGCGCGGCCGGGCGCAGAGCCCGATGGGGGGGCCGCGGAGCGACGCCGCCCGTGGGGACCCGCTACAGGACCGACGGGGAATAGCGGCGGGCGCGCCGGAGCCAGATCGCGGCGGATCTGTCGCGGCGGATCTGTCGCGGCGGGCGCGCGCTCGACTCCGGCCGCACCCGGGGGCGGTCGCCGCGCGCCGCTCCTGGCCGCCGGGCAGTCCGCAGCCGGGCCTGACCGGACCCCTGGCGCGCGCCGCCGCGGGCCGCGCGGAGCGCGCCCCGGTCTGGTGGCGGCGGCCTCCGGCTGTCAGGCTGACCCGACCATGAGCGCATCCGCCGGCCGCGAATCCAAGGGTCTGCTCGGGCGCCTGTACATGCGCTTGGGGCTCGAGAGCCCCCCGGCCCGCGCCTGGGCCGTCTACGACTTCGCCAATTCCGCCTTCATCACGACGGTCGTGGCGGCCCTGTTCCCGATCTATTTCGAGTCGGTGGCCGCCAGGGACCTCAGCGAGCGCGACGCGACCGCCCTGTTCAGCTGGTCCACCACGCTCGCCCTGGTGCTGACCGCCCTGCTGAACCCGCTGCTCGGGCCGGTCGCCGACTTCTTGGCCTGGCGCAAGCGCTTCTTCGCGGCCTTCCTCGCGCTCGGCGTGCTCGCCACCTCCGGTTTGTTCTTCGTCGGCCACGGTCAGGCGCTGCTGGCGGCGCTGCTGTTCGGCCTGGCCAACGTGGGGGCCGCCGGCAGTTTCGTCTTCTACGACGCGCTGTTGCCCCACGTGGCCCCGCCCGAGCGCATCGATCGGCTCTCGAGCACCGGCTACGCCCTGGGCTACCTGGGCGGCGGGCTGCTGTTGGCCGTGAACCTGCTCTGGATCCAGCATCCGGCCTGGTTCGGGCTGCCGGCGGGGGAGGACCTGAGCCCCGCGGAACAGACCCTGCCCGCCCGCCTGGCGTTCCTTTCGGTGGCGCTGTGGTGGGCGCTGTTCTCGCTGCCGCTGCTGCGGTGGGTGCCGGAGCCGCCGCGCTTCGTGGAAGCCGACGAGCATGGCGGGCAGAGCGGGCTGCGCGTGGCCTTCACGCGCTTGCGCGAGACCTTCGCGGAGCTGCGCCAGCACCGGGATGCCGGGCTGATGCTGCTGGCCTTCCTGCTCTACAACGACGGCATCTCGACCATCTTCCGCATGGCGGCCTGGTTCGGCGCCCAGCGCGGCTTCGAGTCCAACGTGTTGATCGGTTCGATCCTGCTGGTGCAGGCCCTGGGCGTGCCCTGCGCCCTGGGGTTCGCCGGGCTGGCGCGGCGGCTCTCGGCCAAGACCGCGATCCTGATCGGCGTGCTGTCCTATCTGGGCATCACCCTGCTGGCCTTCTGGATGAGCAACGAAACCCACTTCCTGCTGCTGGCGGTCGCGGTCGGCCTGGTGATGGGCGGCACCCAGGCGCTTTCGCGCTCGCTGTTCGCGTCGCTGATCCCCAAGCACAAGTCCGGCGAATACTTCGCCCTGTTCGGAGTGCTCGAGAAGTTCGCCGGCATCTTCGGACCCCTGCTGTTCGCCGTCACCGCCGGCGCCCTGCCCGAGGGCCGGCAGCACTTCGCGGTGCTGACCATCGCGCCGTTCTTCCTGCTCGGCGCGCTGCTCTTGTGGCGCGTGAACGTGCCCCGCGGGCAGGCCCGCGCGCGCGCCCTGGAGGCCGCCACGGAAGCGGTCTGAGAGCCCTCCCCGGCCTCGGTCCGGAGCGCACAGGGCTGGCGCGCGCGGCCCGTTGGCTGCCCGAGCCGCGTCAGCGGCCCGCGCTCACTCGTCGTCGCCGCGCGAGCGCAGGGCCAGGAAGCGCTCCAGCGTCGAGCGCGCCTGGGCCGCGCCCGGGCCCGAGATCTCGGTGCGGTAGCCGTGGACCACGTTGAGGCCGCACAGCCGGCGCGCCCGCAGGGAGGCCTTGGCCTTGACCGGCGCTTCGCCCGGGAACAGGTCCAGGTGCACCTCGTGGGGCCGCTCGCTTTCGAGCATCCAGGGCTCTTCGGCGTCGAACAGCACCGCGCAGCCGGAGGGCGAGACGTCGAACAGCTGCCCCTCGCGCACGGGGGCGCCCTCGGGCCCGACCAGCCGTGCGCGCACCGGGTTGTCGAAGTTGATGCGCACGCGCCGCTCGCGGCGCTGGCCGACCAGCTCGGCCAGGGCGGCCGCTTCCTGGGTTTCGACCTGGAATTGATAGCTGTGCTCGCCGCCTCCGAGACGCCAGGAGCAGGCCTTGGCCGGCGTGGCCAGGGCGCCGATGTCGTCGCGCAGGTCGAAGTGCAACACGACCGGCTCGCCGATGGTCAGCTTGGGCGCCCGGCGCTCCGGGAACTGCACCGTGACCTTGGCTCCATCGCGCGCCAGGTCGATCTGGCAGTCCGAACCCGCGTAGGAGTCCGGCTGGCCCAGGGGGGCGACGATGACGCGGATGGTGGTCTCCACGTCCGAAACGGAGGCGAGCGGGGGAAGCATGGCCGAACTGCACCTTCGGCCGAGCCGGCGGCCCGACTCAAGCGCGGAGGGCGCGATCCGGGGCGGCCCCGGGGGGGCGCCTGCTGAGCGGTGGCCTGGAACGCTCCGGGGCGCCACAAGCCGGAGCGCCCGCTGGAGCGGTCGCGCCCTTAGCCGCGCCGGCTCAACCCTGGGCCGGGGGCCCGCCGGGGGCCCCTCTGGGCTAACTTCAGGCCCGTGCGCCCCGCCCCGCTGCCCCTGCTCTTGGCCCTGATCTGGGCCTGGCCCCAGGAACCCGTCGGCCCGCCCCCGGGGCCCTCCGAGCTGCTCGCGGAGATCGGCCTGCGCTTCTCGCCGCAGGCCCTGGCGGACCTGCTGGCGGCCAGTCCGCGCCCGAGCCTGCCGCCCAGCCCCGGCAACCCCTGGGCGGACGACCTGGATGCGGCCCGCCTGGGCCAGCGCCTGTTCTTCGATCCCGGGCTGTCCTGGGGCGGTTCGACGAACTGCGCCTCGTGCCACCCGCCCAACCGGCTGTTCACCAACGGGGTCATGGATCTGCGCGGCCCCGAGGCCTTGCGCCGCCAGAGCCCGACCCTGGTGGACGCCGCCTACCTGCCTTGGCTCGGATGGACCGGCAGCAGCGACAGCCTGTGGTCCCAGGCCCTCGGGCCCCTCGAGGACGTCACCGAGCACGACGGCAACCGGGTCGCCTTCGTGCACCACCTCGCCGAGGATCCGACGCTCTCCGGGGCCTACACCGGGGTGTTCGGTCCGCTGCCAAGCGCCGAGGAGCGCGCCCTTTGGCCACGGGAGGCCAAGCCCGTGCCCAGCCGCCCAAACCACCGCCTCGAGCGCGCTTGGCAGGGCATGGACGCCGCGCAACAGCAGGCGGCCAGCCGCGTGCTGGCCAACATCGGCAAGGCGATCGAAGCCTACGAGCGGCGCCTGCTGAGCGGCCCGGCCCCCTTCGACGCTTTCGTGGCCGGGCTGTCCCGGGGCGACCGCGCCGCGCGCGACCAGTTCGGCTTGGCCGCGGCGCGCGGCGCCTGGGTCTTCTTCGAGCGCGCGCGCTGCCAGCGCTGCCACAGCGGACCCCTGTTCAGCGATGGGGACTTCCACGACAACCGCGCCCCGGTGCTCGAGCCCGAACGCGACGACCCCGGCCGGGCCCTGGGCCTGGCCAAGCTGGCCGCCAGCCCATTCAACGCCTGGGGACCCTTCGGAGACCCGCGGCTGCCGGCGCCGCAGCTGCCGGCGGCGGAGTCCCAGCGCGGGCTGTGGCGCACCGCGCCGCTCAGGAATCTGGCGCGGCCCGGGGGCTACACCCACGAGGGCCAACTGCCCAGCTTGGCGGCCGTGATCGAGCACTACTCGAGCTTGGAGCGGGCTCGGCCGGCCGATCCGACCCGGCCCGCGGAGGTCGAACCCCTCCACCTGAGCGCCGCCGAGCGCGCCGATCTGGAGCTGTTCCTGCGCTCGCTGCAGGGCCCGCCGCCGCCCGAGGACTGGCGCCAGCGGCCGCGGTCCGAGCCGTCCGGAGAGGGACAGGTCGAGAGGTGATCGACCGGCGCTGCGCCCGCGCCGCAACCCCGCCCGTCGGATGACTTTGGGCCGGTGTCCGGCGGCCGCAGGGCCCGGAATCCTCGCTGCGCGCCGATTTTTTCCCAGGCGGTGAGTTTCCTGGGCGCCCGCGGCCGCCCCACGGCGTGCATCGGGGCCTGGGGGTGGCCCCCTTCCGCCTCCGCGCGGCCGGCGCGATTCCAGGGGCTGCGGGGTCGGCTCGGCGGCGCCCCGGGAGCGGACCCCGGCCTGGGCTCCCTGCCCGGCTGCGGGGCCCCCGGCAGCGGCCCGGCCAGCGCTTCAGAGCGCCTTCGGCTGCCGGCCGCTTTCGACCGGACGCCGCGCGAAGCGCTGGCGGGCGGCCAGGGCGCGGGCTTCGCCGCGCACCGGGTCCGGGTCCAGGACCGTCAGGTGGCCCATCTTGCGCCCGGGCCGGGCCTGGGCCTTGCCGTAGACGTGCAGGTGCACGCCGGGGTCGGACAGGCAACCCGCCAGGTCGATGCCCGCCGGCTCCCACAGGTCGCCGAGCAGGTTGGCCATCACGGCGCTTTGGCGCGCGGCGGTGCTGCCCAGGGGCAGGTCGAGCACCGCGCGCAGGTGCTGCTCGAATTGATCGGTTTCGGCGGCCTCCAGGGTGGCGTGGCCGGAGTTGTGCGGGCGCGGGGCCAGCTCGTTGACCAGCAGCTCGTCGCCGACCTGGAACAGCTCGGCGCACACCAGGCCCACCACCCCCAGGCGCTCGGCGATCGCCAGCCCCATTTCCTGCGCGCGGCGCGCGAGCTCCGCCGGGATGCGCGCCGGGAAATGGGTCAGGTCCAGGATCCCGCCCACGTGGCGGTTCTCCATCGGCGGGTAGACCGCGGTGCGTCCCGAGGGCGTGCGCGCCACGATCACCGAGAGCTCGCGCTCGAAAGGCACCACCTGTTCGAGCACCGCCGCCGGGCAGCGCAGCCCCAGGAAAGCGGCTTCCGCCTGATCGGCCGCGGAGAGCCGCGCCTGTCCCTTGCCGTCGTAGCCGAGCTCGGCGGTCTTGAGGATCGCGGCGGGGCCCAGGGCCTGGGCCGCGGCGCGCGCCTCCGCCGCGCTGCGCACCGGCCGATAGGGGGCCACCGGGAAACCGGATTCCGAGAGGAAGCCCTTCTCCTGGATGCGCTCGCGGCAGATGCCCAGCACGCGGTGGCTCGGCCGCACCGGGCGCAGGCGTTCGAGCTCCGCCAAGCTCGCCGCCGGGACGTTCTCGAATTCGAAGGTGATCAGCTCGCAGGGCGCCGCGAACTCGAGCGCCGCCCCCAGGTCGTCGAAAGGGGCGCGCACGTGGCGATCGGCCAGGGCCGCGGCGGGAGCCTGCGGGTCCGGATCGAAGACCGCGACCCCCAGGCCCAGGCGGCGCGCTGCCTGGGCCAGCATGCGGCCGAGCTGCCCGCCGCCGACGATCCCGATCGTGCGAATGGCGCCGCTGCCCATCGTCGCCTCAGCCGGCCGCGGGGGGATCGAGCCGCGCCTCGAGCACCGCCTCGGTCTGCGCGCGGCGGAAGGCCAGCAGGCGCTCGCGCAGGGTCGCGTCCCCGAGCGCCAGGATGCTGGCCGCCAGCAGCGCGGCATTCTTGGCGCCGGCTTCGCCGATCGCCAGGGTCCCGACCGGGACGCCGGCGGGCATCTGCACGATCGAAAGCAGGGAATCGACCCCGGCCAGGCTCTTGGAGCGCACCGGCACGCCCAGCACCGGCAGGTGGGTCTTCGAGGCGCACATGCCCGGCAGATGCGCGGCGCCGCCGGCGCCGGCGATGATCACCTGCAAGCCCCGCCCGGCGGCCTCTTCCGCGTAGCGGAACAGCAGGTCCGGCGTGCGGTGGGCCGAGACCACCCGCGCCTCCGCCGGGATGCCCAGGGCCGCGAGCTGTTCGCAGGCGTGGCGCAGGGTCTCCCAGTCCGAGGTCGAGCCCATGATCACCCCGACCAACGGTCGGGCCGGATCGGGGCGCGGCGGCGTGGCCATGGGGGGAGTCTAGCCCCGGGGTTAACGCGGAATCCACGCCCCGCCCCCAGGGGCCCGCGGGCGCTCCGCCCTGGGCAGGGGCCGCGGCCCTCGGCAGACTGGCGCGGTGCCCTCCATGAGCCCCGCCACCCCCACCCCGGCCGGAACGCGGCTCGCCGCGCTCGCTCCCACCCTGCTCCTGACCTCCGGGCTGCCGGCCACCGGCAAGAGCTGGTTCGCCCGCCGCGCCGCCGACTGCCTGGGCGCGGAGCTGCACCAGAGCGACGTGCTGCGCCGCGAACTGTTCGGCAGTTCGGCGGAGAAGGAGCGCCGCGATCGCTACGACCAGGGACGCTACGCCCCGGATGCCAAGCAGCGCATCTACGACGCCCTGCTGGCGCGCGCCCGGGCGGCTTTGTCCGGCGGGCGCAGCGCGGTGATCGATGGCAGCTTCGTGCAGCAGGCCTGGCGCGCCCCCTTCCGCGCCCTGGCAGCCGAGCTGGGCGCGCGGTTCTGTTGCGTGCGCCTGAGCGCCGACGAGGACCTGATCCGCCGCCGCTTGGCCCGCCGCGCCCTGGATCCCGAGGAGGCCTCGGAGGCCAATTTCGAGGTTTATCTGCGGCTGCGCGAGCAGCAGGAATCGCTCGACGATCTGCCCCCGGGCGAACGCCTCGAACTCGACTCGGCCGCCTTCGATTCGGAGCTCGGGCAAGGCGCCGCGGCGCGCGGGCTCGAACAGGCCCTGGCGCGGCTCGCCGACCGCCTGGAGGCCCAGACCCCGCGCCGCGGCTGAAGCCGGCCCGCGCCGCGGCGCCCAAGCCGCAGCGCCCCGCCGCCCCGCCGATCCCGAGGCCGCCAGGGCCCGCGCGGCGCGCCGTTTCAGTCCAGCCCGCCGCGCCGCTCCAGGGCCTCGAGGCTGTCGCAGCCGCCGAGCAGCTGCCCGTCGATGACCACGATCGGAACCGTGGGGTGCCCGAAGCGGCGCTTGGCCTCGGCCAGTTCGGCCTCGCGGCCGTCCATGCGGTGTTCGACGAAGGCCAGCCCGCGGCGCTCGAGCAGCGCCTTGGCGCGCTGACAGAAGGGGCACCAGGCGGTGGTGTAGAGCTCGATCTGCATGGGTTTTGGGGTCCGGCTGCCGGCGGGCTCGTCCGGCGCCGGGCGGCGTCGGCCGGGCGCTGGGGCCTCGTCGGCGGGGGATGAGGGCCGCTTCGGCCGCCTGTGGGCCCTGGGGCCGGGTGCAGACCGCCGCGCCGGGCCGCGGCGGGCCCCGGCCCGAAACCGTAGGCTAAGCGGACCCCCGGCGCGAGGGCTTCCGCGCTTGCGACCATGAGCGCCCCGTCCAGCGATCCGAGCGCCCCGCCGCGGGTGGTGCGCAGCGCCTGCCCGCTCGATTGCCCCGATGCCTGCGAGCTGGCCGTGACCAGCGCGGACGGCCGCCTGCTGGAGGTCGATGCCTGGCCCGGGGCTTCGAACGGCCTGACCCAGGGCTTCATCTGCGGCAAGGTGCGCCGGATCCGGCGGCACCTGGAGAGCCCGGAGCGCTTGACCCGGGCCCTGCTGCGGCGCGGCCCCAAGGGCAGCGGCGAATTCGAGCCCGTGCCCCTGGCGACCGCCCTCGACGCGGTGGAGCGCGGCCTGCGCCAGGCCATCGAGCGGGGCGGCCCCGAGGCGCTGCTGCCGATCTGCTACGGCGGCTCGAACGGCATCCTGACCCAGGACGCCGCCGATGCGCTGTTCTTCCGCCGCCTGGGGGCCGCGCGCCTGTTGCGCACCCTGTGCGCCGCGCCGACCGGCCGGGCGCTGCAGGCCTTCTCCGGGCGCATGCCGGGGGTGGCTTACCCCGACTACCCGGAGGCCCGCCTGATCGTGCTTTGGGGCGCCAATCCCTCGGCCTCGAGCATCCACCTGGTGCCCTTCATCCAGGCCGCCCGCGAGCGCGGGGCGCGCCTGGTGGTGATCGATCCGCGCCGCACGGCGCTGGCCAAACAGGCCGACCTGCACCTGGCGCTGCGCCCGGGCACCGACCTGCCCCTGGCGCTGGCCATCTCGGGCTGGCTGTTCGCAGAGGGCCGCGCCGATCGGGGTTTCCTGGCCGCCCACACCCGCGGCGCCGAGGCCTTCGAGCGCCTGGCGCGCTCCTGGACGCCGGCCCGGGCGGCCGCCGAATGCGGCCTCGAAGCGGCCCAGATCGAAGCCTGCGCCGAGCTCTATGCCGACAGCCGGCCGGCGGTGCTGCGCATCGGCTGGGGACAGGAGCGCAGCCGCTCCGGGGGCTACGCGACCCTGGCCATGCTGGCCCTGCCGGCGGTGGCGGGCCACTTCGGCGTGCGCGGCGGCGGCTACACCGGCAGCCAGTCCGGAGCCTTCAAGCGCGAGCTCGATGCGCTGGTCGCGGACCCGGATCGGCCGCGGCGCACGGTCAACCTGAACCAGGTGGGGCGCGAGCTGCTGTGGCCCTCGGGCCGCCCGATCTACGCGGCCTTCGTCTACAACGGCAATCCCCTGGCCACCCTGCCGCAGCAGAACTTGGTGCGCCGGGGTCTCGAGCGCGAGGACCTGTTCACGGTCGTGCACGACGCGGTGTTGACCGACACGGCCCGCTACGCCGACGTGGTGCTCCCGGCCACGACCTTCCTGGAGCACCGCGAGGTCAACCGCTCCTACGGCTGGCTGGCGCTGTTCGACATCCAGCCCGCCCTGCCGGCCCCGGGCGATTGCCTCTCGAATCCGGCGCTTTTCGGAGAATTGGCGCGCCGCTTTGGCTTGCTGAGCGGCCCCGACGAGCTCGACGAGGCGCGGCTGCTCGAGCGCGCCTTCGCGCGCCGGCCCGAGGGCGCCCGGGCCGCGCGCGAGCGCCTCGAGCGCGAGGGCTCCCTCCCGGCCCAGGTCGGCGAACGCCCGGTGCCATTCGTCGACGTCTTCCCGGGCCACGCCGACCGCAAGCTGGACCTGTGGCCCGCGGAGCTCGAGCTCGAGTCCGGCCTGCCCCTGTACCACTACCAGGCCGATCCCGGTTCGCCGCTCTACCCCCTGGCCTTGATCTCCCCGGCCCGCGCCGACCTGATCAGCTCGACCTTCGGCCAGCTGCTGCGCGGCCCGGTGCCGGTGCACCTTTCGCCCGCCGACGCCGCCGCGCGCGGACTCGCGGAAGGCCAGCCGGTGCGCATCTTCAACCAGCTCGGCGAAGTGCACGCCCCGCTGCACATCGACCCGGACCTGCGGCCCGGGGTGGCCGCGCTCTCCAAGGGGCTGTGGCTGCGCTCGACCCTGAACGGGCAGACCTCGAACGCCCTGTGCCCCGACACGCTGACCGATCTGGGCGGCGGGGCCTGCTTCAACGACGCGCGGGTCGAGATCGCCGCGCTGGGCGCGGGGTCCGGGGAGCGCGCCCCCCGGGCTCAACCCGAGCCGCGCTAGGGGTCTGTTCCGAGCGCTCGGGCCCCGCAACCCGCGGCCGCGCCTCAGCCGGCGGCCCCGTCGCCGGCGCGGTCCGCAGCCCCCAGGCGTTCGAGCTCGCTCCGCAGCCGCTCGCGCTGGCGCTTGAGGCCGGCGCGCAGCCGCAGCAGGGGCGCGACGCGCAGGAAGATCGCCACCTCGCGCCAGGTGTGCGCCGGGCGGCGCCAGAGGGCCAGGGCCAGGGCGGCCAACGCCGGCAGGCCCGCGGCCAAGGCGCACAGCCAGGCCAGCGGCAGGAAAGGGGCCAAACCGGCGATCAGGGCCCCATGCCAAGCGGGCAGCAGCACCAGGCTCGCCAGCAGCTTGTAGGTCGAAACCACGTCCGGCGACGGCCGCGACACGGCCAGCAGCGCGGCGATGGCCAGGGTCGGCGGCAGGAACCACAGCTTGGTGAGCAGGATCGCCGGCAGTCCCACGGCGGTCTCGAGCCCGCGGCTCAGGCTGAAGCGCGCCACCCGCGCCGCGTCGTAGCTCAGGTCCAGGTGCGCCGGCGCCAGCCCGAGCGCGTCCAGGGAGCGCTTGAACTCGACCAATTCGCTGCGCAGCCGGCGCGCCTCCTCCGGCGAGCGCTGCTTGAGGCGTTTCCAGCCCCGCGCCAGGGCCGCCACGCGCCGGGTGCGCTCGGCCCCGCGCGGCGGCGGCCCGGCGGGCGCCGGCCACAGCCGTTCCGCCAGGGACAGCAGCGGCAGCTCGTCCCAGCGCGCCAGCTCGATGGTCACGTCCTCGAGGGCCTGCCCGATGCGCTCGGTCAGCGCCAGCACGGCCGCGCGCGGATCCCGCGCGTGCAGGGGGCGCAGATCCGCGGCCGTGAACGACTCCCCGACCCACAGGGTGGCCCGCGAGCGGAAGCGCTGTTTGTGCTCGTAGGTGATGCCCACGGGCACGATGCGCGCTTCCCCGCCCTGCGCCTCGGCCCCGAGCGCCATGCGCGCCGCGCCGGTCTTGAGCGCCTGGATGCGCGGCAGGTCGTGGCTCTTGCCCTCCGGAAACAACACGATCGCTTCCCCGCGCCGCAGCGCCGCGAACACGGCCGCGAACAGGGCCTCGTTCTGGGCCGTGTCGTGGCCGTCCTGGGCGCGGTAGACCGGCACCATGCCGATCTGGCGCAGCAACACGCCCAGCAGCGGGATGCGCAGCAGCGGCTCCTTGCCCAGAAAGCGCAGGGGCCGGCCCGTGGTGCACAGCAGCAGGGCCGGATCGGCCAGCCCCCCGGGATGGTTGCCGACCAGGATCAGCGGCCCCTCGGCCGGCACCTCGGCCCCGAGCCGCTCGACCCGATAGAACAGGCGCACGGCCCCCCGGAACAGCCCGAACAGCAGCGCGCGCATGCCCGGAACCTAGGGGCCCGGCGGCCCGCAGGTCAAGCCCGCTCCAGGGGGCGGCCAGCCCGCCTCAGAACAAGATCGTTCCGGATTGGACGTTGGTCATCGAGAGCGGCAGGGTCGGGTTCAGGAAGCGCAGCAGCCCGGCCTGGAAGTGCACCTGCAGGCCGATCGGGAGGTTGCCGGAGAGCGGCAGCTGGAAGCGCGCCCAGCCGGTCAGGGCCGAGATCTGCTTGGAGCCGAAGAAGAACAGCTGGGTGAGCCCCGCTCCGAGCCCGAAGTCGGCGATGCCCGGCAGGCTCGAGGGCTGCAGGCTGGTCGAGCCCACCAGGAACGCCGTGTCGCCGAAGCTGCCGGCCACGTACATGTCGAGGCCCAGGAACTGCAGGATGTAGGTCGGGTTCGAATACAGCAGCTCGAGGGTCGGGGCCGAGTTGTAGACCACGGTCACGCTGGTGCTGGCGCTGCCGAGCGGCGAACTGACCTGGATTGCGACCGGCCCGATCTTGGAGACGATCGGGAACTGCAGCGTGAGCTGTGTGTCGCTGACGATCGAGTACTGCGGCGGCAGGTCCAGCAGGGGCTGGCCATCCACGCTGACCCCGGTCACCTGGCTGAAGCCCTGCCCGGTGAGGGTCACGGTGGTGTTGCCGTCGACCACCAGGGCCGGCAGCAGCAGCGGCGACGTGGCGCTGATCGCAGGCGGCACCGGCGGCACCACCACCGGGGGCAGGCACGAGGAGAGCACCGCGCTGCGCATGGTCTGGGCCACCTGGGCCCCGAAGGCCGGGGCGATGTTGGCCACGCCGCTGCCGCACAGGTGGCAGTAGCTCATGATCGTCCCCGGCGAGCACACCGACGAGGTCTGGCAGCCGCCGAAGAAGCCGTTCGGGGCGCACTGGTCGATCGGCGGGCAGTAGTCGTGGGTGTGGGGCGTCGAGAAGTTGTGCCCCAGCTCGTGGGCCAGCACGAAATAGTCCCAATTCAGCGGCCCTTGGACCACCGGCAGGGGCGTGTTCCCGCCCATCGAGCAATTGGCGCCCACGCCGTATTCCGGATTGCAGAGCACGTCCAGATAAGCCACGCCCCCATCGGGGGCCGCCGAGAGCACGTGCCCCAGGTCGCCGGCTTGGTTGAGGCCCGCCAACCAGCGCTGGCGCATCTCCTCCAGCAGGCCGCCGGCGCTGTTCGTGTCGAAAGGGTCGGCCGCTTCGCTGGTGTAGATGCCGATCTGGGGGATCAGCAGCCGGCAGCCGACCTCGGCCTCGTAGGTGGCGCTGATCGCGCCCACCAAGGCGTTGACGTAGCTGCTGGTCGCCGGCACCGAACCGAACAGGCTGTAAAACGAAAAATCGGTCTCCAGCACCACCCGGCACTGGTACAGCTG
>ERZ1066133.742-NODE-742-length-12308-cov-8.937730_pt1 | contig 12308 bp, 10 predicted proteins | sample MGYA00382780_ERZ1066133 | MGnify/ENA primary metagenome ERZ1066133 (study PRJEB33369, sample SAMEA5778363) | biofilm metagenome | biome: Industrial cooling water; feature: Water cooling tower basin; material: Biofilm | place: United Arab Emirates | collected...
GCATGATCGTCACCGACGACTCCCGCCTCGCCGAGATGTGCCGCTCCATGCGGAATCAGGGTCGCCCGCTCGGCCACTCGATGACCGGCGGCACCGCCCAGGGCTCGTGGCTCAAGCACGAACGCCTCGGGTACAACTACCGCCTCAGCGAGATCAACTCCGCCCTCGGCGTCGCCCAGGTCCAACGCCTCGACGAGATCCTCGCCAAGCGTTCCATGGTCGCTCAGGCCTACATCGAACGCCTGGGCGGGAACAAGCACCTGATCATGCCCACGATCGACCCTGCGAGCGTGATGTCGTGGTTCGTCTTCGTCGTACGCCTCGCCACGTCCTACACCGGCGTCGAGCGCGACCGCATCATCAAGGGACTCCGCAACCACGACGTGGGCGCGGGCGACTACTTCCCCTGCATCCACCTCCAGCCCTTCTACCGCGAGCAGTTCGGTTTCGAGCCCGGAATGTTCCCGATCGCCGAGACCGTCAGCCAGCGGACCATCGCCCTGCCGTTCTTTAACGACTTGTCGATGCGGGAGATCGATCTGGTGGCCCAGACGCTGGAAGTAATGCTCAGCCGCGAGAACCTGACTCGTTCCTAACAGGAACGCAAGACCGTCTTGGACTTTCCCGGCACTGGTGACCCGCCTATCATCCTGACCCACCGCCAAACGTCCACTTGGGGCTTGGCGGCCTTGACACCGGATTTCAGCCGCAGGATTTCAGCCATGGCCAAGACGTGCTATTACACCGGCAAGAAGAAGAGCATGGGCATGAAGCGCGCCTGGCGCGGTCAGGCCATCGCCAAGGGCGGCTTCGGCCTGAAGCCCACGGGCATCACCCGCCGCGATTTCAAGCCGAATCTGCAGGAAGTCGTCGCGGTGGTGGACGGCCGCACCCAGCGGATCACCGTCAGCACCAAGGCCATCCGCGCCGGTCTGGTCGTGAAGGCCCTGAAGCGCAAGTACGGCTACACCCGCCAGCAGAAGCAGGCGGCCCACTGAACCTGAATCGCATCGTGAGCATCCAAGCCCCGACCAATGGTCGGGGTTTTTGTTTGCGGATGCCTTGAGAGCAGCCCCTTTGTGGCAACGGAGCACGTCGTTTTGCGCCGCGATCTCTGAGAATCCTCCCTCTTCCCTTCTCGCAGGGAATCGGTTACGCTCAAGGCACCGCGATGAAGTGCGACCGCTGCGACAACGACGCGACCGTGCACGAAGTCACCGTCCGCAACGGTGTCAAGGTGGAGAAGCACCTCTGCGAGGCCTGTGCGGCGGGCGAGGGTATCGGCGGCGCCTCCCTGGGCGAGCTCTTGACCAAGTTCATGACCCAGGACGCCGAGGTCGGCGCCAAGCCCAAACACGTGCATAAACCGCGGGCCGCCGCGTGCCAGGGTTGCGGCTTTACCTTCGATCAGTTCCGCCAGTCGGGCTTGCTCGGCTGCCCCGCGTGCTACAAGACCTTCGAAGCGCTGCTCACGCCCCTGATCGAACGGGCCCATGAAGGCGCGACGCAGCACACCGGCAAGATCCCCAAGCGGATCGCGGCGCGCGCGGCGGGCCGCGAAGACGAAGCGGCGACCGAAGCCGCGCTCGCCCGCGCGCAACTCCGCGAACGCCAGGAGCGATTGAAGATCCTGCAGCGTCAGCTTGAAGAAGCCGTGCGCAGCGAGCAGTATGAATTGGCCGCCCGGCTTCGCGATCAGATCCGCAAGATCGATGTCGTGGCGCCCCGCGTCGAGGAGCGCTCCTAGTGGCGGACCGACCCGATCATCCCGCTTCCGGCCCGCCGCAATCGCCCGGTCCGTCCGATCCGGCGTCGGGTTTCGCGGTCACCGAGTGGCTGAGTGACGGCGGCAACGCCGGCGATGTCGTGGTCTCCTCCCGCGTTCGGCTGGCGCGCAACCTCGCCGGCCATCCCTTCGTGCACAAAGCGACCCGCGACGAGCGCGAGGCGGTTCTGCAGACCTGCCGCGACTGGATTCTCTCGACCAAGCTGTCGGACCGGATCATGTGGGTCGACCTGCACGAGTCCCCGGGCATCGAACGCAATCTGCTCGTCGAACGCCACCTCATCTCCAAGCAGCACGCCAAGGGCAAGCCCGCCCCCACCGCCGGCACGCCCGTCGCCGCCGCCGAGGAGCCCCGCGGCGTGGCGATCTCAATCCCCGATGAGCGTCTTTCGATCATGGTGAACGAGGAGGATCACCTCCGCGTCCAGATGATCCGCGCCGGTCTCGCGCTCGATGCCTGCTGGGAGGCCGCCAGCGCGATCGACGACAAGATCGAGGCCGGGCTCGATTACGCGTTCAGCCCCAAGTTCGGCTATCTCACCGCCTGCCCGACCAACGTCGGCACCGGCATGCGCATGAGCGTCATGCTGCACCTGCCGGCGCTCAAGGTCACCGGAGATATCGACAAGGTGAAGCGGGCGGCGACCGATATGAACCTCGCCGTGCGCGGCTTCTTCGGCGAAGGCAGCGAGGCCGTCGGCGATCTCTACCAGATCTCCAACCAGACCACGCTCGGCAAGCCCGAGGGCGCGATCCTCACCGACCTGCAGGAATCGATCATCCCCGAGGTCGTCCAGTACGAGCGTGTCGCCCGGCGCAACCTCATCACGAAGCGCCGCGTCGCGCTCGAGGATCAGGTGTACCGCGCTCTCGGCGCGCTCCGCCATGCCCGCATGATCGGGGCGGATGAAGCGATGCAGCTCCTGAGCCTGGTTCGGCTGGGCAGCGTTCTGGGCATCATCGACGAGGTGAGCCCCAAGGCCGTCGCGCTGCTGTGGCTGCTGGTCCAGCCGGCGCACCTGCAGCGTGTCGTCGGACGCGAGCTTGATCAGGAGCGTCGCCGCATCGAGCGCGCCACACTGATTCGGCAGCGGCTGGGTGGGAAGTAAGTTGGCCGGCGGGAAGACGGCCTCACTGCTACAGGTCGTTGTACGAGATCAGCTCGATGGGACCCCGTGCACGCGTCTCCCACGGCGTGTCCATCAGTTCCTCTTCCCGCCGGAAGATCGGATCCTCTGACCCAGGGTGCACCATCAGCTCGACCGTGCGAGCGCTGGGCACGTTGGGAAGCAGATCGTGGTAGATCCAGAACCAGGTGAAGATGTCGGTGCACCGGGTGCGGGGCGAAGACCAGCGCAGCCCCATGTCCCATAGCTTCTTTTTGGCACGCTGCTTCACGCCGCCGACGAGCGGGTCGGTCGGGTGGTACAGGTTCATCGTCGTCCGCACGCGACGGATTCCGAAGGCGCGCTGCACGCGCTTGAGTACCTTGAAGAGCGGCGGGTGCGTGTGCACATGATGATGGCTGTCCAGATGACTGATCGGAACGCCGTGCGGCGCGAGCAACGAGCGCAGCGTCTCGATCTGGGCGATCCACTCGCGTTCTACCGCGGCGAGCAGTGCCGGAGTGAACTCCGCCTCCCGGGCCCTGCGCGCGAAGCCGCCCTGGTCATGCAGCAACGGCCGGAGCGCCTCGTCGGTGGTGATCGGCGTCAGGTCCGTCAGATTCAAGTGCACGCCGAACGAGCAACTGGGGAACTCCCGTGCCCGACGGCACGCGTCCTCGACGGCCGGTCCCGCGGCCATGATCGTGGCGCTGGTCAGCCGCCGGCGGGCCATGAGCCCGAAGATCGCGTCGTTCTCGCGCGGAGAGAGGCCAAGATCGTCGGCGTTGATGATGACTCGTGTCATGGGTTCGGAGATTGACCACAGAGACTCGGATACAAAGAGAGGGCAACGAGAGAGGAGTTGTCAACTCAAAGGGCTCGCAGTTCTCGAAGGGTTCAAGGCATTGCGTTCCATGGCCACACACGGAGCCACACAGTTCTTCCCATTCACACGGACTCTTCCCTTTCCATCTTTGAGCCCCTCGAGTTGATACGCCTTTCTCTGCGTCTCTGTGTCTCTGTGGTGAAACCGCTAAGGCGTCATGAGCAGCATGTCGCTGGTCGCGTGCGTGAACGTCCACTTGGTCGCATCGGTCATCGGCGCCGTCGGCGCGGGGCGGAAGAGCACGCGCAGCCCGCCGGCGTGAAGCAGGCCGAAGCCCTTGCAGATCGCGTCGAAGTCGGGATCGAAGACCTGGAACTCGGTGACATCCACGCGGCCCATTTCGCTCGGTAGGTCGCCGTCGCCGCGATCCGATCGGAAGTGCCCCAGCGTGAAAAGGACGAGGTCCCGCTTGTTCTCGCGGCTCGGGCTCACGAGGAAGTAATCCAAGAGTGCCCCAACCACGATCTGGCCCAGGCCGTGCTGCGTCGCGTCCAAAACCGAACGTTTCAGGATCGCGTAGCCGGCGAGTTGCCCGCCCTCATGGACCTCGAACGCCTTGATCCGCCGGTACTTCATCGCCCAGTTCAGCGTCCGCGCATCGCGCGGGAAGCGGCTGAGCGCACCAGGCTGCGTCGCCGCCTGTGCAACCAGAGCATCGAGCGCCGACGAGAAGCTCGATACCGGCTTGAACGTCAGCCGCGCGGGCTTGGCGGTCGCACCCTTGGCGGTGTAGATCAACTTCGCCGCCACCGACGCGAACGGAGCCGCGACCGCAGCGAGCGCCGCGTTCTTGAACGCCTTGCGGGCGGGCCCGATGCCGCTGTTGAACGCCACCCACCGCTTCAGCGGGCCGATCTCCTTGAGCCCGGCGGCCTTGTACAGCTTCTGCGCGTCCGCGCTGGGCCCGCCGCAGGCGAGCAGCGACTTGCAGCGGGCGACGCCCTGGAGCATGATCACGCCGCCGATGCCCGACGAGCGATGCTGCTCGGCGAGGAAGAACCCGTCCATCCAGAACGTGCGAAAGTCCTTCTTCACTCCAGTTCCGTCGAAGATCTCGCCCGGCCCGGCATAGAAGCCAAGCCGCCCCACCACCGCAGGCTTCTGTCCCTCGCGGTCCTCGACCGCGAGCAGGATCGCGAGATCGGTCGGCAGCGCGAACGGGTTCTCGCGGAGCATCCGTGCCCAGGTCGCGTCGTTGCGCGCGATGTAGCCGTGCGGATCGTCAAAGCGATTCGTCAGGCCGTCGTCGCCGATGTCGGCAATGGTGAGAGCTTGGACGCGGAGTGAACCCATGAAACACTTCTATCGGGCGAATGCGACGGACTCTTGGAATCCCCCGTTTTCAAGGAACTTCACCGTTCACCAGTGGGACCGGCCTCCGGCCGGTCTTCCGCGACGACGCTACCGATCTTGTTCCAGACCACAACGCAGTTCGACCGGCAGGAGGCCGGTCCCACTGGTGCTGACGACGTTCTTCGTTCAGTGCCGGAGCGTGTCCTCGACCACCTCGAACAGCCCCAGATTCGCGGAGAAGAACCATGCGATCCGGCGGTCTCCAAACGCCGTCGCCGGCGCGGGTTTGGCGATCTGCATCAGGCCTTTGGCCTTCGCGCTCGCCGCGGCCGCGTCGATGTCGGGCACGCTGTAACAGATGTGGGCGAGCTTGATGCCCTTGACCAGCGAGTTGTTCACCGGTGAGTCCGGCGCCGCGGGCTCGATGAACTCGATGCACACGCCCTGCACATCGACGAACGCGACGCGCACCTTTTGGATCGGATCGTGCACCACTTCGATGTGCGGCACGCCCATCGCCGTCGCCGCGGCCTGGACCGACTTCACCACCATGCCGACATGGTGCACCTTGGCACCGTCGCCGAACAGGGTCGCCTGCTCGTGCTGCACTTCGCCGCCCTTGGCCGGAACAACATCAGGCATGCGCCGCCTCGGTCTCGGCGGCTGAGGTGGGGGGCGCGTTGCCGTCGCCCTCGACGAGCGTGATGTGCGTCGGCATCGGGAACGCCGTCGCGTGCTCCCACCAGAACTCGGTATTCGCGTCGTTCTTGGCCAGACCCGATTCGTCCTTGAAGTAATCGAGGCAAGGCTTGTTGCGTTTGGTCTCGACGTACTTCGCGGTCGTCCTCTTCGCCCCCATCTGGGCCGCAAAGTTCAAGAGCGTCGTCAGCATCGCCTTCTCGACGCCCCGACCCATGACGCGGCACGAGAGCAGGAAGTCGGTCACGATCGCCTCGCCGCCGGCACCAACCTCCACCGACGCGAGCCCCGTCAGGCCGTAGTCGCCGAAGCGATCGGCGACGCGATACGCATACATCGCCCGCTTCCCAGACTTGGTCCAGTCCAAGAGCTCAGCCTCGGTCATGCGCCGAGTCGTCAGGTTCATCTGGTTGGTCTTGTTGAAGAGCTGGGCCGCCCGCTTGATGTTGCCCGAGCCGAGCGCCTCGTACGTGATCTTGAGCTGCAGCGACGCGAGCCACTCGTCCATCGACACATTCGCACGGCTCTCGCTCCGCTGCCGCTCCGCGACGTACATCTCCGTACGACCCAGGTCCTCGTCGGTCACGCTCGGGCGGTCGAACAAGCGCAGCGCGTGCAGCGCCGGCGTGTACATCATCTTGTCCGCCGGCCAGTCCGGCACCGTCACCTGCGGCAAGGTCTCCTTCACCCGCGCCCGCTCCGCCGGGTTGTCGTCGATGAAGATCACGCTGTCCAGGCCGAGGTTCAGCTCCTCGACCAGCGCCTTGATGTTCGTCGCCTTGTCCTGCCAGTTGATCCGCCAGCCGGCGAAATCGCCTTCCTTGAGCACCATCTCCGGGTTCTCGCGGATGGCGGTGAGCGCGGTCTTCTCGTCGTTCTTGCTGACGATGCCGAGAATGATGCCGGTGTTCTTGAGGCTCCTGAGAGCCCGCTGGAAGTCGGCGAACGACTCGCCGATCGGGTCGTGTCCGCCGAGCGCGACGCCCTCCCAGCCGTTCTCGCCGACGATGCCGCCCCAAAGTGTGTCGTCGAGGTCGAGGACGACGAGCTTCTTCGACACGCCGCAGACGCCGCGAACGATGGCCTTGATATCCGCCGCCGCGTCCTTGAAGACCTCGAGGCTGAACAGCGCCTTGGTCATGAGCCACAGCTTGTGATTGGTCGCGGTCTTACCCGCGCTCGCCATCCAGCGCGACGCATCCAGCACGTGCACGCGGCTGGCCTTGTCGAGCTTCTCGCACAGCCGCGCGTTCATCGCGATCAGAGCGCGGTGCACGCCGACGGTGCCCTTGGCCTGCTTCATCTCCAGCCCACCCGTGCCGCGCCACCACGAAGGCAGCACCCACGTCGGCACAAACATCGCCTCGACACGGTCGCTCGCTCGCAGGATCAGGTCGGCGAAGGCGTCCACATCGGCGAGGATCTCGTCGAGCGACACCCGCTCGTGGTTCATCAGCCGCCGGAACGAATCGATCGCCCGCTCGGGCCGCGTCCACACCACCGCCGCGTTCGCGCCCTCTTTCCAGCACGAGAGCGCCGGGTTCATCAGGATCTGCTGCACCTGGTCGAAGTGCGCCACCGTCGTCTGCATCGCCGGCGCGTCGGCGTCGCTCTTGAGGATCGCCCCGAGCTGGTCGATCGTGTGGTCGGCGATGAGCAGCGTGTGAAGGGTCTTGAGGTCCATGGGGAAAGCTCAAATCGCAAATCGCAAATCACCAAATGACAAATAAATGCATCCGATCCTGCCGCATTTGGCCCTTTGCCATTTGCGATTTGCCATTTCTTACCCTCCCAGCCGCCCGACCACGTAGTCCGCCAGTGTGTCCACGGTTCGGAACGCCGTGGGCGTGTCGGCCATCGACTTTTCGTCGGTGAGCGTGAAGCTCGGATGGCCGGCGGCCTGCACGCGCTGCTCGACCTGGAGCACGAACGTCAGCAGACCCAGTGAGTCCAGCTTGCCACCTTGACCAAAGAGCACGGACGCGGGGTCTTTCGCGATCTGGTTCTCGGACCCTTGAGCGGCGTTCACCTCGTCGATGGCACCGTAGATCGCGTCGAGGATTTGCGTTTTGTTCGCCATGCGGGGTGCGTTCCTGTCGTGCGGTATCGTCGATTCGCCGTCCTCGGCCGAGCCGACCGCCGTCGAGACGCACCGGCCGGTCGCGGACCAGCCGCACCGGCCGCAGAATCGATCGATTCGGCCCCATTCCGGTCGCCTCGACGGGGCCGGAGTCTATTCCCGGGCAGGTCCGAGTTCCTCTCATCTCCCGGCGAGCCCGGGGACTCGAGCGGATCGGTATGTTTCTGAAGACGTGCCGCTCGGTCACGGTCGAAACTCGTCCGGAGCCCGAAGATCCGGTTTGCATCCAAGGGCAAGACCCGCGATAGTTGCCCCATGATCCGAACCGCCCGTTCGCTGGCTCGCTTCTTCGTCCTGCTCCCGTTCGCGCTCGTCGGGTGCTCGCCGACGCCAGTCCGCGTCGAGCGCAGCGCCGACCGTCTCGACGGCGCCGTTGTCGAGTGGTCGTCCAACACCGTCGCCCGAGCGGATGAACACTACCTCTACTTCCGATTCAGCCTCGGGCCCGACACCAAGACGATCCAGGCCAGCGACGAAACCGTGGCGTTGCTGCTGGACGTCGACGGCCGCACCGACACCGGCTTCCAGCGCACGCCCAAGCCCTTCAACTCGATCGGCGCCGACCTGGAACTGCAGTTCTCGCCGACCTCCGAGAAGGGCGCCGTGACCAACGGCGTCGCGTTCTACGCCCTCCAGAGAGACGGCGAACGCATCGAACTGCCCAAGGACCAGTCCGACCTCGTCTTCTCGCCGGTCTACGCCTCGGCGTGGTACGAGGCCCGCCTGTCGCGTGCGTTCGCATCACAGATCTCCAAGGCCGGCATGGCTTCCTCCGGCAAAGGCCGCGGCATCTTCGTGATCTACCGCCCCGGAGGCGGCATCGCCGGATACAGCGAACCGTTCGACGTCGCGTTCCCGCCCATCGCCACCAGCCCGCGCCTCGCCGACGCGACCATCCCCGAGAAGCCCGACGGAACGATCCGCGTCATGGCGTGGAACGTCTGGCGCAAGATGGCCAGCGACCCGGTCCGCTTTGCACCCATCATCCGCGCCATCAATCCCGATGTCCTCTTGCTCTCGGAATGGCAGAGTGACGAGAAGTCGCTCGTGGAAGCCATGAAGACGATCGATCCGGGCGAAACCGGTCGCCCCTGGTACGCCATCAGCCGCGGCGACGTCGCCATCGCTTCGCGCTTCCCGCTTGCACAGTCAACCGCACGCGCCGAGATCCTGATCGACGCCAAGCCGCGCTCAGTCCGCTATGTCGCCGCCACTACCCAGTCGCCCGTCGGCCCGGTGCTCGTGGGCGCGATGCACCTCAAGTGCTGCGGCGCGGCGGGATCGTCCGAAGACCAGCTCCGCCTCGCCGAGGCCCGGGCCATCAACGAAACCGTGAAGCAGGCCAGCCGCGCCGACGCGGCGCTGATCCGCATCCTCGGCGGCGACCTGAACCTCGTCGGCAGCCGCAACCCCCTCGACCTGCTGCGGGCCGACATCGACCTCGATGCCAGTGACATGACACCCGCCGACCCCGCCGTCCTCGGCGACAACACCTACTACACCTGGCGCGACTGGAACACCGGCTTCTCGCCCGGTCGCCTCGACTGGCTCACCTACAGCGACGCCACCGCAAACATCGTGCATTCGTTCGTCCTCGACACCCGACGCCTCACCCCCGCGGCACTGTCGGCGATGGGCCTGACAACAGAATCGAGCGATGTCAGCGATCACCTGCCGGTGGTGATCGATGTCGCGCCGCGCTCGCCGTGATCTGCGTTTGCAACCAAAGCGATCTGCGAGCTCCTCAAGGCGGAGAACCGGCAGTCAACGCGAAGCCTGCCGCTGTCGGGCGCGACGCCCCGCCGAGAACGACATGAATGGTCCACGGCCGGTGTGACGCGCTCGCTCCGCGGGCCGCGGCTGGCTCCTGCCGTCCACGCTCACCGTCGCGGTCACGGACCGCAAGTACAACACATTCCAGAACTCGCACGTCTACTTCAAGGAATCGAGTTTTCGCTCGGGCATGATCCTGCCGGGGTATCGACGCGACTTCACCGAGTTTCTCGGAGTCGTCGGCGGCGACGCGACGGTAGAATAGAAACTGGCGACGGGGACCAAGCGGGCGCTGAAGTTCATGCTCGACAAGACCTACAACCGGAACGGCCGCTGCACGGTCCTGTTCGAGGTGTGCCCCGATTCGGTCCAGGTGAGCTTTGCACCGATTGCGCGGTGAGGATCCAACTGCGGCGACCACCTCGATGCGGCGACACGTTGGGCTTCCGCGTGAACGCAATCGCTGCGTAAAGTCATACTTCCTTGTTTCGAGTACGGAAGGCTGAGCCTCGGGCAAGCCGCCCGCTGTCGTGCGATCACCTCATGCCCTCCCTCCTCGCCGCCAACTCCCTCACCAAGACCCTCGGCTCCAAGCATGTCTTCGACGAGGTCTCGCTTTCGGTCCACGATCGCGAGCGGCTCGCGCTCATCGGGCCCAACGGGAGCGGGAAGTCGACGCTGCTGCGCATCCTGGCCGGGCAGGATCGAGCGGATACGGGGGAAGTGGTGATCCGAAAGGGGGTGCGGGTGGCGTATGTGCCGCAGAAGGATGAGTTTGAGGATGGGGCGACGGTGCGGTCTGCGGTGCTGGATGAACTCTTGGCGTGCATGAAGCGGGGCGGGGCGAACGCGCCAGCGCATCTGCACGACGAGCACGAGGCCGAACTCGCCGCCACCCTCACGCTCGATCGCGTCGGGTTCGCCGATCTCGACCAGCCCGCGGCATCCCTCTCCGGCGGCCAGCGCAAACGCCTCGCCATCGCCCGTGAACTCGCAAAACTCCCCGACTGCCTCTTGCTCGACGAGCCCACCAACCACCTCGACGTCGAGGGCATCGAGTGGCTCGAGGACGTGCTCACCAACGGACTCGGAGCCGGACTCGGCGACGGTCCGTTTGCGAGCATCGTCGTCACCCACGACCGCGAGTTCCTCGAGGGCGTCGCGACCCGCATCGCCGAGTTGTCGCGGCAGTACCCGCAAGGGCTGTTCGCGATCGATGGCGACTACAGCGAATTCCTCCGTCGCAAGACCGAGTTCCTCGATGGTCAGGCACGTCAGGAACAGGCGCTGGCGAACCAGGTGCGTGAAGACCTCCGCTGGCTCGGACGCGGCGCCAAGGCTCGCCGCACCAAGTCCAAGAGCCGCATCGACGCGTCCTACGAACGAATGGACGAGCTGGCGGAGCTTCGGGAACGCAACGCCGCGAACAAGGCGACCACCATCGATTGGGAAGCGACAGGCCGCCTGACGCAGAAGCTGCTGGTCGCACGGGCCATTACGAAGGCGTACGGCGACCGTGTCCTCTTCCGCAACCTCGATCTCGTCCTGTCGCCCGGGCAATGCCTGGGCCTTCTGGGCCGCAACGGCAGCGGCAAGTCCACGCTCATCAAGGTGCTCACGGGCGAGATCGAGCCCGATCCGCCGACGCCCGAAGCGCTGCGGGCCGCCGCCGAAGCGGTGAACCTGCCTCCGGGGCTGCCGCCGCCGGGGACGGTGCGCCGCGCCGACAAGCTCCGCACCGTCGTCTTCAGCCAGCACCGCACCGAGATCGATCCGGGTGCGACGCTCGCCGACGCCCTCAGCCCGAACTCCGACGCCGTGATCTACCGCGGACGCACGCTGCACATCAACACCTGGGCCCGCAAGTTCCTCTTCCGCGCCGAACAGCTCAAGCAGCCGATCCGCTCGCTCAGCGGAGGCGAACAGGCCCGCATCCACATCGCCCGCCTGATGCTCGAGCCCGCCGACATCCTCGTGCTCGACGAACCGACCAACGACCTCGACATCCCGTCGCTGGAAGTGCTCGAAGAAAGCCTCGAGGAATTCCCGGGCGCTGTGGTGCTGGTAACGCACGATCGCGCGATGCTCGCCCGGCTCTCGACCCACCTCATTGTCATCGGCTTCGGCGAGAACGGCGAGGCCGGCCACTTCGTGGATTACGAGCAGTGGCAACGCGCCGACGCCGCCAGGAAAGCCGCGGCGAAACGCAAGGCCGATCCACGCCCCGCGGCGGCAGCCTCGGCCCCAGCGGACGCTGGCAGCGACGCTCCAGCCGCGGCATCGGCCTCCGCTCCCGCCGCGACACCAAAGAAGAAGCTCACGTACAAGGAACAGCGCGAGCTCGCCGAGATCGAGCCGGAGATTCACCGCACCGAAGAGCTCGCCAAGAAGCTCGAGGCGGAGATGAACGATCCAAACGTCATCGCGGACTACAAGAAGTTCGAGGACGTCTCGCGTGCCTTCGCCGCGGCACAGGCCAAGGTCACAGCGCTCTTTGAACGCTGGGCCGAACTGGACGCACGGCAGTAAGCCACGCGATGCACGCCGGGCGCGCCTCGCCGCTGCCCCCACCACTAATGCACCTTGAGGCCCAGAAGCCCGAGGCACAGGACCGCGAAGACGCTG
>ERZ1066133.743-NODE-743-length-12302-cov-6.536213_pt1 | contig 12302 bp, 10 predicted proteins | sample MGYA00382780_ERZ1066133 | MGnify/ENA primary metagenome ERZ1066133 (study PRJEB33369, sample SAMEA5778363) | biofilm metagenome | biome: Industrial cooling water; feature: Water cooling tower basin; material: Biofilm | place: United Arab Emirates | collected...
CCTTTACAAATGTGCTTGTCATTACCTCTACGCCAAGATTCTCTAAATATTTTCTGCTTTGCTGACTACTTTCTGGGCTCATTGCACCCAGTGTTCGATCAGATCCTTCGACCAAAACTATCCTCATTTCTTCAAAGTTGATCTCTGGATAATCTCGAGGCAGTATCTGCTTTTTCATTTCAGCCAATGCCCCACTTACTTCAACACCCGTTGGTCCAGCCCCAGCAACCACAATTTGTAAATGGGACTTACGCAATGCAGGATCTGGTTCTATACTCGCTTTTTCTAATTGGGTAATCAAATGATGACGAATCCGAAGCGCTTCTGAAGTTGTTTTCATTGGAAGAGAAAACTTGGCTATTTGCTCATTTCCAAAATAATGTGTGGTTGCTCCCATTGCTAAAACCAAGATATCATATTCAATTTCTCCATCATCCAGTCTTATTTTCTTTTGCTCAGCTTCTATGGATCTAACTTCGGCTAATCTAAATCGTACATTCTTGCTTTTTTGAAATAGTTTTCGAATAGGAAAAGAAATATTACTTGCATCTAATCCCGCAGTAGCTACCTGATAATATAATGGCTGAAATTGGTGGTGATTTACCTTATCAACCAGGGTTATTTCATATCCTTTTTTATTGTTTAAAGACCTAGCCAATTGCAGTCCGGCAAATCCTGCTCCCACAATCACCACTTTCATAATTTATTAATTTAGATGTCAACAAACAAATGATATGCAAAGTTAAACTAACTTTCAAATATTTTTGAAAGTTTTGCATTTCATTACAAGTTCAACAAATCTTACCTTAACCACATGATTCATCGTAGAACTTTTTTATCAAAAACAGCCTTGTTTGGACTTGCTCCAATTTTCCATCAATCATTCGCACAGAATAAACCAATTAAAGCAACGCCTCCAGTGGTTTTATCGACTTGGGACGCTGGCATTAGAGCTAATGAAGCTGCTTGGAAGATTTTATCTTCTGGCGGACATGCTTTAGATGCTGTGGAAGCCGGGGTTAAAGTCACCGAATTGGAGCAAAATTGCTGTGTTGGATTGGGAGCTAATCCTGATAGAGAAGGAAAAGTAACTCTAGATGCAAGCATCATGGATCATTTGGGTAATTGTGGGGCTGTAGCAGCCTTGGAAAGGATTCAACATCCAATTTCGGTAGCTCGAAGAATCATGGAAAAAACACCTCATACTTTTTTAGTTGGACAAGGCGCACAACAATTTGCGGTAGCTGAAGGATTTCCTTTAATGCCTGATCGTCTTTCTCCTTCTGCTGAAAAGTCCTATAAAGAATGGCTCAAAAAAAGTGAGTACAAACCAGTGATCAATATCGAGAATCAACAAACACCCTACCCTCCTGCTCCTTCTCATCTGCCCGATGGAAATTGGAACCACGATACAATTGGGATGATTGCAATTGATCAAAAGGGTAATTTAAGTGGTAGTTGCACGACCAGCGGAATGGGTTTTAAAATGCGTGGTCGGGTTGGTGACTCTCCAGTCATTGGTGCTGGATTGTATGTAGACAATCAAGTTGGTGCTGCAACTGCAACAGGACAAGGCGAAGACATTATTAGAATATGTGGTTCCTTTTTAGTGGTGGAATTTATGCGACAAGGATTGCATCCAACCGAAGCATGTAAAAAAGCAATAGAACGATTAATACAACTAAAAGGAAAGGAACAGGCATGTAAGATTCAAGCATGCTTCATTGCTATAGATAAAAAAGGAAATTATGGAGGGTATTCATTGCAAAAAGGTTTCAGCTTTGCAGTGTACCAATCAAATGGAGGTAATAGACTTGTTCAAGCCAGTCACATTCTCCCATGTTAGTTGAAGTAGCTTGTTTTAATAAAGAAGATGCCATTATTGCCTATGAAAATGGGGCAAATAGAATTGAATTTTGTTCAAACTATTCTGTCGGCGGTGTTTCTCCATCTCTTGATGATGTTGATTTCGTTTTGGAACGTGTACATGTTCCCGTCACAGTGATGCTCAGGCCAAAAGCAGGTCCTTTTGTTTACTATGAAGATGATGAAACGGAAATGATAAAATATTTGCATGCATTACATCAAATGCCTGTAGATGGAGTTGTTTTTGGAATAGCTTATACCGAAAACTGGATTGACAATTTAAAATTTTGGTTACAACGAATACATCCATTTGATCTAACATTTCATCGAGCTTTAGAAGATTATCCCAATCACTTAGAGACAATCAATCAATTACAAGCTTTAGGTGTTCGAAGAGTATTGACTGGAGGCAGTTCGCTTGGAGTGATGCATCATTTATCCGAACTCATTCATCTAATGGATCATGCACCTAAAGAAATTGAAATCATTTTAGGTGGAGGCATAAGAGCGAATGATATAGTAACACTAAAAGAATACAGCCAGATTCAATGGATACACACAGCATGCTTTGATAAATCAAAAAACAGATTAGATCAACAAGAACTGCAAAAACTTATTCGACTTTCTTCTGTTGCGCCTGAATAATTTTTTTAACTGCCACCAAATCATTTATAGATAGCTGCATAGGCAGTTGTCCAATTTGAACAATGGCTTTTTTCCCTCTAATCTCTTTTATTTCTCCTACCTGATAATTCTTCTTCAATTTCACAAGCATACCTGGCTTTAACTCCTCTATATGAATTTCTTGATATTGCTGTTGGATTTTCTTTTCAGCTTTTGAAACCACGGGCGCAGTATCTTTTTTGAATAATAAATCCTTTAAATGCTTGATCACAGCTTGTTTATCTTCAGTCTTCTTCCAGTCAATTACAACTTGTCTTAACTTTCGCTCCATGTCTTTGAGATAAGCAATCCGTTCCTCAGTAACCCTATTTTGTTGCTTTAATACTTCAACCTGTTGACGGTGACGCTCTTTGTCCATAACCACCTGCATTTCTTTTTTCAATCTTTCATTCTCCTTCACCAAGCTTTCTAATTTCTTCTTTTCTTCTACTACCTTTTGTAAGTCTTGCTCTGTTCTATTTAAAAGCTTATCTAATTTGAAGTGATCTTGATCGACTAAGTTGCGAGCCCTATCAATAAGCCTTTTTGGCATACCAATTCTTTCTGCAATGGAGAAAGTATAGGAACTACCAGGTTTCCCAATAGTTAATTGATATAAGGGAGAAAGTGTTTGCTCATCAAATAACATAGCCCCATTCACAATACCTGGAGTGTGGTTAGCCATCACTTTTAGGTTGAGGTAATGGGTGGTTACAACTCCTAAAGATTTTTTTCTGGCCAGTTCTTCCATGATCACCTCAGCAAAAGCACCACCTAAATGCGGATCACTTCCACTTCCTAATTCATCAATAAAGAACAATGTCTTACCATTACTCAGTTCAATGAAATGCTTCATGTGCATGAGATGACTACTATAAGTACTTAAATCGAATTCTATACTTTGTGTGTCGCCAATATGAATGAATAATTGTTTAAATAATCCCATTCTTGAAGTTGGGTGAACGGGTACTAATAAGCCAGCTTGCAACATAAGTTGATTGAGGCCAATAGTTTTCATGGTAACTGTTTTCCCGCCTGCGTTGGGTCCACTAATGACCAGTATCCTATGCTGTTGATTAAGATGAATATTTACTGGATGGGTTGTTTTGCCAGCTTGTTGATTGTACAACCAAAGTAATGGGTGATATGCTTTCTTCAGATCAATTTGAACATCGTCTACCAATTCTGGAAGATTTGCATTCATTTGAATAGCGAGTTTAGCCTTTGCAGCAATAAAATCGAATTCTCCAGCTAACTCATAATATTGTAAGAGTAAAGAAGAATAGACCGACAAAGTAGCAGTAAGTTGACGCAATATTTTCTGCACCTCTCTTTGTTCGTCTTGCTCTAAAGAAAATACTTCATTATTGAGTTCAATGGTTTCTTCAGGTTCAATAAATGCTGTTTTGCGACTATCGCTTTCGCCATGCAAAATACCTTTTATCTGACGCTTATGCTCAGCGAATACAGCCACTACCCTTCTACCTGTACTAAAACTTTCTTCGATATCAGCCGTATAACCAGCTTTTGATAATTTAGCAATCACTTTGTCGAATACTCTCCTAAGTTCTTGTCGCCTTCTGTATAGTTGTTGACGGATACGTGCTAAATCATCGCTCGCATGGTCCTTTACTTGTCCTAATTCATCCAATACTTCATCAATAGATAATACAATTTGCTTTTCGTAATATATCTCATCTAGCTCTTGACTTAAATACGGAAAACCAGATCTTCTCTCTTGATCGAACCACCTGAATATGTTTTCAGCATTTATTGCAAGTTTTCTCAAAAGCAGGAACTGATCGCCTCCCAATAATGCACCAGGAATACTCAAGAGTTTCAACTCGCGATCGATGGTATGGGTAAAATCGTTGGGGAAATATCCACTTGATTGCAAAATCAGTTTCATTTCATGCGATTGGTGCAGGGCTTTTTCTACATAAGCTTTTAAAGTATGTAGTCGAAGTGTGGCTGACTTTTGCTTACCATAGGCGGTACGACAAAAATCTGTTAACAAATCAATCACCTTAGGCAATTCTAATTGCTGAAGAGCTGAATTGGGATATACACGCATGCACTCAATTGAGGCGCAAAGGTAAGCAGGTGTAAAAGAGGAAATTCAAACATTTAAACTTACTGAGCAAAATTATTATCATACTCCGACTGCTCACGAGGTGCATGAAATACGATTTTGTAAAAAGCAAACATCATAAATGATAACTGAAGCCCAAGTAAACACATCCATAAAACAAAAACAAGACGAGATATTCTTTCTAGATAATCATAAGTTGGAATAGGTATAATGTTTTGGTTCCAACTTTGATCCATTACTGGAGTTTGTTTATAGGTGAAGTAAAGTGAGAGCATCAAAAGAATAGAAAAAATCACGTGAATTCTTGGAAATTTACCAGTCCGCAAGCCCATTTCACGAAGCAATACATGGAAAAAATAGGGTATGGTTGAAAATGCAATCCAGAAAAGGCCTGATTGAAGTATAGAAACACGTACATAGGTTCCAGCCACAAAAACATCTAAATGCATTTCTGGGGAATATAGCACGGCCAGGAACATGAATATGCTTGGCATTAAAAGCAATAAATGTTCCGATCGTAAATACTTATCGTATTGAAATCTTCTTATTTCCATAGCGTTTCCTTTGGTTATTTTCAAGGATACGGGAACGCAATGGCAATAAAATTAGTCAATACTTCGTTCGAACAGTGAATTTTAGTTTTTTTTAATCCTATCTAATTCTGAATTAAAAGCGGAAATGAGATTATAATTATCTGATTCTGAACCTTCTTGAGAGTCTTCTTCAACTAAAACATTAGACTCTGGATTTGTCTTAAAAATCCTATAAAAGGCATAAGCCATAAAAGCTAATTGTGTAAAAAGCGTAAGAATCCAAAGAAAATTATTTACAAAACTAAAGCTCTTGAATCTTTCCATGGAGGGGTCTGGAAAAATAGCATTGTCCCAACTAGTCCTTATATATGGAAGCATTGAGTAAGTAAGTAGCAAAGCCGCCATCAATACCAATGAAACAAATACATGAAACCCTTGAATAAGCAAATTCACTTTCCCAATCATCCTGAGATAAGTATGAAAGAAATAAGGAACCATAAAAAACATCGTAAAGAACAATGTACCATTGTACATGGCAGTTCTATGAACAAATCCACCAAACTGTACGTTAATCTCATGGTCGTGTAAAAAAACATAATAGACGAACGTAAGAGAAATGGGAAGCACCAACAATAACTGCTCAAATTTGAACGCCTTTGTTTGATTCATAACAATTAATTTAATAACAACAATGGTTTTTGGCACAAAACAGGATATCGAACAAACAAACGTTGGGGCAGTTCAAAAATAATGTAAAATTTGTTGTTCATAAATCTTAAACGAGCATAAATTCAAAAAATTATCTAAATATGAAAAAGTGGGTGTTATTTTTTCTAGCGTATAACGTATTTCTCCATGTGGCTTGCGCCCAAAAGAAAAGTTCAAATGAGAAAAAACAATCAAGTATGGAAATGAAGTCAACTTATGCAACTGCAACGCTTGGGGCAGGCTGTTTTTGGTGTGTAGAAGCAATTTTTCAACGATTAAATGGAGTAGTATCTGTAGAAAGCGGGTACAGTGGAGGGCATGTACCCAACCCTACCTATGAGCAGGTTTGTACAAAAACAACTGGACATGTGGAAGTTTGCCGATTGATTTATGATACTACTGTAGTTAGTTTTGATGAAATTTTAGAAGTTTTTTGGAAAACCCATGATCCAACCACAATGGATCGCCAGGGTAATGATGTGGGTCCCCAATACAGAAGTGCTGTTTTCTTTCATAACGATGAACAACAGAAAAAGGCTATTTACTATAAGGAAAAGTTAGACAAATCGGGCGCATTTAATAAGCCCATTGTTACTGTAATTCAGCCTTTGAAGAATTACTATAAAGCAGAAGATTATCATCAGAATTACTTTAATGATAATAAAACAGCTGGCTATTGTTACTTCGTTATTCGTCCAAAGCTTGAAAAGTTCGAACAGGTATTTAAAGATAAATTGAAGAAAGATTAATTGGCATTTCTTTTGTACTGCAATAACTAAATTGCAGTTTATGAAACGCCTACTTGTGAGCCTTTTATTAATGCTAGCCTTCTCCCCTATCTTTTCTCAAAAATGGGGCGGATTTGCAAATTTTACGCTTGGACTTCCACAAAATGAGTACAAGTCACTTAATGATAGAACTGGAATAGGCTTTAGAGGGGGTGTATTATATCGCCCGCAAAAAGATTTGCCCATTTCATTTGGTTTTGAAGCAGGTTACCTTAGCCTTGGCAGAGAAGTTTTACCATCTAACTCTTCAGGATTTTGGAGCCCATATAGTGCCTACAGAGTTGTTGCTGGTGTAAATGTTGTTTCATTAAATGCAAGTCTTCGCATACAATCCCCTAACAATGCTTCTGTAAAGCCTTTTATTGAAGGTTTGGTTGGGTGGAATAATTTTTACGGAACAGTAAGTACAGAAGGACGAAGACTTTTTGATTTTGAATGGGAAAGAATTATTCAAGAGAGCACAAAAGGTGATTGGGCTTTGAGTTATGGCGGTGCAGCTGGATTAGATGCGAGAATTGACAAGTCAGGACACTTATGGCTCGAGTTTAGAGTTAGTTACATGAAAGGGCGTCAAGCGAGGTATTATACAGATCCAATTATTTCAGGAAATGGTAGTGTTACCTATGTAGAAAAATCTAGTACAACAGATTTACTTTTTCCTCAAATTGGTTTGAAGTTTGGACTTTAATATTTTGTTGATAGTTGCTTTTATCATTTAAAGCTTGTATATCGAAGCTCTAGTAAATTGAGTGCATTTGGCTGAAAACCCTTTACATTTTTTTGAACCAAATGAATCACTTCATCATACCATAATGGGACTACTACTGCTTCATCCATGATTAATTGATCCATTTTTCTGTACAATACTTTCTTTTTTTCAATGTCGGTTTCTTTCAACATTTGCTCAAATAAAAAATCAAACTGCTTATTCGAGTATCTAGTATAGTTAGGTGGAGCTGGATTTTTACTATAAAAAAGCGACATATAGTTTTCTGGATCTGGATAATCTGCAATCCAACTTCCTCTAAAAAAAAGGGCTTTTGATTTAGCTGTTTGTTCTAATAAGCTAGCCTTTTGTACAACTTCTACCTGAACTGGAATACCAACCAACTCTAATTGTTTTGCAACAAAGCTGGCAATGTCTGCATAAGCAGGAACAGTAACCATAGGAATTACTGGAAGTCCTTTTCCACTAGGGTAGCCAGCATCCCTAAGTAATTGTGCAGCCTTTTCCGGTTGATAAGTATAGCCATTTACTGGTATTGAATCAACAGGTAACCCATTCGGAATAAACCCTTTTTCAGCAGGAATACCAATGCCATTCCGTACATACATCATAAGTTCTTGTCGGGGTATAGCATAATTTATTGCTTGTCTTAACCACTTGTGTTTTAACGGAGAATCTTTTACCAATTGCAAACTTGTATCTGCCAATATCCCGAAGTACTCAATATTCAAATAGGAATGCTTATTTAGTTGAAGTTTGCCATTCCATTCAGATTTTAAAATTCCATTCTTCGTCAATAAATCATCTTTAAAAGCCGCATCAATATCGTTTACAAACGATAGTTTATTCTGTCTGAAGAGAAGAAACTCGGTTGCTTTACTATCAAAAAAACTAATTTGAATACCATCCAAATAAGGTAAACTATTTCCCCTTTTATCTTTTTCCCAATAATGATCATTCTTATGCAATACCAAAGCCTGGCCTTCTTCCCAAAAAGCCATCTTAAATGGGCCAGTACCAATAGGATTTCTTCTGAAATTTTTCCCAAAAAACTCAACTGCTTCGGGTGCTATTACACTACAATATTGCATAGATAAAACACCCAAAAAGGCAGGAAATGGAGCATCTAGTTGAATCCATAAAGTACTATCATTGAGCGCTTTTACATTTTCTGGCTTTAACTTTTCTGAGAAAATCCATGCGCCACTGCTTGCGGTTGCAGGATTCATGATTCTTTGAAGACTAAACACAACATCTGAAGCAATCAATTTTCTTCCTTTTCCGTTTTGAAAGACTTCACTATCATGAAAAAATACATCTGTTCTCAAATGAAAGGTATATTCCTTGGCTGAGGCATCAATTTCCCATGATTTAGCTAATGAAGGACGGATATTAAGTTGACTATCTACTTCAACCAAAGTGTTAAAAAGTTGATGAACAGCCCACATGATGGATTGATTCTTTGCAAAAGCAGGATCTAACGTAGCTATGCCCGAAGCTTCATTGTAATAAAAGAAGTTTTCATGCTGCACATTTTTAGAACCACATGAATAAGCCAGTATCAAAAAAGTTAAAATGACTATAAATTGAATCCTCATTGTGATAACGAATTTGCTACTTTTAGACCATGATAGCAAAAAGATTCTTATACATACTCATATACTCTTTACTAGCCTTCCATCCTGAACAGCTGCTAAGCCAAAAGTTTACTCGTTCAGATACATTAAGGGGAACCCTATTACCAGAAAGAATATGGTGGGATGTAAAAAAATATCAGATCAGGATTACTCCTTCTATTGAAGAAAAAACAGTGCAAGGTGTTGTTTCAATTATTTATCAGGAATCACCAAGGCATAAAGGAATTATGCAAATTGATTTACAGTCGCCTATGAAAATCGATAGCGTAGCATTCGAACATCAGGCTAGAAATTTTTCTAAAATTGATAAAAATGCATGGCATGTTTTTTTGCCTGAAAGACTTGAACCTAAAAAGCGAACATCAAAAAACAGGTACGACACTGTACATATTTATTTTTCTGGCAAACCTCGAGAAGCCATTCGTGCACCTTGGGATGGAGGATGGATCTGGAAAAAAGATGAAAAAGGTAGACCATGGGTATCTTTAGCTTGTCAAGGTTTGGGGGCATCGGTTTGGTTACCCTGTAAAGATCATCAAAGCGATGAGCCAGAACTTGGCATGTCATTAACAGTTATAACTCCTAAAGAATTATCTGTTGTTGCCAATGGGAGAAAGACACAAGAAAACAGTTTTAAGAATTTGAAAAGCACCACATGGGAAGTAAAAAACCCAATCAACCTTTACAATATTGTGCCATATATTGGCCATTACACCTCGTTTAAAGATACACTCATAGGAGAAAAAGGGAAATTGGATATTAGTTATTGGGTACTTGATTATAATTTATCTAAAGCTAAGCTTCAATTCAACCAAACAAAACCCATGTTAAGGGCATTTGAATATTGGTTTGGCCCCTACCCTTTTTATGAAGACGGATACCAATTAGTTGAAAGTCCTCACCTCGGTATGGAACATCAAAGTGCTATTGCCTATGGTAATCAGTTTCAAAATGGATACATGGGACGGGATCTTAGCGGAACAGGTTGGGGAAAGAAATGGGATTTCATTTTAATTCATGAAAGTGGCCATGAATGGTATGGAAATAATATTTCCACTAAAGATATAGCAGATATGTGGGTACATGAAAGCTTTACCAACTATTCTGAAACTTTATATACAGAATACATGTTTGGAAAACAAGCTGGAGATGAATATGTGTTCGGGCTAAGAAAGAACATTCAATTAGATGCACCTATGGTTGGTGCTTATGGTGTAAATAAATCAGGAAGCGGTAGCGACATATACTATAAGGGTTCTAATATGATTCATACAATTAGACAGGTTATGAATAATGATGAGTTATTTAGAAAAATGCTCCGTGAAATGAATCAAGTATTTGGGAAAAAAACAATTACTGGACAAGATATAGAACACTTTATTACCTCCTATAGCGGATTTGATTTTAGCGATTTCTTTGACCAATATCTTAGAACAACAAATATTCCTATTTTACATATTGAAAAGAAAGTAGCAGATTCATCTATGACTTTTTATTGGACGAATTGTAGCGATGAGTTTAGTATCCCAATTCATTTGTCAGACTCAAACAATCATTTCACATTCAAGCCACAAAAAGATCCAATAAGTATCAAGCTCAATAAAATTCAATGGGAAATGATTCGTCCTGAAGCCATTGAATTAAAATATTATATCAACGTGAAGCAATCTGTAAATTAAGATATGGGTAATATTCGCAAGCAAACTATTCTTTCGAGTATACTTGTGTACATTGGCTTCCTGATTGGGGCGGTCAATATGTTTTTTTATGTCAAGAATGGCTCATTTACACAGGAACAATTTGGACTAACCAGAATATTTTTCGACTTTGGTCAAAACATGTATGTTTTTGCATCACTAGGTGTACTGCCAGTCATTTATAAGTTTTACCCCTACTATAAAGACAATTTAGAGGAAAAGAAAATTGATTTGATGACCTGGGCCATGGTGGCTTCATTTATTGGTTTCATCATAGCAACAGTTATTGCATTGTTGTTTAAACCAATTTTAGTTGCTCAATACCAGGTAAAATCGCCCATGATTATTACCTATTTCTACTGGATGATTCCTTTTGCTTTAGGTATGCTACTTTTTGCTGTTATGGAAGCTTTTTGTTGGGCAATACAACAAACTGTCATTACCAATGCGTTGAAAGAAACTGTAATGAGGGCCATAACAACTATTTTTATTTTGTTGTACTATTTTGAAGTGGTCAACTTTTCTCAGTTCATTTACCTATTCACATTTTTATACTTCATCATTTTCCTGATACTATTAATCTATTTAATTAGAACGAAGCAACTTCCATTTGCTTTACAAATCAGTCGTGTTACAAAAAAGTTTCACAAGAAAATGTTTTCTATGCAAGCTTTGTTATTTGGAGGCACCATTATAACAGCTCTTGCACAAACGATTGATAGCTTCATAATTGCAAGTTTCTCTAATCTTGGATTGGCTGCTGTAGGTGTATTTGGATTGGCGCAATATGCATCTAATTTAATTCAAGTACCCATGAGGAGTATGCAATCCATTACTGCTGGAGCTTTATCACGGGCATGGAAGGACAAAGACTTTCCTGAAATTCATAGGATTTACAGTAGGTCTTGCATTAACCTACTTCTAATGGGCATTTTTATTTATGGCAATGTTTTATTAAATTTTGATGCCAGCATTCAAGTATTTGATATACAAGAAAATTATCAACAAGCTTTTTTAATTATTTGTGTGTTAGGTATTGCAAGATTAATTGATGTAGGTACTGGAGTAAATGGAATTATTATTGGAACATCTATACATTGGCGTTTCGATTTTTTAAGTGGAGTTGTATTATTAGCATTCCGTATTCCACTCACCTATTTCTTAATTAAGTATTTGGGATTAATTGGATCTGCAATTGCCGAGCTAACAGCGTTTGGAGTTTACAACCTCATTCGTTTTGAGTTTTTAAGAAGAAAATATGGCATGCAACCTTTTACACAAAAAACTATTTGGGCTATAGTAAGTGGATTAGCGGCTTTTGCAATTTGCTATTTGTTGTTTAATGATATAGAGGGATGGCTAGGAATATTCCTTAGGGTAGGTGTTTACTCTGCTTGCATTATATTATCTGTCATTTATGGTAGACTCACACCCGATGCCCATCAATTACTTGATAAATGGAAAAATAAACTCTTAAATAAATAATTTATTCTGACTTTCTAACTCTACCAGCACCACGGAACCTTTGACTCCAATAACGTTCATATAAGTCGCTAATCATAACGCCGCCACTAGTTGCTGCGTGTACAAA
>ERZ1066133.746-NODE-746-length-12268-cov-7.603373_pt1 | contig 12268 bp, 12 predicted proteins | sample MGYA00382780_ERZ1066133 | MGnify/ENA primary metagenome ERZ1066133 (study PRJEB33369, sample SAMEA5778363) | biofilm metagenome | biome: Industrial cooling water; feature: Water cooling tower basin; material: Biofilm | place: United Arab Emirates | collected...
AACCGAAAGTATCAGTAGCATTTATTCTGAAGTAGAAGGAAGAAGAAACGCAAACAATGAAATGCCAACTATGGGTAAATTGAATACTAAATTCATCCAAGACCGAGCCTTGAAAACCTACAAAGAAAAATATGATCCTATTAATAAAGGGTGGACCCATGACTATATGTACGTGCATGGCAATGAATGGGTAAATAAAAAGAAGTACTTACCAAACGGACAGCTGGTAGAATCTCACAGAGAATTACAAGTGGTTATTGTGAGAAAGAATCCACAAGGACAATGTAAAGCCGATTTGATGTATTATGTAGAAATTTTTGAGAATGGTTCCTATAATGCGGCAAACGGAAGGGTAACTGGTCCTGTTTCTTATGTAGGTATGCCTGGCGGTTATTTACCTTGCGAAAAAGCCGAAGCATTCAAAAGTAAGCTTGCAAAATAATTATAGTTTGTGAATAATGAAATCCTGAGTGAACAGCTCAGGATTTTTTATGCCTACGTAAAATTTCTTGACTAAATTAAATCTGCATCTTCACATTCCTCCTCTTCTCACTTCCTGCACTCAACACTTTCTTTCAGCGTTTATCTAATTCAGACTACTCCCCTGCTTTGAGGACGTTTATTTTGTTTCAAAATATCTTTCCTCATGTATTGTATAAATACCTTAAAATGCTTTTTAAAAAAAGCCAAGCCCAGTTTCATTTTAATTCCTCTTGTGGCTTCTCTGCTATTTCTCATTAGTTTGGGATATACTCTTAATGCTCAAAACCTTCCTAAAAGACATTACAATGCTTTTGCAGTTTCTGTACCCCCTGATTCCACTTTAAAAAGGCTGCAATTGAAGTCTGGCTTACTTGTATCTCGCGTGTTACCAAATGGGTCGGCAGCGAACACAGGTGTGCAATCGGGAGATATAGTTTTGAGTTTGAATGGAATTTCTCTTACTAGCTTGGAAAGCTTGAGAAATGGTAAACTAGCCTCTCTTCGTGAGGGAAATGAAATAATTTATAAAGTATATAGAAATGGGAAAATAGTGGATCTGAAAGGTGTATCGGTTGGAAGACCTAGTGAGGCAGCCGCCGACCTAGACTATCAGTATGGTTCTGTGCAGTATGGCAAAGGATTACTTCGCTCAGTTATTAGTTCACCCCGTTATGTAAATGGAGCGAATTTTCCTGCTATTCTCTTTATACAAGGTTACCCTTGTACAGAAATAGTTGGAATCGACAGTTTACATCCTTACCGTAGGCTTACCGATGGTTTAAGTAGAGCTGGTTATAAAGTTATGCGCGTAGAAAAACCTGGCTTGGGCGACTGTCTCAATACACCCAGTTGCAGTGAAATTAGCTTTCCAGAAGAATATCAAGCTTTTGAAGCAGCACTGCTTGCATTGAAAAAAGATCCTTCTGTAGATACTAGTAAGATATTTATTTGGGGACATAGCCTTGGTGGTATGATTGCACCTATGCTTACCAGTCAATATAATTGGATTAAAGGAGCTGTTGTTTATGGTACGGTTAGCCGAGTTTGGAGTGAATATCTTTTGTATATGACACGATTGCAACAAGAAGGCTTTGGTGTTCCTCCTGTTGAAGTGGAGAAAACTGTTCGTGCCGTAAAGAAAATCGTGTATGAAGTATACACACAAAAGAAGGCACCTTCTCAACTGGTAAAAGAAAACCCCGAATTGAAAGAAGTGCTGGAACAACATTTTGGCTGGGATGCTGCAACTGATCAGTTGTTCACTCGCTCACTCCTTTTTAATCAAGGTTTAGATGAAGTGAATCCTGCTTTGTTGTGGAGTAAAACTTCAAGTAAAGTATTGGCAATATATGGTGAGGCCGATGTGGAAGCGGTTAATCCTGAAGGCACTCTTGCGATAGTTAATACTGTTAATCACTACCACCCAGGTAATGCTAGTTATCATTTCTTAAAAAGAACCGACCATGCATTTGCCTCTATTGGAACAATTGAGGATGGTTATCGCTCAAAAATGGATCCGAACTACGCTTCCATCATGATTCAAAACTTTAACCCCGAAGTCATTCATGTATCTACTAAATGGCTCAATCAAATTGCTGGCGATAAGCCCACAACTTCAATCCAAAAATCTTTGGAGTGGAAAAAACTGAACACTGTTGCTTATCCAGGTAAACAAGATGATATCTTTTTCATCAATGAACAGCGAGGATGGTACGTGAATGGAGCAGGTAATATCTATAGAACCAATAATGGAGGGACGACATGGGAAAAATCGTTTAGTCAACCTGGTACATTTTTTAGATGCATCGCTTTTATTGATTCTTTAATAGGATTTGCAGGTAATGTTGGTACAGACTATTTTCCAAATGTGAAAGACACTATCCCATTATATAAAACTACAGACGGTGGCAAAACATGGAAGCCTGTTTCTTATCAAGGCCCTTATGTAAAAGGATTATGTGCAATTGATATAGTGAAGGAACAATATATCAACCACGGTAAAATTGATTATAAATATCATATTTATGCAGTTGGAAGAGTTGGTAGTCCAGCAACTATGATGGTTTCTAATGATGGAGGTAACACATTTACATCTTGGTCTATGCAAGGCAATTGCAAAATGTTATTTGACATTAAAATGTTCAATAAAAATGAAGGTTTTGTGTGTGCTGCTTCAAGTGAAGATCTTGCCGAATCGAATGCGCTTATTCTATATACAGCCGATGGTGGTAAGACTTGGGAAAAACGCTACCAATCAAACCGGCCTTTTGAAACTACTTGGAAGGCTTCATTTCCAACCAATAAAATTGGTTATGTAACTATTCAATCCTATAACCCAGATCCATTAGTGAAACAACAGCGGATTGCAAAAACAGTAGATGGTGGTAAAACTTGGACAGAATATAACTTGGTGGAAGATGCCGCTGCAAGAACATTTGGTATTGGCTTTATTGATGAGAATCATGGATTTGTAGGTACTACAAATAGTGGATATGAAACAACAGATGGTGGAAAAACATGGAAAACCGTCAATATTGGACGTGCTGCCAATAAGTTTCGAATTCATCAAAGAGCGGATGGTTCAGTGTATGGTTATTCTATTGGAGTAGATGTGTTTAAACTACAATAAATATGAAGAATAATGTATTTATAAACAGAATATTATATGGGTCTTTCTGCTTGTTTGGACTCTATAATGCTATTTTCAAGAATGATTACTCACAAGCAGCAGTTTTTTTGGGTATTGCATTAGCTTTTGATCCATTCGATCAAACAATCACTTGGAAGGAAAGGCCTATTCTGCAAAAACTGATTCTGATTGTGCAAGTGTGTTTCGTGTTTCTATTTTTATTGGTCGGAATACTGCATTAAACAATTTACTCTTTGTATCACTAGTGAATATATAATGATAGGTATTGCCACAATCCAAGTAAATTTACTGTCTATAAAATTAGACTCAGTAAAATTTGCCAATACTAAAGAATGATAGCTTATTTAATCAATTAAATACACTGGTTTGAAACATGTAAATAGAAATTATTGGATTTGTCAACTTGCAGGATGGCTAGGAATGGTGTTGATTGAAGTAAGCAATTACACTTTTTTCATTGCCAGAAAATTCATTCCCGAATTACTGTTAGTTTTTTGTTTACAAGCACTCGCAGGATTATTATTAATGCATAGCTATAGATGGTATTTAAAGCGTACTTATATTAAGTGGCAATTCAACTCAAGAATCTGGATCAAGGCATTTATAGAAACAGCTATTCTCGCAAGCATTCAAACTATTTTTGCCAATATTGCATTAATAATTGTTTATGGTAAGCCCTACTTAGAACAAATTAATTTTATAGAAATAGTTGGTAATATCTACAATTGGATGCGTTATATTGGAGTATGGGTTATTATTTATTTCATGTACCAATTACTAAGAGAAAGCAATAATATTGAACGCGCTAAAATTCTTGCTGAAAAAAATAGCAAAAACGCTGAATTGGAATTATTGAAAACTCAGCTAAACCCACATTTTCTTTTCAATGCACTCAACAGCATTAAAGCTTTAGTGATTTTAGATCCTGAGAAAAGCAGGAATGCAATTGTACAACTTAGTGAAATTTTACGCTTCACTTTACAATATAGTCGCGAGAAATTAATTCCTCTTAATCAAGAGTTGTCTGAAGTTGAGAAGTACCTATCATTAGAACAGCTACGCTTTGCCGGGCGACTAAAAGTGGAGATACAACAATTTAATTGGATGAATCAGTGCACCATTCCCCCAGCTATTTTGCTCACACTTGCAGAAAATGCAGTAAAACATGGTATAGGAAAGTTAGAAGAAGGTGGAACTATTAAGATATTAACTGAAATGAAAGAAAACATGCTGCACATAAACTTATACAATAGCGGTGCTTATCTTAATCAAGAAAACGGAGGAATTGGATTGAAACAAATTCGCACTCGATTAGAGGCTATATATGGAAATGAAGCTAGTTTTATAATCAGGAATGATACAAACCAAGTAGTTGCAGAACTTATTATACCACAGTTATGAGCATTCGCGCAATGATTATTGATGATGAGCCACTATCTGTGGCAGAGCTGGAAATGATGTTGCAGCAATATCCAGTTATTGAAGTTGTTGCAACTGCAACCCGTTCTTCAGAAGCATTAGAAAAAATAAAAAACTATAAACCTGAATTGTTGTTTTTGGACATTAATATGCCAGAAAGAAATGGATTTCAATTATTAGAATCTTTAGATGAAGCACCTGAAGTAATTTTCGTTACTGCGTACGATGAATTTGCCGTAAAAGCTTTTGAGGTGAACGCACTAGATTATCTTTTGAAACCAGTAAATAAAGACCGTCTTGCAGAATCCGTTCAAAAAATTTCCATTAAACAGGTACAATCTCCTGTAATTCTTGAGCCAAACAAACGAATTTTCATTAAAGATGGAGATCAATGCTTTTTCGTGGCCCTAAAGGATATCATTTATTTGGAAAGTGCGGGCAATTATGTGAAAGTGTTCTTTGCTAATAAAAAACCTTTACTACACAGATCTATGAACTACATGGAAGAAAGATTGCCTACTTCATTATTTTTTAGAGCAAATAGACAATTCTTAATCAATACAGATTTCATCAAAAACATTGAGCCTTTTTTGAACAGTACTTTACGTGTAACCATGACTAATAATACTGTAATTGATATCAGTCAACGTCAAGCCGTTAAATTTAAAGAGCAAATGGGAATTTAGCGTTTACAACTAAGATTAGGCAATAGTGTAATTGAAAAAATATTGTTGAATTCTAAACTTTTATCTATAATTTCTTACATTAGGCTAGGTCTATAAGATTAAAATTTATATAATTCCAAATGCCCCTCAGTTTTTTACTAATACTCAGTTTGCTTCTTCTTTCCTGCACTACCTCAACTAATAAAGATTTGGAAGAAAGTAAAACCTATTCAGTTGATGAAAGTGTATGGATGAAAGACTCGAGTGAACAAAGTATTTTTATTCCAGAGGAATTTATAAAAGGGACTGCCAATTTTAATAATGTAAAGGATTGGAGTTTTGTATATTTTACTTACCTCGATCAGTCACTTCAAAAAGAAAATATGCTAATTGATTCTGTAGATGTAAATCATGATAAGAAGTCTGATTTTCTATTTACACAAGTAAGACCTGCTCAAAATAGCTTAAACTTTTTGTTTAAAAAGGGTAACAAAGGATATTCCTACCTAGGACAAATCAACGCATCGCAATACAAAATTGTTATTTGTCCAACTGAACCCAACTATATCCTCACAACACAACATGTATCTACGGATGAGCAAGTATTAGAACTCTATTCAATTAACCAATCGCTACTAGAGAAGAAAGGGAAATCTATACAAATTTCAAAAGGACAACTATACAAAGAAGAGAATACTTTACTTACTGATACAACCTTAATTGCAACCATTACAAGCAGCGAGCCAGTTATTAAAATGGCTGTATCTAACTTAAAATCGATATTTCAATTTTAACCCATACAATTAGTTTTTACAACCTGTGTGAATTTTTAAAAAATAGATTCCTATCTCTAAAAGGAAAAAATTAATACCCTGCTTGCTCATCATTGCTTAACTATTGCAACAGTTACGACTTTATTTTTAGTGATAAGTGATATATAATATACACCCTGTTTCAACTGTGCAACCTGTAGCGGTGTTTGATGCAATCCAACAGATCTGAATCCTTGCGGATAGCTTGAAATTAATCTTCCATTTAAATCTGTAATTCTTAGCTCTACCTCCCCTGCTGCTGGTATTTGGTATTGTACCTGTGCTATACTTGTCAATGGATTCGGACTAACTTGAAGCCGCAAGTCAGATTCCGTATTTATGGGATTAATTGCAGTAAGGAATACACTAGCTGTAAAAACATTCGATACAACACTTTCGTTGTGCAAGCGGTCGAGAGCTGTTATAGTGTAGAAATAAGTATTTCCTACTGGAACTGTTTCTTCGAACTGAGTTGAGTCTGCTGGCAGTATCCACCTGATTGAACTGGCATCAGATGTATTCACAGGATTTTGTAATGACCTATACACCACATATTGTCGCACTTTAGATAACTCGTCCTGCGTGGTGCTTGGTGCTGTCCAATTTAAACGCACTGTATTCCCAACTACAGTTCCTATGACATTCATCGGAGCAGGCGGAGCAACATCATCTTTCCAAGACATCTGTGGCAATAAAGCCGGTGAAGCAAAATAACGGCTAGCTAAAGAATCTCTTACACCGTTAGGATTAGTCGTGATACTCCTGGCTCGAAAAAAAACCGATCCACTAAAGTTGTTATTTGCCCTGTTCAATCTTATTTGCGCAGGTATCTGATTAGGATCATTCCAATTCACATCTGCATCAGCATTTACTTTATAAGCAGCCATTCCACTATAAATATGTCGCCTTCCTCCCAATCCATTCCACCAAGGCACCAATACGGAATAGTTGGCTGCATTAAATCCAATGCTCCAATATAATTGAGGCACCATATAATCTATCCAATCATTTTGCATCCACTTTCTACTATCGGCATAAATTGCACTAAAGCTTTGCAATCCGTTTGTTGCCGATCCGCCCGACACAGAAGATGCATTTGCCCAAATTCCAAAAGGTGATACACCAAACTTAACCCAAGGCTTCACTGCACGAACGCTATCATAGGTTCTTTTGATGAGTGTATCAATATTAGCCCTGCGCCAATCGTTTCTTCCTGTAATAGTGTTTGGAAATCCACGAGAGTGTGTAGCGAAAGTAGCATCATCATTAAATGGCGCTATGCTTCCTGAGGGCGGATAAGGATAAAAATAGTCGTCATAATGAATCCCATCAACGTCATATCTCCGCAACACATCCATCACAACGCGAATTATATAATTGGGAACATCGGGAATACCGGGATCTAAAATGCGCAGCGTACCTTGTGCTAACAACCACTCGGGTCTGGTGCGTGCAATATGTGTTGTAGAAAAATTATTAATGTTATTGAAATTAGAAACAGCTCTATACGGATTGAACCAGGCATGGATTTCCATACTTCTCTTTCTGCATTCCTCTATCACAAACTGAAGAGGGTCGTACACTGGATTAGGGCCAGCACCAGCATTTGCAGTCGAAAAAATATCAGCCCAAGGTTCAATGCTGCTAATATAAGTAGCATCGCACTGACTTCTAACCTGAAAGTAAATAGTATTCATTCCAGCAGCTTTCAACTGGTCGAGCATGGTTACTAATTCTGCTCGTTGTTGCGCTGGGGTTAAACTTCTTGAAGAAGGCCAATCGAGGTTTGACACTGTTGAAATCCACGTACCGCGAACCTCACGCTTTACTGACTGTGAAGAAGCGAATTTAACGGTCAATAACACGAATAAGAACACTGTCCAAAAACGCATTTTCTTGCATATTTTAAGCAAAATAGCGCAAAATATTGCAATTTCAAGCAGAAAATCCCATCAAATCCACAGCAAAGCAACTAAACGGGTTAATTCTTCTTGCCTAACAAGCCCGCAGCCGATAATTGCTTCACCAAAGTACCTGTATAACTGTTGCTGAAATTTTTAAGAGAGGTTGGATTGAAAATTTTGGATTGTGCACTCCACATGATTTCCTGACTAGCTACATCGTACAAGTTGGTCTGCATAAAATACAGCTTGTCCTTTTCATAATAACCGGGAGAAGATACCGTAGGATACCAATTGCTATAATAACCTCCCAAATTACCATGCCAGCTATAATAAGGACGAATACTATAAGCTGTTGAACCTGGTACATAACGCACATCTTCTTCTTTCTTCAATAATGAGGCAACAATAACCCCGTCGCAATTGGTTTGTTTCACCTTGGCAATAATATCTTCTTTTGTAGGAACAGTTGCTTTATCGAGGGATGGTGGAAGCACATCCATACTCTTAATAACTTCATAACCTTTTTCCTTTGCTTCTTCTGCAAGGTCAGTTTCTAAAGTAGAACGAGCACTTACGTCACCCGTCATGACAACAATAAAGAGTTTAGAAAAAGATTTGCCAGCAATTTTTTCTTCATTTAACCAAACGCCAGTTGATTTTTGAGTAGCACACGAGGCAATTAATAATGTGATGAAGATAGCTAGACTAAGGGTTAAAATTCTCATATTGGTTGTTATTTGTGGCAAACAAGTTACGAAATTTGAGAAAGCAGAAAAAAAACTTGAAGAATAGAAATGATTAAATAATATTATATAAAAGACAAATTATCTAACTTTTAATAGATATTAGATAAATTGTATGTTTTGATTGAATTTATTTAGTATAAATCAATTTATATAATATAATTAACTAGAGAATTCTTTAGTAAATATGAATTGACATTTTAATATTGAAAATTATCAACAAATTTCAAAAATTATAATTCCTTTTATATTTGAAGTGTTAGAATAATAATTAGTCATCATTTTAGTTAGTACAATATGGCTTCTGGCAATCTTAAATATTGGTACTTGCATGAACATCGATTGTTTCGAAACTTGAGTTTTTCAGAAATAGATGCCTTGTGCATACTTAAGAAATTTAAGAGGTCAAAAAAGAATGAATATGTTGATCTGCCATATAGTGATAAAGAAAGAGTCTATTTTCTCAAGAAAGGATCAATTAAGCTAATTAAAATTGATGATACAGGAGAAGAGCAACTAATTGATTTATTACAAAAAGGTGACATATTTGGCGACTTGAATTTAGAGCGACATTCAACTGAGCAAGAGTTTTTGAAGGTTGTATCGGAAGAAGCAATTATATGTACTTTTTATAGAGAAAAGCTAGAAGAAGTGATGGTAAAAAAGCCAGAGTTTGCATTAAACTATATCAAATTCGTTGGCTTTAATTTCAAGAAACTGGAAAATAATTATAAGAATATTCTTTTCAAGGATGCAAAAACAAGATTAATGTTATTGATCCATAGATTGATTCAGAAAGAGCAAACAATGGGCAGCGCTTTCACTTTGCCTAATTACCTAACTCAAAAGGATTTAGCACAGTTAATTTGCACAACAAGACAAACAATAATTACACTAATTAAGGAGCTACAATCTGAAGGTATCTTAGAAATAAATCATAAAGAAATAGTCATCCATGATATGAATGCCATTCAGAAGTTTCTTGAAAATGTAAAGTAGCTTACATTTTGTAAAATTTCTCTACAATACCTTCAACTCATAGATTAAAATATAATTTATGAGACCCTTAATTACATTCCTCATTTTACTTTCCTCCTCTATTTTGTATAGTCAACCAGGAAAGCCACTTTCTACAAGTCATTATAACTTGGATAAAGGATTAGCCATTAAAGGCTATGATCCAGTTAATTATTTTAATAAAAGTAAAGCAGTGAAGGGATCATCTAAGTTTACTACTAACTATAATGGTGTTACTTATCAATTTTCAACAGCAGAAAATAAAAACCTATTTGATGCTAACCCTAATAAATACGAACCCCAGTATGGTGGTTGGTGTGCTTTTGCTATGGGTGATTATGGTAAAAAAGTTGATATTAATCCAGAAACCTTTAAAATCACCGATGGGAAACTATACCTTTTTTATAATGCATATTTCAATAATACTTTAAAGAGTTGGAATAAAGACGAAAAAGGGCTGAAAGAAAAAGCTGATAAAAATTGGCTGGAACTCATTAAATAAGGAATTATGAATTGTAAAGTATTATTTGTTTTGATTTTTATTTTAGTAATTGTTGGAACTGTATGGGCATTTGTAAAACCACAACAATCATATGAATCGGAAGTGTTTTCGCCAAATGGCGTTGCAATACATGGATATGACCCTGTAAGTTTTATAGATGATTCTGTAAAAATCAAGGGCATACCAGCTTTAAATTATAAATGGTTGGGTGTCGATTGGTATTTCTCGTCGGAAACTAACCTAGTCAAGTTCAAACAATCTCCAGAAAAATATATCCCTGCTTATGGAGGATATTGTGCTTTTGGAGTTAGTAGAGGATATAAAGCATCAACTGAAATAGATACATGGACATTACACGAGGGTAAACTTTACTTTAATTATAACCAAAGAGTAAAAAATTCGTGGATGAAAGGCCAGCAACAATACATTCAACAAGCTGACAAAAATTGGCTTGGAATTAAAAATAAAAATACCAAGTCATGAAAATGAAAACAACCATCAATTGGATATTACGTTTAACTGTAGCAATTATTCTTTTGCAAACATTATATTTTAAATTCTTAGCACATCCAGATTCAGTATACATTTTTTCAGAACTTGGAGTAGAACCATGGGGTAGAATTGGTCTTGGTATTATTGAGTTGATTACTGCAGTACTGATTTTTATTCCAAAAACCGAATTAATTGGCATGATTAACAGTTTATTGATTATTATAGGCGCCATTGGTGCACATATTCTTTTTATTGGTATTGATATCAAAAATGACAACGGAGGATTATTCACTTTGGCATTAATTATTCTAGTTTGTTGCATTTGCTACTTAATACTAAATAGGAATAGAATAATGGAGCAAATTTTTCAAAATAAATTAGTAAAGGCTTAATTTATTAAATGCAATTTTGGATATCAAGTCTCATAATGAATTAACTAATAAGAATTATTTTTTTGATGAACGATTTCAACATGAATAGCTCAATTCTTTTTACAGAAACTAGAGTAATCCTATCACAACTAGCTAAGGTTATTGAAAAACTCAGTAATGAAGAATTTTCTGCTAAAATTGAACTTCTATCTAACTCCTCCATTGGTGAACATACCAGGCATGTTATTGAACTATACATTCAATTATTTAGGGGTTATGAATTTAAACTTATCAACTATGACGAAAGAGATCGCGAGAACATACTTCAAACAAATGTTATTAGTGCTATTAGCAAGCTTAATCTTATTATTGAGCATATTGAAAGAGATAATGCTGAATTAGATATTTCTACCTTATACAATGGTCACGAATTTAAAATTAAGTCGAATTATTATAGAGAAGTACTATATAACCTAGAGCATTGTATTCATCATCAGGCGATTATTAAAATAGGCCTAATTTGTCTTGAAAAGAACATAGTTAGTAATAGCTTTGGAGTTGCAAAATCTACTTTGGATTTCAGAAAATAATGTGTACTGTAAGTTATTTTTCAACAAAGGAGAAAGTAATTATTACTTCCAATAGGGATGAAAATATTTTTAGACCTTTAGCTAAGCATCCGACTTGGTATGTGTATAATCAACTTAAGCTTTGCTATCCAGAAGATCCACTTAAAGGAGGTTCTTGGTTTATCATAAATGAGTTTGGAACTGTATTTGTTTTATTAAATGGAGGTCATTCTAGACATATTAGTATGCCGCCTTATAGAGTGAGTAGAGGCTTAGTTTTAATTGAAATTGCAGCCTCTAGTAACTGGCAAACACACTGGGATTATATCAATTTATTTGGAATAGAGCCTTTCACAATCATTGTTTATAAAAATCATTCATTACATAAATGTATCTGGGATGGAAACAATAAATATTTAAGCGAATTAGACGCATTTAGTCCATGTATATGGTCATCTTCAACTTTATATAATCCAGAAATTATTGAAATACGTAAACAATGGTTTACAACTTTTCTTAACGAGAATTCAAAACTTTTAGATGAAAAGAATTTAATTGATTTTCATACCATGACAAAGCGAGAAGACTTAGAAAATGGCCTAATTATTCATAGAAATAATGAAATGCTAACAAAGAATATA
>ERZ1066133.747-NODE-747-length-12263-cov-9.173083_pt1 | contig 12263 bp, 11 predicted proteins | sample MGYA00382780_ERZ1066133 | MGnify/ENA primary metagenome ERZ1066133 (study PRJEB33369, sample SAMEA5778363) | biofilm metagenome | biome: Industrial cooling water; feature: Water cooling tower basin; material: Biofilm | place: United Arab Emirates | collected...
CCGCGGTGCCATGCGGCGTCGGCGAGGACGATCGCGCGGTGACCGTCGGAGGTCATGCCGGAGTCGACGGCGAGTTTTTCGGCCTGCGTGGAGATGTCGCCCTCGATGCGGCGGCGATCGTCGTTCCATCCCGTGAGCGATTTGGCGATCGTGGCCGCGCGATCGGCGTCGGTGGTCATGAGCAGTTCGAGGGCTGCGCGGGCGTGGCCGAGACGGCCGATGGCGTTGAGCCGCGGGCCGAGCCGGAAGCCGATATCGGAGGCGTCGATGCCTTCGTGCAGTTTGGACTCCTCGCAGAGGGCGCGGACACCGACGATGGAGCTGCGGGTGATCTGTTGGAGGCCGAACCGCGCGATGACGCGGTTCTCGCCCAGGAGCGGGACGACGTCCGCGATGACGCCCATCGCGGCGAGGGCGAGCAGCTCGATCAGCAGCGCGCGGAGCGGCGGGTGGACTTTGTCGCCGCCGCTGGAGAGCGTGGCGAGGCGCCAGGCGAGCTTGTACGCGACGCCCGCGCCGCAGAGATGGGGGAAGGGATAGGGGGTGTGGCCGGGTGTGAGCGGATGGACGAGGGCGAAGGCTTCGGGAAGGTCGGTGACGCTCTTGGGTGGCGTGTGGTGGTCGGTGATGATGAGGTCGCGGCCGCGGGCCTTGGCCTCGCGAGCGGGGATGGCGGCGGTGATCCCGCAGTCGACGCTGATGATGAGATCGTGCTCGTCGGCGAGCCTGGCGATGGCTTCGCGGTTGAGGCCATAGCCCTCTTCGAGGCGGTGGGGCAGGTAGGTGGCGAGGCGGACGTCGGGCTTGAGGGCGTGGAGCAGGTGCCAGAGGATGGCGGCGGAGGAGACGCCATCGACGTCGTAGTCGGCGTAGACGACGATGGACTGGTTGCGATCGAGCGCGTCGAGGATCCGTGCCGCGGCCTTGTCGAGATCGGGCATCAGTGAGGGATTGTGGAGATCGCGGAGGGTGGCGTCGAGAAAACGCGGGTCGGTGACGCCGCGGGCGGCGAGAATGCGGTGCGTGAGCGGAGCACGAGCGTGGGGCGTGGTGGAATCGGGGGCGCGGAATCTCCAATGACTGAGAATTCCGCGGAGCGAGCCGGGGCTGAGGGGACCAGCCGGCGAGGCGGCATGCGAGGCGGCCGGGATTGACGGCGCGTCGATCTGAATCGGTGGTGTACGCTGGGGTGTGGTTCGGCTCATCGAGCGGCCGCGATCGGGGTAAGGGTCTGCGGCGGGAGCGATCGAAGAGAGCGAATGATCGGGCGTGGGTCGCCCGGTTCGGTCCTCGGCGAGCGATCCGTCGCAAGGCCGTGGGAGTCGGGGGAGGATCCTGGAAACGACATGGTCAAGCTGAACAAGATATACACGAAAACGGGCGACGACGGGACGACGGGGCTGGTGGGCGGCGCCCGGGTTGCCAAGGACGATCCGAGGGTCGAGGCGTACGGCACGGTGGACGAGGCGAACAGCCAGATCGGCCTGGCGATCGTGATCGCGACGGGAGGGCTCGGGGTCTCGGCGTCGAACCCGCGGGTGGCGGCGCGGATCGGCGAGGTGCTGTCGGCGATTCAGAATGATCTGTTTGACGTGGGGGCGGATCTGGCGACGCCCGTGGCCAAGGGCGAGAAGCCGGGCGCGGCGCTCCGCGTGACGACCGAGCAGGTGGAGAAACTGGAGCATTGGATCGATGAGTTCAACGAGCGGCTGGAGCCGCTGAACAGCTTTGTGCTGCCGGGCGGGACGGCGTTGGCGGGGGCGTTGCACGTGGCCCGGACCGTGACGCGCCGGGCGGAGCGGGCGGCGGTGACGCTGCGTGGGGCGGACGAGCAGGCGAGCAGCCCGGAATCGGTGCGTTACCTCAATCGCCTCAGCGACTTGCTGTTCGTGCTGGCGCGCGTGGCCAATGACGATGGCCGGACGGATGTTCTGTGGCAGCCGGGCGCGGGACGGAAGAAGTGAACAGAATCCGTGTGCGGGCGTGACAACCCGCGGTGCGGCCTGTATCTTGATGGTGGTGAGAACGGTTCGATCGGCCGGTCACGTTGGTGTCGCCGGGCGCGATCGGGCTTGGATGAAGGGATCAACGTGAGCCTGGGCGACCCGACAACCAAGAGCCTGCACACGGCGGAGTTCGCCGGGGAGTTCGAGGCGCACACGCTGCGGCTGCTCAAGAAGCGGTTCACGTTCTTCTGCGCTTTCGGGGCGATGTTCGGCCTGATCGTCACGTCGGTCGTGCTGATCGTGATGCTTTACACCGAGTTTTCGGGGGCCAGGGGCGCGGTGGGCGTGCTGCCGAAGCTCTGGGGAGCGATCTACAACACGGCGAAGGCGATGGGCACGAGCGTCGTGCCGATCGTGGTCTACTCGGCGTCGCTGCTGTATGTCCTGAAGGGGAAGGTGAAGGAGCAGGCGCTGCTGCGGATGTCACAGTACCTGGTCTTCGGCGTCGGGGCGTTTCACTTCTTTGTGAGCGGCTTTGACTGGGCGACCAGCATCGGCTGGCTCGAGGCGTCGCTGCTGCTGTTCTTCGCGTGTGTGCTCCTGCCGTGGTCGGCCCATCAGGCTCTCATGGTGGCTGGCGCGCTGGTGGTGTCGCACATCGTCTCGATGGTGCTCCAGGGGCGATCGTTCGCCGCGATCGTCGGATGGCCGATGCTCTCCGCCGGTCTGTTCGCCATCAGCGTTCTGATCGCGTGGGGGAAGCACTCGCGCTATTCGGAACAGTTCAAGTTTGCGGTGATCCAGAAGCGCTACGGCGAGGTGCGGCGTGAGCTCACCGATGCTCGGCGGATCCATGAGGCGTTGTTCCCGGCGAAGATCGAAGAGGGCGAGCTGCGGCTGTCGTACGAGTACGAGCCGATGCGGCAGATCGGCGGCGATTATCTGTACGCGCACGAGGGACCGGGGGTGTCGGGGGGGCGGCGGCTGAGCGTTGTGCTCATGGACGTCACCGGGCACGGGATCCCCGCGGCGTTGACGGTCAATCGGCTGCACGGTGAGTTGGAGCGCGTGTTCGCGGAAGATCCGTCGATCGACCCGGGCCGTGTGCTCACGCTCCTGAACCGGTACGTGCACCTGACGCTGGCGACCCATTCGGTGTACGTCACGGCGCTGTGTCTTCGGATCGACAGCGGTCTCAACACCCTTGAGTTTTCCAGCGGCGGACACCCTCCGGCGTTCCTGGTCGCGGCCGACGGCACGATCCGTGAACTGCAGTCGACCTCGTTCGTCCTTGGCGCCTGCGCGGCCGCGGATTTTGACGCGGCGCCGATCGCGACCGAGTTCATGCCCGGCGATGCGCTCGTGGCCTACACCGATGGGGCTATCGAAGCGCGTGATCGCGGCGGGCGCATGCTCGGTGTGCAGGGTTTGCTGCGGATGGTGGCCTCGATGAACGGGGCGTCGCGTGCGAGCGGGTTCTCGTGGGCCAAGCAGCTGCTGTCCAACGTCGAGCATTTCCGATACGGGCCGGCGGCGGACGACACGCTGGTGATCGAGATCACGCGGCCGGTCACGACGGCGGAGCGTCTCACGGCCAGAACGACCGCCGCGGTCGGGGCCCCCGCGGCCTTTTAGTCAGTCCTTCACGCCCTCGACGAGGCCGGGGATCGTGTACTTCTTCACGGCTTCGGTCAGGTTGACATCGGTGATGTTCGCCATGGTCATGAGCCATGCCAGAACGTCGGCGAATTCTTCGGCGAGGTTGGCCTTCTGCTCGGGCGTTGGGTTTTTGCCGGGCAGGTTGGCGTGCAACGCGGTGGCGAGTTCTCCGAACTCTTCGGTCAGCAGCAGGAAAGTAGCCGCCGGGCCGCGTTTGCTGTCGGTCGCGTAATATCGATCCCGGATGAGCTGCTGGAAGGCTTCGAGAGTCAGCGGCGAAGAGTGACTTGGCGTGGTCATAGAGACAAACGTAGCAGTCGATCATCGTCGTGACAGCCGTGTCTCGGTTCTGAGCCGCGGGCTTCGGCCCGCGCTGTGGCTGCGTGCGGGTCTGGCTCTGGTGTGCGGTGCGGGCCTCGTCGGATGTACCTCGGCGTTTGACGCACACCGCCAGGACCTCCGGGCCGAGCACGATGCGGGGAACTACCAGCGTGCGGCGGCCGTTCTCGACGAGCCGGACGTGCGCGATGAGTACGGCGAGCGGAATCGCACGCTGTGGCTGCTTGATCGCGGGGCGGTGGCGCTGAAGCTGGGCGACTCGGAAACCGCGTTGCGATCGCTCGAGGAGGCCGAGAAGCGGATCGACGCGCAGCGGGAGCTCAAGCCCGACGAGAGCGCGGCGCAGTGGGTGCTGAACGACACCGTTGTGCCGTACGTTGCGGCGCCGTACGAGGACGCGTACGTCAATGTGCTCAAGATGCTCGCGCGGCTCGAGCGCGGCGAGGTCGATGGCGGCGCGACGGTCGAGGCGCGTCGTCTGGCGAACAAGGCCAACCTGCTGCGTGACCGGTATCTGATGGAAGCCAAGGCCCTTGAGAAGCAGGCCGGTGACCGCTATGCCGCGGCGGAGCGGAGCGGCGCCGCGAGGAAGTTCGCAACGCCGACGGGCGGCGAGTTCATCGGCAGCCCGCTCGGCGATTACCTGACCGCGATCACGTTCATGAAGACAGGGGATCGCGAGTTTCAGCGGGTCGCGGGGCGCCGGCTGGTGCAGTCGATCGAGGCCGTGCCTCAGGTGTTCCCGAATGTGAGCAAGGACGCTTTCGCGGGGCTCGCCGAAATGAACCCGGACGCCGGCAATGTGCTGGTGGTGGGGCTGGCGGGGCGCGGGCCGTATCTGGCGTCGGAGAGGGTGGGGCCCATCGCGGTCTATTCGGTTCCGGTGTACTTTGAACTGCCCAAGATGCGGTTCCGAGATAGCGTGGTGCGCGGGGCTCGCGTTGAGGTGCGGGACGCGGGCGGAGCGGCACGGGAGATCGGCCGCCTCGAGCTCGTCGAGGATCTGGCGGCTGTGGCGGAGGAGAACTTCTTTCGCCTTCGGCCACTGATCTATCAGCGCACGCTGGTGCGGTATCTCGTGAAGGCGGCGGCGACCGTCGGCACGAGCGAGGCGATCGCCCAGGCGCAAAGCGGCGACGACGGAACACGAGATCTCGTCCGCATTCTCGGCGGATTGGTTGGACTCGCGGTGCTGGGAGCAACCGAGCGAGCGGACCTGCGGTCGTGGGAGTTCCTGCCCGGGCGGGCCTACGTGGGGCTGGTAAAGCTGGAGCCCGGAGAGCATGAGGTGCGGGTGGTCTATCTCGCCAAGGGGGGCGGCGTGGTGGAGGCTGGCGGCTGGCGGAAGGTGGTTGTGCCGCCGGGTGATCTGGCAGGACAACTGGCCACCATCGTGGAATCCACGGTTCGGTGATCATGAAAGTGGCTTGTGTTCAAGGGTTTGGAGTGGGAGGGCGGTCCGCGGGAAACCGATCGAACCGCCGGCAAGTTAGTGCGTATAAACTTCTGGAACGCGTGCGTCGGACAGGCGTGGTGTCGCGCCGGACCGACGCTGGAGAGAAACTCGATGAACCTCAGCTTTGGTCGTTCGGTGGGTCGTTCGGTGGGTCGTTCGGTGGGTCGTCCGTTTGGCGTGTCGATGGTCGCTCTCGCCACGTGCGCGACGCTGGTCGGCTGCGCGGGCGGCGGCGGGGCGTACGGCAACTGGAACGTGAAGCGGACCGATCCCGAGAAGACGGCGGACGTGGACTATCGATGGCAGGATGACGATGCGCGGGAGGCGTATCGCGGCCTGATCGCCGATTGCCTGGCCCGCCCGTGGGTTGAGAACCATCGGGCCGAGAAGGGCGGGCAGCGCCCCGTGGTGTTCGTCGGAACGGTGCGCAACGAGACGTCGGACTACGTGGACACCAAGCTGGTGACCAAGCGGTTCGAGGAAGAACTGATCAACTCCGGACGCGTGCGGGTGGTCGCTGATCGCGACCAGCGCGGGGAGATCCGCGATGAGCGTCAGCAGGGGCAGGCGTGGAACCGTCCGGACACGGTGAAGAAGCAGGCGATGGAGCAGGGTGCGGACTACATCATGCTCGGCCGCGTCGCGGAGGTGAAGCAGGAGAGCAACGACCGGCGGACGATCGTGCAGTACTACCAGATCAACCTGGAACTGATCGACATCGAGAGCAACGAGAAGGTGTGGATCGGGACCAAGGAGATCAAGAAGGTGGCGCGGCGGTAACGCTGGTAAAGACTGAGAACGACAAAGCCCGGCCGCGTTGGCCGGGCTTTTTGTTTCGGGAGCGTTCGCACTGCCGAGCCCCAAGCGGCCCGGCAGTGGCACCCGGGCGTGATTACATGATCGAGGCGAGGCCGTAGCAGCGGCGCCAGGTGCTGAGCTGGCCCATGTGCATCATGATGTGGCTGAGGAGCATGAAGGGGACGGCGGTGCCGATTGTCGGGAAGTTCTTCTGATAGCGCTCGTCGGGTGTGGGCTTGAGCAGGACACTGTCGTCGACCCTGGCGAGCCGCTCGTAGAGGCCGTCGTAGTTGCGGAAGAAGCGCTGGGTGATCTCGTCCATCTTGGGATAGATGGTGCCTTCCGGGTCGTCTTTGCAATCGACGCCCGCCTTGAAGATGTCGGTGTAGTGGGCGGGGACGGCGAGGTCGCTGCCGTCGATGCCGACGAGGGACGCGATGCGGGTGGGGTAGAGCGAGAGGTGACCGAAGATGAACGCGCCGTGGTTGCAGTCGACGACGTGTGTGCCTGACGTGGTTTCGAAGCGGGGCTTGCGGGCGAAGATGGCGGGGGTGACGCCCTTGAGGGCGCCTTCGGCGAAGCCGCGGCCGCGTTTGGAGGCGATGATGATCTGATCGAGGATCTGGCCCATGAAGTTGCTCCGTGTTGGTGTGGGAATCCGTGAGGCGCCTTTGATGCCGATGAATGATTGCGGCTACCGAGCGGGAGAGGAGATAAGGATCGGGGTTCGTTCAGAGCTGCGGGCGTGAGCCCGCGCTGTCAATCTCAGCCACCGACAAAGCGGTCGTAGAGGGCGCGGGCTTCCGCTTCGGTCTCGACGCCGCGGATGACCGCGCGGGCGTCGGCGAAGACGGTGAGCTCGACGCCGTCGCGCGGATGGAGGCGGACGAAGAAGTCGTTGGATTGAACCGGGCCGAGTCGAGCGAGTTGCGAGCCGAGGGCGGGGAGCGCAAGCGTTCGAGGTGATGCGGCGTGAATCTGGAACGCGCCGCTGCCGCAGAGGCTGGCGGCCGGTCGCGTGCGTTCGCCCGCAAGGAACTCAAAGCGGCGTTGGCCGCAGCAGGGGCAGTGGGCACGGGCGGCGGGGTCGTGGAGTTTGCGGAGGTCGATGGTGCGGAAGCGGTGGGCGGCGAGGTCAAACTCGGTCAGGGCGGGGAGCGGGGCGGCGGCGAGCGTCGCGGCATCGGCACCGAGAATGCGAAGGGCTTCGGCGGCCTGCAGCGATGCCGCGATCGCGACCGCGGGGCCGAGGACGCCGACGGTGTCGCAGGTTTCGACGTGTGCGGCGGCGCTGGGTTCGGGAAAGACGCAGCGGAGGCAGGCGGCGCCGGGCAGGATGGTGAACTGCATGCCGCGGGTGGCGATGACGCCGGCGTAGACGAGCGGCAGCGCGTGCTTCACCGCGAGATCGTTGAGCAGGTAGCGGGTATCGAGATTGTCGGTGCCGTCGAGGATGATGTCTGGGCGGACGGTTGCGTGGTGCTGTTCTGCGTTCTGTGGCGTGACGTCGGCGACGATCGCGTCGATACGGATGGACGCGTTGAGACGCGTGAGGCGATTCCGCGCGGCGAGGGCCTTGGGAAGCGACGCCGCCGCATCGGATTCGTCAAAGAGAGTCTGACGCTGCAGGTTGGTGCGTTCGACGATGTCGCGATCGATGATGGTGATGCGGCCGACACCGGCGCGGGCGAGCTGATCGAGCGCGGTGCAGCCGAGGGCGCCGGCGCCGACGACCAGGGCGTGTGCGGCAAGGAGTCGGCGTTGACCGTGAGCACCGATGCTGGGGAGGAGCATCTGGCGTGAGTAGCGGGCAAGGGATGGGTCGGGCGCGGGCACGAGAGACTCTACGTGGACTGCGGGAACGCGGCAGATCAGGGGACGGAGTTCGGTGCGACAAGCGTGATCTCGACGATCTCCGGCGGAACGAGGAAGCGGATCGGGACGAGTGACATGCCGACGCCTCGGGTGATGAGAACGCGGCAGGTTGGGCCTTGAACGAGTCCGACGGCGTACTTCTCGCCGTAGCTGGACACCAGGCCCGCACCCGTACCGAATCCGGGGATGCGGACCTGGCCGCCGTGGGTGTGCCCGCTGAGCATGAGGTCGATGCGGTGCGAGCCGGAGCGGATCAGGGAATGGTGTTCGGCGGTGTCGGGATTGTGGGCGAGGACGATGCGGGGAATCGAGGCGGGAACATCGTGGAGGGCGGCGTCGGGATCGACGACGTGCTGGCGCAGGTCGCCCAGGCCCGCCACGCACAGGGAGACGGGTTGCGGCGTGGTGGACGTGGTAACGCCGACGGCGCTGCGGGCGAGAAACAGGCGGCGGTTGTCGATGACGTGGATGCCGCGGTCGCGGAGCAGGTCACCGAGTCGTTCGCCGTTGTTGAACCAGTCGTGGTTGCCGCGGACGGCGATGGTGGGGATCCCGGTTCGGACGAGACAGGCCAACTGCTCGGCGGCGGGATCGAGCCACTCGAGGCCGCAGTGGACGTAATCACCGGTGAGTACGAAGACGTCGGGCTGGAGCGCGATGGCCCGATCCAGGGCGTGCTGGATGAAGTCGCGGGCAACGCGCGGACCGAGGTGGGTGTCGCTGATCTGCACCATTCGAAGGCCGTTGAGAGATGGTGGGAGATCCTGGATCGAGACGACGTAGCGGGCGACGGTCAGCGCGAGCGGCTGTCGGCAGGCGGCGTCGACGAGTGTCCCGCCGACCACGGCCGAACCGCCACCGGTGAGTGTGTTGACGAGAAACTTTCGGCGTGAGGCGAGGGCGGGAGGGAGTGGACGTCGCGTGTCGGCGCGGAGGATTGCGTTTCGCACTCCCATCAACCACAAGCCGAGGATGCAAAGGACGGACATGCCTGCGGCGCAGGCAACGGCGGACGCGATGAGGTCGGATTCACCCCATGAGTGGAGCAAGAGGCGGGCGATGAGCCATCCCGGCGCGGTCAGTGTGTGGACGAGATTGCCAAGCGGCTTCAGGATCCAGCCGGCGGGCTCGAGGTGGAGTACGTGCTGGCCGTGGGTCCAGAGGGCGATGTGGATGCCGAACACGAGTGGCGTTAGGGTCAGGAATGCGAGCGTGGCGATGACCGCCGCTCGTGAGAGCGGTTGGCGGCGCGGGCTGGAAACGGGCATGGCGTGTCTACGCGAGTTGAGTCGGCTTCGTTCGGAGCCAAAACGAAAAACCTCTCGCTCACGCGAGAGGCTTGATCGATGCAGCGATAACCGACGCGGCAGCGCGATGGTCAGACTGTCTGGATTTCCTTGGTCTTCTCTTCGACGCGTTTGTCGATCTCGTCCTCGAACTTCTTGAGCAGCTTCTGGATCTCTTCCTTCAGCGTGTTGATCTCGTCCTCAGGGTAGTGCGTGCCGGCCTGCTTGGAGAGCGCCTCGGCGTGCTTGTTGGCGTCGCGGCGGACGTTGCGGATCGCCGTCTTCTGCTCCTCGCCGATCTTCTTGCACTTGTCGGCGAGTTGCTTGCGGCGGTCCTGCGACAGGGCGGGAACAACGAGCCGGATCTGCTTGGCCTCGACCTGGGGGTTCAGGCCCAGGCCGGCGGATTCGATCGCCTGCTTGATCGCGCCGACGGCGCCGGTGTCGAACGGCTTGATGAGCAACTGGCTGGGTTCGGGCACGCTGATCGCGGCTAGCCCCTTGAGGTCGGTCATCGAGCCGTAATAGTCCACCTTGACGAACTCGACCATCGCCGGGTTGGCGCGGCCGGTGCGGATGCCGCGCATCTCGCTTTTGAGGTACTCGACGGCCTTGGTCATTGCTTCTTCGGCTTCGAGGAGGATGGTGTCTGGATCGCTCATGTCGGTTCTCTCGCAGAAAGTCTTGCGGTCGGGACAGTGTAGGTGAACGCGTGGGTTCGGTGCGGGCGGGATCAATCGACGGTGACGAGAGTGCCGACGTCTTCGCCCTTGATGACGCGGGCGATGTTGCCGTGCTTGTTGAAATCGAAAACCAGCACCGGTATCTCGTGTTCCTGGCACATGGCCAGCGCCGTCATGTCCATGACCTTGAGGCGCTTGGCGAGGGCTTCGGAGAAGGACAGCGACTCGTAGCGCGTCGCCTTGGGGTCTTTCTTGGGATCGGCGGTGTAGACGCCGTCGACCTTTGTGGCCTTGAGCAGGATCTCGCACTCAAGCTCCGTGGCGCGGAGCGCGGCGCAGGTGTCGGTGGTGAAGAACGGGTTGCCGGTGCCGGCGGCGAGGATCACCACCCGGCCCTTCTCCATGTGCCGGAGCGCGCGGCCGCGGATGAAGGGCTCGGCCACTGCTCGGATCTCGATGGCGGACATGACGCGGCACTCGACGCCGAGTTCCTTGAGCTTCTCCTTCAGGGCCAGGGCGTTCATCACTGTGCCCAGCATGCCCATGTGGTCGGCGGTGGCCTGGTGGATGTGCCCCGCCGCGGCCAGCTCGGCTCCGCGGATGATGTTGCCGCCGCCGACGACGATGGCGATCTGGGCCCCGAGCTTGGCGGCGTCGCGGACCTCGCTGGCGATCGAGTGCAGTTCCTTGGGTGCGATGCCGAAGCCGCCGGGGGTGCAAAACGACTCGCCGCTGAGCTTGAGGAGCACCCGCTTGAATGGGCGGCGTTTGCCTTTGGTGACTCTGGATCGCTTCGGTGAGGCGGTCGAACTGGGCATGAACGGCTCCGGGTGGGAAAGCGGGTAGGTCGGGCAGTGCGGTGCGGGCGATGCGGAGGAAGGGGATGCGGGATGCGTTGGGGCCCGACGCGGCACGACGGAATGTGGATGCGGATTGAAAGATCGTCGATTCCCGGGGTCAACCCGCAGGATCGAGGTCGGAGGGGGCAACTTTCCGCCAGAAAGCCCCGGGATTTGCCCGCACGGCGTCGATTGGTCGCAACCGATTGCGTCCACACGCGAAGACTCGGGCGCGGCCGTGCGGACGGGCGGGCCGGCGTGTGTCATAATGAGACCGCATGGACGAGCCTTCGAGACAGGATGTCGAGGTCGAGGTGCCAAATGGCGACGGTGTGGCTGCGCCGAGCGCGGACACAGGGTCCGGGGCCCTGGTGCTGAAGGTTGCCCGCTACGCCCTCGTGATCGGATTGGCGATCTCCCTCGTCGTGCACCTTGTCGGGCTCGCGGTGTCCGGGCGCGTGATGTTCGGGATCGGCGGGTCGGGCGGCGATGACGCGGGTGAGCGAACCAGCCTCGCGCTCACCCGTGGACCCGAGCTCGCCGACTTGATGGCGGGGTCGATTGAAGTTTCAGCCCCGTCGTCCGGTGATCTGTCGGCCACGCCTGCCTTGGCGAGTGTGGAGCGGCCCCTGGATGCACTCCAGGATCCGTCGTTGGAGGGGGGCGCGGAAGCAACCATCTCGGGCGCTCTGTCGGGTGCGGGTGACGTTGGCGGCGGCGAGGGTCTGAGCGACGGGCTCGGCGGCGGGGGCGGCGGCGGCGGGGCCTCGTTCTTCGGGGTGGAAGCGCAGGGTTCCCGGTTCGTATTCATCGTGGACGTTTCGGGCTCGATGAGCGTGGGGGGCAAGATCGAAGCGCTCAAGGCTCAGCTCTCGCGGTCCATTCAGAATCTGGTGGAGACGTCGTCGTTCATGGTGTACACGTTCTCGAACGACGCCGATCCGCTGGGGAACTCGAAGGACTGGGTCGCTGCGCTGGACGAACGGAAGCGTTGGGCGCGGCGTGCGATCAACACGATCGTCGCCACCGGCGGTACCAACCCGATGAACGCGTTCGTCATGACGTTCAAGCTGCGGCCGCGGCCGGACGCGATTTACTTCATGACCGACGGTGAGTTCGACCCGAGCGTTGCGGACGAAGTGGCGCGAATGAACACAACTCGTGCGCCGATTCACTGCATCGCGTTCGGAACCCGCGAGTCGGAGCCGCTGATGAAGCGGATCGCGGCACAGTCCAAGGGGACGTACACCTTCGTGCAGGGGGTGCCGCAGTGAAGCGACTGGTTGCGATATCGGCGTGTTGGGCGGGGCTGTTGGCGAGCCCGCTGCGGGCGGAGGATTCGGTCGCGGTGCTGCGGAGCGGCGCCACGCTGCCGATCACGG
>ERZ1066133.757-NODE-757-length-12071-cov-4.929178_pt1 | contig 12071 bp, 26 predicted proteins | sample MGYA00382780_ERZ1066133 | MGnify/ENA primary metagenome ERZ1066133 (study PRJEB33369, sample SAMEA5778363) | biofilm metagenome | biome: Industrial cooling water; feature: Water cooling tower basin; material: Biofilm | place: United Arab Emirates | collected...
CTTGCAAGTTGTGACTTACTCATAGCCTTAATTACAAATTTTTCTTTGGTACTCATTCTAATTCAATTTCCATTTTATGCCAGGGCTTGCCCGGTGTTTGAGAATTTAGATCACGAATTTGTTTTTGCTTATCAATAATATCATGCCACCAGGTAGCCCATTTTTCCGGCGTGTTGCCGTCCAGATAGTCTTTTGTTTCAAACATTACAAGGTGGCTGCTCTGTTTCACTGCGTAAGGACTTACATCACTCAGCGAATGAAACTGCATGATAATATCAACGTTCCTGTTCTTATGCTCAATGAACATTTTTTTGATATAAGAGGGCACATTACCTTCAATGTAACGCTTTGCATCCTCTAATATCAATAAGCAGTTGTACATCTTATCTGCAATCTCTGGTAAATCTTTCTCAGGGTTTACAGATAGGATGCGATAATTTCCGCTTTTCCATTTGCCCATTAATTCAACGGGCATATTCTTTACTACATCTCTGTAATCCGGGTGATCGTAAGTATCAAAAACCAAAACTTTAAGCGGATGCAGTTTCATTAAAACTTTTGTGAAGAAAGTTTTTCCGGTTCCTTTTTTACCGATAATCAAATACACTTTGTTCAGTCTCTTAGTCATAGCTAAAAAAGTGCAACGTGTTACCGTTGCACTTTACGAAATGGTTACAATTACTTTTTCTTTGTTAATTCTACAAGTTCAGGTTTTGCAGCATTAGGCAATTCATTTTCAACCTGCTTGCCGTTTTGCTCTTTGTACAATGCCACAAGCACATTGCCTGCATCATCATAACCTTTTACAACACCATCACCAATACCTTTAATTGTAACCTTTGCACCCTTTTTGAATTTTTCGTTTGCCATGATTTTTTGAAATTTATATGATTAGAAATTAAGGACGATCAAAAGCATCTGCCACTCTTTTTGCAAGCATTGGCATTGCTGTAATCATTAACGCAAGGCCGGGAGGTATATCCACATCCGGGCGGGATTGGTAGTAACGTTCAAAACGTTTTTGAAGTTTACTAAATTCATCTTCATCCAATGGAATTTCTTCATCCACATCCATAAAAAATTTCATATCCCGGTACAGCCTCAATTCTTCATCGGTTAACGCATCTTTTTTCAATCTTCCATCCTGCATGTCTTTGTATAGTTCCCTTGCTTGTTTCAGTTTATCACCAAAGTGCTTTTTCATTTTACGTTTGTTGCTCATTCCAAACGTTAATGTTATAGAGGCATCAATAGCATCCACTGTAAACTCTGCACTATCACTGGCCGACATCCGAGGTTTTGGCGTTGCTTCAGGTGCCTTTTCTGTGTGCTTTGAATCCTCCGGTGTTTTTTTGGGCAGTTCCGTAAAATCAGCATCAGTTATTGCATTTGTTGAAGCTGTGGAAGCTGTGGAAGGTTGCCGGTGTTCAGTGGGGGTTCCAAAATCTTTTTCAATGATTGTTGGTTCCATACCAGGAAGCGGCTGTAATGTTTCTTCTGCCATTTTAATTTTATTTATCAGTTGCTAATCGTGAATACTTATCAAATTCAGGTTCGAGGTCTCGCAAGTCTTTAAACAAACCACTTTCCGGATTACTGAGAGCCTCCGTAACTGCACCAACTAATTTTCCCAAACGTGGCTTTTGCAGTTTGTTTTCATCATTTAGGCATCCCAGCTTGCGGATGAAATTCAAAAGATTGCCAGCTACTTTTTTGAGGTCTGTTTGAAATTCGTCACGTTCCTGGATAAGTGCCAGCAATTCATTTTTATCAACGGCAACAAGGCCGTTATCCATTTCCTGCATGTTCATCATTTCTTTTTTTGTTTGGGTTTGTAAATAACCATTTCTTTATTTTTTGGGAGAATGAGGCTGTTACTTACGTAATGCTTGTTTATAGCAAATGCAACAATCATTTTTAATGCGGCCTGCTTTGTATCAAAGTGGCCCAACTCAATTTAATTGCTGATAACTGAGTCCAGATACAAACCAAATTCATAATCTTCACCCTCAAACTTCATGGCAAAAACAATGTCTTTACTTTCCGTCTTTTTTTCGGGCTTAACAGTATTGGTTTTTTTCTTTGGGCCCTTATCAATTATTTCAATGGTACTTCCGGCATCATCATTATTTTCAACGATAGCTGCAGTTACCTCCTTTTCTTGCGGTACCTCACCTGCTTTTTCATCGATTAGCACCGGTAAATCTTCGGCCTGAGTGTGCTGAAGGCCCTGCTCAACTGTTGGTGTGGTATCTGTTTCGGGTTGTTGTTGCTGTTGTTCGTCAACTTTAATTTCTTCGCTCATTGTAAATTATTTGGAAGATGAAATAATGAAGGGTTGATATAATTAAAAGGGTTTACTAATTGATCATTTATGTATAGTTCAATTTCCAATTGGTTTTTATGTAGGGTAATCATACTTCTGTCATAGTAATGCCCCAAATGGGCACCTGCTACAATTTCAAATGGGCTTTTTTGAAAGCAGAAAACATTTTTTAAACGATACCTCACTGAGTTTTCACAGTAAATGTCAACGGTATTGCTTTGATGTACGGGTACAGCAACCCCGGAAGCAGGGGAGTAAACTACACTGATATCCTGAGCTTTAATTACAAGTCTTTTGTGTAATTCAGGATGTTCGAGTAATACAAGATCGTAAAGAGGAAAGGGGCTTTGAAATTCTACAATGGGAGCGGGTTTACTTGCTTTTCTTTGACGGAAAAGAACCCGGAGGGTGTAGATGATTAGTAAAATTATTAACCCGGTGTACATGCTTTTTAATTTTTTAAGCACATAGCCGGGTTTAGACAAAAAAAGCCATATCCCACGGCGGGGTAAATGGCAGTGCAATGATAAGCAATTTTAATTTTTGAGCAAATTGTTTTTTAGTTTACCAAAAGGGTAGAAAGTAATGATTGTTAATACCACATTGATGAACAAATACACAACGTCGCCTTTTGTAAACATTCCATACATGTATGTAAACCCAATGTTTTCCCTTAACAAATTTCTTCATTCGCTGTATGCAGTTTCTTGTTTTCATTTACTTGTTTTTTTTGCACTCAGGACGTGTAAACGTGCCCTTTTGATCACCATAGGAGTAAAACCAACTTTTACCGTATTTGTAAACTTCCCACGGTGGATGGTTTACAATAGCCATACAAAGCCGCCAACTCTTTTTTACACGGTTGCAGCCGCAATGAATGCAAGTATCATTTTCCCATTTGTGATTCATAATACTGATTTGCTGATGCTTTTCTTGTATTGTAAATGTCGTAGTACCAAATCCCCAATTCGCCTTTTTCTCTTATTGGATGAATTAACATGTAGGGATTTTTTAAGTATCATTTATATCGTTAAGTTAATTTTTCAAGGTTGTAGTGAATGTTTTGTTGTACAGCTAATACGTCTGTTACTGTTTTCCAATCATTAAGAAATTCGGTAATTTTTTCTGATAAGTTGCATTCATCTACATCTATAATTTCGTCGTTTACTGTAAAATCACAAAAGAAATTATTTGCTTTTTTGTAAACTTCATCCAAGGACAAATCATTAAGTAATTTGAAGTTTTTGTCCTCTGGATCTGCCATTGCTTTCATAAAAGCAAATTGACCTACTATTTGGGAACATAATTCCGGATGTGTTACGTAACTGATTTGTAATTGCATGACTGTTTTTTTTAAAATTTTTTACTGATGTATTTCTGTTTCTTTCATTGATTCCGGTTCAATCATTTGCTTGTGCAGTTGATTGATAATAAATTGCCGCTGTTGAATTTTAAAGTCATGAGTTTCGTCAATGGGAAAATTGAAAAGGAACCTGTACAAACAATAACCTTCTGCATCTTCAAATTGTATTTTAAAAAAATTAGATGTACCCATTAACTTACGCCTGAATTTTTCCCTTACCTGTCGGAGTGTGTACATTACAATTTTGTTATTCCAATAATCCACACTGCGGTTATCATGAATTTTTACGTTCATGATTGCCATCTCTACCATGAGGGGAAAACATTCGTCATACACCCATCGAGCAGCATCACGGTTTATTTCCAGATTCATTTTTTGGGTTTCAAAAGTGTTGGTAATGCATAGTCTTTCAGCAAATCTTCATACCAATGCAGGCCGTTTACTTTCACTTCGCCGTGCAGTACCTTCAATACAAGGCGCTCACCTTCATTTTTTGGCAGTGTGGTATCGTAAATCTGAATCAAAACATAGCTTTCAAATCTTCGCTTCAAATTGTTAAGCAGGTAACGGAGTTGCTTTTGTGGCGTATCGTTATCCTTTTTGCAATCGCCCCGGAGTGTCCATGTGAGCTTATCACCGTAAAATCTAAATTTCTGTTGTTCGTTTAGCCGCACAAACATTTCAAATCGGCTGCGTGGCTGTTGTTTTTTTTCGTTATTCACAGTAATGGGTTAGTTTATGTACAATTGAAAAAAATACTTTTCACATTTTCGGGTGACGGTGTGGGTTATCCACTGTGGAAATCGTTTTGGGGATAACAGGGGATTTGTACAAATTGTACAGATTTGTATAAGTCTTTAGTACAAGTCTGTATAAATCTGGTTAAATCTTTTTCGCACTACGTGCTATCCACTTCGTGTACTTGCCAATTTCTAAAATAGGGGAGCAAAAAAAACATCATGCAGCTTTTTTTAAGGCCGGGGCCATGTTTACAATTTTGGTAATGGGTACTAACACTTTCACCTGGTCGCACACATACCACACTGTTTGCCTTAAATCTTCATTCCAGTTCACGTAATGGTATTTATCCTTGCGGCTCCTTACATGGCTCGTAATGCCCTCTATTTTCGTTACAGAGCATATTTCCTGCTGTTGCAGCTTGCGCTTAAGGTAAGAGGCTGTACTTGCGCTTTTGGCATTCATGGCATTGGCAATGCCTTTAACACCACGATTAACATCTGCACGGAAAGCATGTAACGCATCATGAATGGTTGACCCCTTTCGATATTGCTCAAAACTTTGCTGTTGTAACGCAAATAAACATTCACGGTTGTAATCGTTATTATTCATCTGCTTTACATCTGCTCCACATTCGTGAATCAGTTTAAGCTGCTCTACTTTTATAATGGGATTTTTGTCCAGCTTGCGCTGCAATGCTTGTGCCTGTAAATCCTGGTTGTGTTTAATTTCTACGGCGGATAACAAGTAATGAATCTGTTGCTTACCATTTGGATCATAAGTAAAAGAAATTTTGCTGTTTACATTATGCAGCAAATATTTATTCGCTGCATAGTCAAATGATGATAGTATAAGGTTGTTCCCTTCTTTTGTTATCAACCCTTCTTTGATTAAAAAATTGATTCTGTTGTAAAACGAAGCGGTTGAGAGTTGCGTAATTGAAAGCAGGTAAGGCAGTTGCCCGGTATAATCCTGTATAACGCCGCTTGTTGTTTCACTTTTTAGAATTAACCACATACCAACTGCCCGGATGAAACGATTTGTTTCATACTTATTCACCTTTGCCCGTTCACCAACTGCATAAGCAATTAATTCAACCGGGGCGGTGATAGTAATGGGTTGTATGGTTCTTAATACGTTCACTGTCTATTCAATGCATATGTTTTTTTTCAATAAGCGAGGAATAAAGAGAATTTTTTCGTCGTAAAAATCAAGTGCTTTCTCTTTCAGTTGTTCTACACTTTCAATCGTTTTGCTGAACCAACAATGATCTATCTCCACCCATTTATATTTTATTTCTCCAAAGAGAAAATACTTTTTATAAGCTACTCTTTTTTCAATATGTGCATGCCATGCCCACGGTATCAAATCACTATACCCAATTCTACATGCAACTCTATATTCTTTATAACCTTGTATTGGGAAAATTATTTCTCTTTTTATTGTATTCATGACTATTATGAATTTTTGTTTAGTAATACTGGAGCATCTTTATATTGAGCGGTAAGAGCTGAGAGAACAGAAAGCCGCTGTACTTCGCTCATGCGGTTTATTTTGTTAAGCAGTGATGTTGTTTTCTTTTTAATGGCTTCACGCTCCCGGTAATCCTTGCCCAAATACCTGTAATCCTGTAACACCACGGGAGGCGGGTAATTCATGTAAAGGCGTTCATGTGCCATGCCATTACGTGTACATGCCATGTAATCATGTATGTGCCATCCTTTCAATGCATCATCATACATTTTGCAGGGATAGTGTGATATCATAACGTTACATCTGGCGGTAACGGCCATGGAAAGAAAGCGTGCGTGCATTTCAATATCCCATTCATGTTTGCCATATAAGGGGCGAGTATTCTTTCTTGTTTCAAATAAATAGGGAGGATCACAATAGATGAAATAATCTTTACTATTAATACGGATATAACGGTTAAGTATAATCATTCCATCTTCATAAAAAAAACTTACCTGCTTGTATTGCCCATTTTTTTGTAACCCTAACCATTTATTAATCACTTCAAAGTTTACATCACATGCGGCAACTGTTTCCGGCAATTTCAATTTTCTCAATACACCACCATTACCCAGGAAGGGTTCAATGTACACATTGCATGCAGGAATGTGGTTAATAATGGTTTGATATACACCATTACCACTTTTGCCGCCGTAGTATGATTTAAAGGGAGCTTGCATAGTAAACAATTCCTGCGGCTGCTGTTACCATTAAAAAAAGTGAAGCTAATAACAGATAAAAACGAAACTGCTTGAAAAATTCAAACTCAGTATCGTAATCAAATTTTTCTTTTCGTTTTGTTCGCTCTACGTAATTGAGGAAATACTTATCCGGAAAGGCATAACAAAGTATAGATTCAATAAAACCTGCGAAACCGCAAAATGCCATTAAGAATAAAATTATAGCTGTAAATTTCATTGTATTGATTTTAAAAATTTAATGTGTGGTAAGTCTGCAAATAAGCTGTAAGCCAATTCCTTTTCCTTAGCATTCCAGTTTTTCTTTCGTGCCACGGTAAAGATGTTTACCTGCTGGTCTTGTGGTACTTCAGTACCTGCTATTTGTGCAGGCACTTGCACACCGGAAGCGGCAAGCTGCTTAAGCAACGCAATAATTTGCGTGTTTTGCTCAATGATTATATCGTTACTTGCGAGTATCAAATTTTGTATTGTCTAGCTCTTGAAATTCAGTTACTAAATCAGCATTTACTTTTTGTACGTATGCTATTGTACTTTGGAATATTTCCTCCGTCATTTCAGGCCATTCCTGTAACACTAATTGCTCTTCATTTTTTTCAGTATCAGCAAAAACAAATACAATACCTTCCAATTTCTTACCTGCTTCCTGGTGCAGCTTTGCATTGTTTAAAAAAGTAGTTGTTTCCTCAATTCTTGTATTGAGTGTAACCGCCTGTTGAAATACTTGTTTGTTCATGTTTGTATGTTTATAGTTCGTAAATTAATTTCCATCCTATTGCACCTGCTTCAACTGCATGTGGTAGTTGCTCAATGCTTTCAAATTTTTGTATGTAGGGTACACTTTTATATAGCCAGTTAATACTGTGAACCGTTTCGCTTCTACTTCTATCACTGAAAGCAAAATTTAATGCCATAAGGATCATCATCTCTGCTTTGTGAATGTTAAAGTCAAATTCAGAAAAGTTTACTGTTATGGTTACTGTGCTACTCATTTTTTTGTAAATGCAATTGATACATTAAACCATGTTGTTTGTGAAGGATATCGATTTTGACAGTTTATTATTTCAATACGATCATTGAAAAGAAAAGCATAAACGCTGTTTTGCTTCACTCTGTTTATTTTCAAATGAAATATTTCCTTTCCTACAAGTGATTCAAGCGTGTATACGTTGTTTTGCTGCTCTCTATCACCATCAATATTCATGAAGGGTTTACCTTCCAACAAAGCATTATAATACTCAGCATACGTGCTGTATTTATATAGTTGCTTGTTTAAGTGTGTAATTGAAAAGTTCATTTGAATATTTTTTGTTGCGGGTGTGGGAATCGAACCCACGACGTATAAGGATATGAGCCTTATCTTCTACCGCTGAATTAACCCGCTGTGTGGTTCACACTCCCCCCGGATGTGTGAACCGTTTACCAGATTAAGCCTGTGGGGCTTCGTCCGGGATAATGGTTTGCAAACTGCCTTTAACGTTTTGCAATTCGCTGAGCAATGTTTCAGTTTGCTCAGGCGATAAACCATTTGCCAGTTGCTCTTCCAATTTGGCAATTGTACCATTGAGTTTGTCCAATGATTCTTTTACCTGCGCACGTTCTTTTTCAACGGCCTCTGTGAGTTGTGCAAGTGTTTCTTGCACTTTTTCAAATGCTCCCATGATTGTTTCTAATTTTTGGTGAATAAATAAAAAATCAGTGCGGTAACTGTTAATTGTATCAGCTACATCACTTTTATGTTGAAGCAAAAGCAGTAATGAAATAAATACTGCCATGCTGTTAAGTGATATTAAAATCGTTTGTGCATCCATGATGTTGATTTTTAAAAGTGCCACGCCTTGCGGCGTGGCGTTGCTGAAAACTCACCCAGAGAACTAAGGATATTGAATGCCTTTTGTTTGTATAGTATCAACTACATCAATCAATGTTTGTATTGTTACTTTCCACTTTTTAGGTAAAAAGGGAATGAGCAAAACACTTTGTAAAACAGGTTTGGCAACAGGCCACACCTTTTCCAGCTTTTGAAATAATAAAGCATAAGTAATAGGCTGCGTTGGGTTTACTTGCGCTTCCTCTACATCGCTAAAATTTTCGTGTACATGCGTATCAACCTGCTCAAAATTCATAGTATGTTGTTTTTTTGGTTCAATAAAAAAGGCCACGCTTTGCAGCGTAGCCGGTACAACTAATGCCCACTCAATAACAAAGTAGCCCTGGTTACTTTACGCTGCATATCCATTACATCATTACAGGCAACCAGGGAATATTTTTGTTGTAAATACTGCTCTCTCGTAAGTAAACCGGCGTTGATCAACTTCTTGCCTAATTCATACACACATTTACGCCAATAGCTGATGTGGTGCCACGTTACCGCAAAAGGAAAAGCATCCGGATTGTACCGGTTTTGATAAAAGTGAACCATCATGTTATAGCTGTGTATTAACACTTCGTTTGGTAAAACCGCCCTCTTAGTTGTATTTACACTGTTATTCATGTTGTTTACTTTTGAATGCTTATTTTTAGCACTTGAAACAGAAAAGGAATTAACCGTTTTAGGGCTAATTCCTTCTGAGATTTTCAAAAATTGATTAGAAGAACAGTGAGAATACAATCGGAGCGGGTCGCTCCTGCCATTTACCTATGTGTTTGGCAACAACACCCGCAATTTCTTCACTCCTCACTGCCTTACTTCTCAATTTTTTGAACTCCCGGAGGAATTACAGTGCAATAATAATTGCAAAATGCGAAATGACAAAATATTTTTTGCAAAATGCGAACAATGTAATTGAAGCTGTAAAACAAAAATTGGGTTTACGGTCTGATAATCAATTTGTTGCGCTTTTAGGAATAGCTCAAAGCACGCTTTCAACGTGGCGTAAGAGAAATACACTGGATTATCCAAAAATTATCCAGACGTGTATTGATTTTAGTATTGACTTAAATGAAATTTTTATCACTACAGTTAATGAGAAAATTATGACCGAAGATTTTACGATTGAGAACATTAAATTTGTAATGCAGGAACTTAATTACTCTGAACGTACTTTTTGTGAGGAATTAGACATTGAAAAAGAAGACTGGAAAGATGTAATTAATGGTAATGTTCGACTTAATTACAATCAACTTTTACAATTATCATCTAAAATCCGTGTTCCTGTTAATGATATAGTAACTACACAATTTGTAAAAAACTTAAACTATAGAGTTCCCACAGAAATAATTGATGAAGAAAAGTATTTGAAATTATTTCATGGAAAACCCAGATTGCAAAAAGTACAGATTGATGAGATGAATAAAAGAATTAGTCGTGAAATACTGATAAGCTATGAGTTCCCACAAAAATATTTAGAACAAAATGATAAGATTGAAAAAAGGGCAAGCTAAAAATTGTGTGGAGGAATTACAAGCAGATAAAGTTATTTGAGTAAACAACAATATGTATGGATGAGCATAAAGAAATAGACCAAAACAAGCCCGCAATTGCGGCAATGGCAACAGAAGCAGTATTTGAAAAGGCAATTGATAAAATAGGTGATGCTGTCAGCAAGTATTTTTCAAACATTGAAAAGAAAATTGAAGCAGATACAAAGGTGGAGGTAGAGTATATCAAAAGTCAGAGGCAATTAAACTTGCTGTCGTTTGGTATGCTTGCGCTGGTACTGATAATTGCAACAATTGTGGTTCTTAATCTGAAAGATTTACCACCTGCTGTAAATAGTATTTTATGCTTCATTGCCGGGTATGCTTCCGTTGGTATCGGTGGTTTTATAAAAAAGAAACCGGAGCAACGGCAAGGGTCTGAAGAATGATTTGGATGCTTTCAATTTAGCTAACTCTTTTTTGAGTTTTTGAATTTCAGCATCCCTTTCATCCACAATTGCAGCAAAAGCATTTGGTCTTGTAGTACCAAAAATAATTTGCATTAATGAAACCTGTTTTCTTTTTAACTGTAAGCTCATGATGCAAAGTAACGATAAATTTTAAATATAATTTTCGCAACAGTTGCGATGTAAAATGGGACAATCTCGATGACAAAAACGCTGACAAAGTAAACATTTGAAATAGTATGACTATTGATAATAAGGGCATTGCAAACGAAAAAAAGGGGGGAGATTTCCCTCCCTTCGCAACCAAGCAAGCCCTTTTAGAAGGGCTTTTTTATTTTGTATCTATGTTTCATGTTTATGTTTTGTATTCTGAGAATTTTCAGAACATATACATTGGAATGACTTCGAATCTTGAAGAGCGATTTAAAAGTCATAATGAGCTGGGGACAAAAGGATGGACAATTCAATTTCGACCATGGCAAATTGTTTATACTGAGCAGTTTGCTGAAAAGAAAGACGCATTGATTCGGGAGAAACAATTGAAAGGAGCGAAAGGAAGAGAATTTATCTGGCAATTGATTCAAAGCAGATGATTTGTCGGCCTCATATCCGCCAAAAGGCGGACGGAGGTTCGAACGTTCCCTTCGCAACTAAGAAAGAGGTTGTTTCGTTTTTGAAACAGCCTCTTTTGTTTTTAATTACCTTACAAGCAAATGAAAGCAGGATTTGTAAACATATTCGGGAAGCCCAATGCAGGCAAAAGCACATTGATGAATGCATTGCTGGGCGAAAAGCTGGCGATTGTTTCACCAAAAGTGCAAACAACCCGTCATCGTATTAAGGGTATTCTTACCACCAAAGACTATCAAATTATTTTTTCAGATACACCGGGCATCATTGATCCAAAGTATAAGCTGCAGCAAAAAATGATGCAGAGTGTGAAGAGCGCTCTTGAAGATGCGGATGTAGCGTTACTGCTGGTGGATATAAAAGATAACCTGGAAGAGAATGACGAACTCTTTGCGTCACTGCATTTGAAAGTGCCCTGTATCGTAGTGCTTAATAAGATTGATAAAAGTGATGCTGCTTTAACAGCAAAAGCCCTTGCTTTTTTTGAAAGTAAACCCTATTGTAAAAAAGTCATTACCATTTCGGCACTTACAGGGTTTAAACAGGAAAAGTTTTTAAAAGAGATTGTTTCCTTATTGCCGCAAGGTGAACCGTTTTTTGATGACGACCAGCTGACAGATTTGAGCACCCGTTTTTTTGTAGCTGAACTGATTCGTGAAAAAATATTCGGTTTGTTTGAAGATGAAATTCCGTATCACACAACCGTTCTTGTAACGGAGTTTAAAGAAAAGCAATCGCTTATAAAAATAACCGCTGATATTATTGTGAACCGTGAAAGTCAAAAAGCGATTTTGATAGGTACAGGCGGACAAATGATTAAACGCATCGGCAGTGAAGCAAGAGTAGATATTGAAAAATTTCTCGATAGTAAAGTGTTTCTGGAACTGTTTGTAAAAGTGCGACCCAAGTGGCGGGATAATGATTTGTTTTTGAAGGAATATGGATATTGAGAAGTAGGAGGAAAGAAGTAAGAAGTA
>ERZ1066133.760-NODE-760-length-12053-cov-6.855059_pt1 | contig 12053 bp, 9 predicted proteins | sample MGYA00382780_ERZ1066133 | MGnify/ENA primary metagenome ERZ1066133 (study PRJEB33369, sample SAMEA5778363) | biofilm metagenome | biome: Industrial cooling water; feature: Water cooling tower basin; material: Biofilm | place: United Arab Emirates | collected...
CCATTTCTAATACGTCAAGTGGACAAGCACGTACACATTGTGTACAACCAATACAAGTGTCATAAATTTTTACGATATGAGCCATACGTTTAAGATAAAAGATTATAAAAAAGATTGAGAATACCAAAATGCCAGGAACCAGGATTGAACTGGTGACACAAGGATTTTCAATCCTCTGCTCTACCACTGAGCTACCCCGGCAATTAAATTTTTATTTTTACTAAGATTTATTATATTACATTTGAAAATAAAAAGCAAGAGTTTTTTATTATTCCATAACATTACTCTAATATTAAATCTAGAATTTGGTATTTATGATCAGATATGAATAGAAAACTACTTTAGATATGAATAGAAAAATTACTTTAGATTAGATATGAATAGAAAAATTACTTGAGATATGAATCGAAAATTACTTTGTTTCAATATTTCTATTGATAAAACTTGAATACCAATAAAGTTTAAATTTCAAATATTAAAAAAACGGAATTTATTTTTATTTTATATGTTATAATGTAATGTACAATAAAGGTTATTTGTATATGAATTATTTTTCCCCGAGAGTATAAAATTTTCAATTTACTCTTTACTTTTGCTACTATTGCTTTCACCATTTTTCCTAAAGTGGATTCAGTAAGATAAGTAAAAAAAGTGAGGGAAATAAAAATTTTAAGCCAATTTAAAACAATTTTAGGACAATTTTACCCCAATTTTTAACGATATGATGAATTATAATAATATTTTGGGAATAACTAAATATGACAATTGCAATTGGCTCGTACCAAGAAAAACGTACATGGTTTGATGATGCAGACGACTGGTTACGCCAAGACCGTTTTGTATTCGTAGGTTGGTCAGGTCTTTTATTATTACCTTGTGCTTACTTTGCTGTAGGTGGTTGGTTAACAGGTACAACTTTTGTTACATCATGGTACACACATGGTTTAGCAAGTTCTTACTTAGAAGGTTGTAACTTCTTAACTGCAGCTGTTTCAACTCCAGCAAACAGCCTTGGTCACTCTTTATTATTCGTTTGGGGTCCTGAGGCACAAGGTGACTTAACTCGTTGGTTCCAATTAGGTGGTTTATGGGCTTTCGTTGCATTACACGGTGCTTTTGGTTTAATTGGCTTCATGTTACGTCAGTTTGAAATTGCACGTTCAGTAAACTTACGTCCATACAACGCTATTGCTTTCTCAGCACCAATCGCGGTATTCGTATCTGTTTTCTTAATCTACCCTTTAGGTCAATCAGGTTGGTTCTTCGCTCCTAGTTTTGGTGTTGCTGCTATCTTCCGTTTCATTAAAGAACAATACTAAAAATACTCTAACTACTTCAATACTGTAAGTATATGAAGTAATAAAAGTGCGAAAGTATTTAAGTGACTTCAAAGCGAAAGCTTTGTCGAATAATCAGGTTAATTCATGGAAACCTACGTTGTTTTTACTTGACTAAGGACTCAACTCGCAGTTTGTTTAAAATATATATGACTAATAAAAATAATAAAAATAATAAAAATAATAATTTTTATTTTAACTCTCTTAATCCTAATATTAACTCTCATAAAGATAATATTCAAGATAATATTGATGGAGGAAATGTAAGCCACGTTATGCTACAGGTACTACTCAAAATTTAACATGTCATCATCTAAACAGCTGGGATTGGTCTGAAGAAGGTCGTTATGATGCTTCAAATGGTATCGTTGTTTCAAAAGAGATTCACCATGATTTTCATAGTAAATACGGTTGTGGTAATAATACTCGTGAACAATTTGAAGAATACCTAAGAAACTTTCATAACAAAACTCTGTCAAATCAACAATATGGCAATCATGAGCCAAGCTTTACTACAAAAGCAACTTTAGCAACTTTAGAACATTTAAAAAAGCCAATTACGCTAAACAAGTTCAGTTTAATGAACTTATCAATAGCCGTAATCATGAATTAATTTCTGGTGTTTATCAAAATGTTCACTCTATCATCGTAGTTAAATGTAAAACTCATAATGTTACACACGAAACTACTGTTGGTCGATACAAAAAAACTTTAACGGGAATGCCTTGTTGTGGTCGAGTGCGACAAAGTAAGGCTACTGCTTATTGGAATACACTTCGTTAAGCTTTTTTTAGTCCCATATTTTAACTTATAGAGTTAAAGTCAGTAAAAGTTGCAAATTGATTGGTAAAGAAGGTGCAGAGACTAGAAGAGTTTTATCTCTTCCACGAACGCCTGACATCTTTTCATAGTAAATTTCATAGTAAATTTCATAGTAAATTTCATAGTAAATTCAATTCGTAAATTAGTAGTCTGTCATAATAAATGGCCAGTTTGTTCGAGCAAATCAACAGTTAAAACTACAGCAAACTTATTCTTGTAATTACAATTTACAATTTACAATTTACAATTCTAATCGCGAATTCTATGTAGAAAGATGATTATATAGTCCGATACTCCTAAGAAATCAGGAGAGTATAGGATAAAGAGCCTATATGTAACAACTTGTTTATTCTTCCAAGGTTTCCACAACTGGACATTAAACCCATTCCACATGATGGGTGTAGCTGGTGTATTAGGTGCTGCTTTATTATGTGCGATCCACGGTGCTACTGTAGAAAACACATTATTCGAAGATGGTGACGGTGCAAACACATTCCGTGCTTTCAACCCAACACAGGCTGAAGAAACATACTCAATGGTAACTGCGAATAGATTCTGGTCACAAATTTTTGGTGTAGCTTTTGCTAACAAACGTTGGTTACACTTCTTCATGTTATTTGTACCAGTTACTGGTTTATGGATGTCTGCTTTAGGTGTTGTAGGTTTAGCTTTAAACTTACGTGCTTACGACTTCGTTTCTCAAGAGATTCGTGCTGCTGAAGACCCTGAGTTCGAAACATTCTACACTAAAAACATTCTTTTAAATGAAGGTATTCGTGCTTGGATGGCTGCTCAAGACCAACCACATGAAAAATTAGTATTCCCTGAGGAAGTATTACCTCGTGGTAACGCTCTATAATATCTCAATTCATTTAAATTGAATATTTTAAAATTCATATAAATATTTAATCTTTTTTACTAGACATTATATTTAGTAAAAAAGATTAAATATTTCTTTTTATTCTTTTATTCATAAAAAAATAACAATATTAACAACAATATTAACAACAATATTAACAACAATATTAACAACAGTTGCAAAATAACACGAAAAACTAACCCTCATCTAAAAATAGATGTTTTTTATTGTTTACTTTTTGCACTTTTAGTATTAACTCCCCAGGTAGGACTTGAACCTACGACCAATCGGTTAACAGCCGATCGCTCTACCACTGAGCTACTGAAGATTTGTTTATATTTTATACTACTTTACATTAGAGTATAGAATTGTTTAGAGTTAAAAGCAAGGCTTATGTTATTTAATATAAAATTGAGTAGGAATCAACATTTTTATAACCCTAAAAACGGTCGAAAATTGTTAAAGTCTTAATTTTGCATAATTTGTACGTGCCAAAAATTCCCAAATTTAAGTTATTATCTTATTTATGATATAATACATGTAATTATAAAGTTTTATCTATTTAGTTAAATTTATAATGTATAGTTAAATTGGTAATTTTTCATGAATTCTTATTAATGTATAGTTTTATATTATGAGAAGTTTGTAAAAAAATTCAATTAATATTTTTCTTAAAACTCAATGTTTAGAGTGCTTGAGCCGTATGTGGTTAAAACCACAAGTACGGTTCTACGGGGGGTTTGGGACTTCGTTCTCGAAATTATAGAGAAAAGGAGTTTGATAAAACCTACCCTACAAAACCTGGTCATTTTTCACGTACATTGGCTAAAGGGCCTAATACAACAACGTGGGTATGGAACCTGCACGCTGATGCACACGATTTCGATAGCCACACTAGTGATCTAGAAGAAATCTCTAGAAAAGTATTTAGTGCTCACTTCGGGCAATTAGGTATTATTTTAATTTGGTTAAGTGGGTGCGACACGATGAAACAAACATTGAAAAAAGATCTTAACAAAGAAAATCAATAAACACTTGTTGATAAGCTTTCTTTGGTAAGAAACTGAAAGAATTCAAATTTGGAATTCAAATCAATTTCAAATATTGTATTATTACTCAATAATAGGTTTAAAATTTTTCAATAGCTTCAAAAAGGCGGAATTCTTTTAAATTCTCTCGATAAAACATTAACAACTAAACTCTTAAAAACCATTCTTTTTTAATCTTGGTTTAAAATGAGTTTTGAACACTGAACTCTACTATTCAGTAAGACAATGGATAATACGATTTTTCCATTATAGATCAAAATGTAAAGAATTATTGGGTAATATAACTCGCCTATTTAAAAGAGGGTTTTGAGTTAATGTCATAACAGCCGAGTTTCGGACATTAAAGACATTAAAGAAAAAACGCAAAAATTAAATGGGGAACAATGTTTCTGTTTAACGTGAAAATATGTTTGAATTCATAAATCTTTATTTAAACATAAGGGAAACTCAAAAAGATAAATACAATAAATTTAATGTTAATTTTAAAGATTTGAATTAACGAATTAAGATTGTATGGCTATGAAATCTTTTTCATTGAAATTTCTGTTTTTCTATGGTTTTTAAGGTGTTTTGAAATAAAAAGACCAAAAAGCTAAAAGAAACATAAAAAATTCAAATAACTTTGAGTATATTCGTTTTTTTTTCTAATTTATACTATAGATTTTTATCTTTACTTGCATAAGAACAAGTTTTATAGAGATAAAAATCTATGGTTTTTATACTTTTTACCATATTTTAAGATATTTTAAGATATAATATATTGTAGGCAGATTTCTATTTTTTATACCTGAATATATCTTTTAAAAAATGTATATTCTTTTACTGTGTAGGTGTTACGTAGTAAAAATTGAAAAATAGATGAATAAATCTCCCAAAAATCACAAAAACAAACGTTTCGAATTATTCACTATTTTAAACGCTTGTTTTTGGACAGCAAACTATGGATGAATATATTACATATTCATAATCTTGCTATGTATTTTTGTATTAAATTGAAAATTTTTTTATTTATCATATGTCAAACATTGGAACTACTGGACGTATCCCTTTATGGCTTGTTGGTACTGTTGTAGGCACACTAGCTATTGGTTTATTAGCTATTTTCTTCTATGGTGCTTATGTTGGTTTAGGTTCTTCTTTATAAAAAGTTGAAAAATTTCAAAATTATCTTTTTATTTACAAATAGATGTAATGTTTTATTTCTAGAATTCTTGTAAATAAAAAGATAATTCTTTTTTTACAAATATTTTAAAATACCGAGAGTGAGCGTAGTTCACTATATTTCTTTACAAATTTGCGAATAATTGAATAAGATTCTTGGGAATTTTAATTCAAATTTAAAGCAAATATAAATTTGATCTTAGAATACTAGAATCAAGTCAAACTAGGTTGTTAAACGATTAATAAATCCAATATTGTAGCTTTTAAATATAAAGGATTAATATCGAATTCTTATTTAAATCTAGAGCGATTTATTAAACAATTCTACAAAAAGCATAAATGAACACAAAATTTAACCGTGTTACTACTATGGAACAATCGTTTGTTCTTTTGCCGGTGCCGGTTTTCCTTTGCATATTTCCTTTTTGGAGAATTGTGCTTTATGTCTTTTCCCTTGATACCAGGTACAATTTCACTCTACACTTTTAACTATTTGTAGGTCAATTTTTCTCCTTATTTGTTCCTTTAAAGGGAATAAGTAAATTTAGGTAAATGAAAATGGAAAAGATATAATAAAAAACACTTTGAATAATTTAATATGATTAATCCTTTATTAGAACTTGCTGAGGTTTCAGTTGGACAACATTACTACTGGAAATTAGGCGAATTTGAATTACATGGTCAAGTACTTATCGTATCTTGGTTTGTTTTTGCAGTAATTGCTGTTTTAGCTTTATTAGGTAATAGCAATTTAAAACAAACACCTGAGGGTCTTCAAAACTTTACTGAACTAGTTACAGAGTTTATTCGTGATTTAGCTAAAACACAAATTGGTGAAGAAGAATATTTAAAATGGGTTCCTTTCTTAGGCACAATCTTCTTATTTATCTTCGTTTCTAACTGGTCAGGTGCTTTATTACCGTGGCACGTTATTGAAATTCCAAACGGTGAATTAGCAGCTCCTACGAACGATATTAATACAACAGTTGCTTTAGCTTTATTAACATCAATTTCTTACTTCTACGCAGGTATTAGCAAAAAAGGTTTAGGCTACTTCAAACGTTATATTTCTCCAGCAGCATTCCTGTTACCGATTAACGTACTGGAAGACTTTACGAAACCGTTATCGTTAAGTTTCCGACTTTTTGGTAACATTTTAGCTGATGAACTTGTTGTTGGTGTATTAGTTGCTTTAGTACCTTTAATTATCCCTATCCCAATTATGTTATTAGGTGTATTTACAAGTGCTATTCAGGCTTTAGTATTCTCAACACTAGCAGGTGCGTATATTGGTGAAGCTATTGAAGATCACCACTAAAAAACAAAAAACAAATGTATTAATTGAAGTTAGATTCTTTTAATTAATACATTTGTTTTTACGTTTTTACTTTATTTTTTTTTATCAAAAGATCAAATAGATTGCTTTCTCTTTTTTAGTCTGTAACACTAAATTTTTATAAAAAATTCAATTTATATAAATAAAATATATTTATATAATATAGTTATATAATATAGTTATACTTGAAGATTAAACATCAATACGGAACAAAAAAATGAGTCAGACACTAAGAAACATATGGTTATTTTTAAATAGAATAAATAGATTAAATATAAAAGAAAGTAAGCCTGGAAGATTTCTACCAATGTTTGCTTTATATTCATATTAAAAAGATTTATTTTTGAATAAATCTGTGTATTTTTATTTAACTCTTAAACATGAAAGACTTTACGACATACTTGTCAACAGCTCCTGTAGTAGGTTTAGGTTGGGCTGTTTTCACAGCTGGTTTATTAATTGAAATTAATCGTTTCTTCCCAGATCCTTTAGTTTTTGCTTTCTAAAATTTTAACGTATTAAATTTCTGTTCATTGTTTAGAAGTGTTTAAAATTATCTACTATTATGATTAATAGCTTAGTAAACTTTGCTTTTCTATAACAATGACAGAAATATCATCTAATATATAGAGTACTCGCTGTAATAGGTATTATAGGGAGTACTCTATATATTCACAATAATGAAGAAAAAGTTGTTTATAAAATTTCAACTCACAATTAAAGAGTTTTCAGCTAACCTTGCTTAATTATTGATAAAAATTCAATAATGAAAATGTGTTATTAGTTGTAAACCAAAAGAAAATGTTCGAGTTATGATTTCAAATTTATTTTTAATGCCAACTATTCAACAACTAATTCGTTCTGCACGTAAAAAACAAACGGATAAATCAAAAGCTCCTGCTTTAAAATCTTGTCCTCAAAGACGAGGTATTTGTTTACGTGTTTATACAGTAACTCCAAAAAAACCAAACTCTGCTCTTCGTAAAGTAGCTCGTGTTCGTTTAACAACAGGCTATGAAGTAACAGCTTATATTCCAGGTGTAGGTCATAACTTACAAGAACACGCTGTAGTTTTAGTACGTGGTGGTCGAGTTAAAGACTTACCAGGTGTACGTTACCACATCGTTCGTGGTAGTTTAGATACAGCAGGTGTTAAAAACCGTGTACAAAGTAGAAGTAAGTATGGTGTTAAAATGGCATCGAAAACAGCTGCTAAGAAATAAATATTTAAATAAATATTCAATGAAATATTGCTAACTTAAAAAAGTTAAATTTTCCTTTTTAAAGAATTTTTTATTAAAAAATTAGGAATTAATCTTTGAGAAATTCCTAAAAAGTTTTAATTGAGATTTTCGATTAAGGAAGATTTAACTTTTCATTTTTCTTTCTATTTTAAGAGAAAAATGATATAATATTATTTAAATAAATCTTTTTATGGTGGGCGTAGCCAAGTGGTAAGGCAGTGGATTGTGACTCCACCATTCGCGGGTTCAAACCCCGTCGTTCACCCTTTTGTTAGCTTAATGGTAATGTCAAAATTAAAAAAAATAAAATTAATTATGAGTAAAATTTATGATTGGTTTGAAGAACGTTTAGAAATTCAATCTATTGCAGATGATATCACTAGTAAGTATGTACCACCCCATGTAAACATCTTCTACTGTTTAGGTGGTATTACTTTTACTTTATTCTTAGTACAAGTTGCTACTGGTTTTGCTATGACTTTCTACTACCGTCCTACTGTAGCAGAAGCTTTTGCATCAGTACAATACTTAATGACTGAAGTTAACTTTGGTTGGTTAATCCGTTCTATTCACCGCTGGTCAGCTAGTATGATGGTTGCTATGATGGTTTTACACGTATTCCGTGTATACTTAACTGGTGGTTTCAAACGTCCACGTGAATTAACATGGGTAACAGGTGTTATCATGGCGGTTTGTACAGTGTCATTTGGTGTAACAGGTTACTCATTACCTTGGGACCAGATTGGCTACTGGGCGGTTAAAATTGTAACAGGTGTACCTGAAGCTATCCCTGTTGTTGGCGGTCCGTTAGTTGAGTTATTACGTGGTGGTGTTGGTGTTGGTCAAGCTACATTAACACGTTTCTACAGTTTACACACTTTCGTATTACCTTTATTAACAGCCGTTTTCATGTTAATGCACTTCTTAATGATCAGAAAACAAGGTATTTCAGGTCCTCTATAAACCCTGTTTTTAACATTTAATCAAATGTAATAAAAATTCTAAGAATTTAAAGTAAAATAACTTAATTTTAAATTCTTAGAATTTTTATTACATTTTTACATTTATCTGCGTCAAATGTTTTTTCAATGCGCTAATACTTTGATCTTTTAGGGTCAGTAGAGGTTGCATATGTGACAGGCTTTGGCATGCCACATCAGTTAAAAAACCGTTTTTTATTCTAAAATTCCAAATTATGAAAGTACGTGCATCAGTTAAAAAAATCTGTGATAATTGCCGTGTAATTCGTCGTAAAGGAACAGTAATGGTTATTTGTTCTAATCCGAAACACAAACAACGTCAAGGTTAATAATCTTTATTAAGTTGAAAAATAAATGAATTTGTTTTATTTTTTATTATGAAAAGCAAAAACAAATTCATTTATTTTTAATGGCTCAATCTCAATTTATTTTTTATACCAAAAAGTATCTTTTTTTCGCAACGCATACATTTTGAATCTATATAAATCTTAGGTTACAGTAAAAGAGCGTAAAAAATTTATCAACTCTTTCTAAATAAGAGTAACATGGAATGAAATCATTCGAGGTTTGAATGATTTTTCAAGTGATCTTTTAACTTGAATTTTTGATTTTATTTTTACATTTATACCCCCAGGGGAATTCGAATCCCCGTTTCCTCCGTGAAAGGGAGATGTCCTAGGCCTCTAGACGATGGGGGCCTTTAATTTCACTTTATATGCCTTTATTATATAATAAAAAAGTCATGAAGTCAATACCTAATCTTTACACAAATAAAGAAATATTGAAAATTTTCAAGAATATTTTAATCATTTTATTTTTTGGAATTTATTTAAATGCTATTCACTAAAAGTAAAAAAAATATTTTGGTTTATATACTTAGAAAATATTTTATATTAAACTATAGCTATATATTCTTTAAATTAAAAGGATATTTTACTTGATAAATTGGCTTATATTTTGCTTTTATTTTTAAAATGAGTTAATCGATTGAATTGGGTTGATTCTTGTTTGTTGTTGTGTTTGTTTCACATGATTTTATTTTTTTCTTTTGCAAAAGAAAAAACCGCTGTACTTTTTGGTATGACGAAAAAGTCGGGGATAACAAAACGAACAAGCAAAAAAAATAAAAAGAATTATTTATTAGAACAAAAATGGCACGCGCTAAATTTGAACGTAAAAAACCTCACGTAAACATTGGTACTATTGGTCACGTAGACCACGGTAAAACAACTCTAACTGCAGCTATTACAATGACATTAGCAGCTAGTGGAGGTGCACAAGGTAAGAAATATGATGAAATTGACTCAGCTCCAGAAGAAAAAGCACGTGGTATTACTATTAATACAGCACACGTTGAATATGAAACTGAAAACCGTCACTATGCACACGTAGACTGTCCAGGTCACGCTGACTATGTTAAAAACATGATTACAGGTGCTGCTCAAATGGATGGTGCTATTTTAGTAGTATCAGGTGCTGATGGTCCAATGCCTCAAACAAAAGAGCACATCTTATTAGCAAAACAAGTAGGTGTACCTAACATTGTAGTGTTTTTAAACAAAGAAGACCAAGTAGATGATAAAGAATTATTAGAATTAGTAGAATTAGAGGTTCGTGAAACTTTAGATAAATATGAATTCCCTGGTGACGAAATCCCTGTAGTTCCAGGTTCAGCTTTATTAGCTTTAGAAGCTTTAATTGAAAATCCTAAAACTCAACGTGGTGAAAACAAATGGGTTGATAAAATTCACGAATTAATGGATAAAGTAGATAGCTACATTCCTACACCTCAACGTGAAACTGACAAACCATTCTTATTAGCTGTTGAAGACGTTTTATCAATTACAGGTCGTGGTACTGTTGCTACTGGTCGTGTTGAACGTGGTACATTAAAAGTAGGTGATAACGTAGAAGTAGTTGGTTTAAAAGATACAAAAACTTCAGTTGTAACTGGTTTAGAAATGTTCAAAAAAACATTAGACGAAACAATGGCTGGTGACAACGTAGGTGTTTTATTACGTGGTGTACAGAAAAAAGAAATCGAACGTGGTATGGTTTTAGCTAAACCAGGTTCTATTACACCTCATACTAAATTTGATTCTCAAGTTTATATCTTAACTAAAGAGGAAGGTGGTCGTCACTCTCCTTTCTTAGTTGGTTACCAACCACAATTCTATGTACGTACTACTGACGTTACTGGTAAAGTAACTGCTTTCTCTCACATCCAAATGCGTAACCCTTCTGCTGCTGAAGAAAACTCAAACAAAATGGCTATGCCTGGTGACCGTATTAGTATGGTTGTTGAATTAATTAACCCTATCGCTATCGAAAAAGGTATGCGTTTCGCTATCCGTGAAGGTGGTCGTACTGTAGGTGCTGGTGTTGTAACATCAATTATCAACTAATTTCAAAAAATTTTAATTAAAAAACTTATTTATAAATAAATAAAAAGTTCTCTAAAACTCTATTGGAGAACTTTTTATTTATTTATACTCGTATACCAAAAATCTTATTGCCTTCTATTTTTCTTCTCATTAACTTCAATTACTTCATTACGCAAATCTTATTAATCTTATTAATCTTATTAATCTTATTAAAGACTTTCTAGAATTATTTACACTCTAGAATTATTTACACTCTAGAATTATTTACACTCTAGAATTATTTACACTCTAGAATTATTTACACTTGCTTTTTTTTTTAAATCGATGTAATATATTACATATGTTAGATATTAACAGGCCCATAACTCAGTCGGTAGAGTGATTGCCTTACAAGCAATAGGTCATCGGTTCAAGTCCGGTTGGGCCTAATAAATTACAAATGAATTTTTTATAATTTATTTATAGTGTTGTTGTTATATTTCTCCTATAAATTTTATAGAAAGAATAAAGGATATGTGCTTTATTTTGTCTTTTAGCTATTTGCTTTATTTGACCCTTTGTTTTATAGCCAAAAATGAATTGAATAGAGAAGGCTAAGTTCTAAGTTTTACATTCTTAAGTAATCCAAAACTGTATTGGATTTCTTCAAAGCCTACAAATTTAACATCAAAAAATATTTTGAATTGTTATTTTTGATAACAACTTTTAATATTAATTCAAAAACTCTTGTCATAAGATATTAGTAACTATATAATAATATATGTATTATATACACCACCAAATAAATAAAACTGAATCATAAAAGTTCATCGGGATGTAGCGCAGTTTGGTAGCGCATGTGCTTTGGGAGCATAGGGTCGCAGGTTCGAATCCTGTCATCC
>ERZ1066133.761-NODE-761-length-12050-cov-9.503043_pt1 | contig 12050 bp, 5 predicted proteins | sample MGYA00382780_ERZ1066133 | MGnify/ENA primary metagenome ERZ1066133 (study PRJEB33369, sample SAMEA5778363) | biofilm metagenome | biome: Industrial cooling water; feature: Water cooling tower basin; material: Biofilm | place: United Arab Emirates | collected...
CCCCGCCGGCACCCCGCCGGCACCCCGCCGGCATCCCGGCCGGGCCTGGAAGCTCCGGCGAGCGGCGCCCGAGCCGCCGCCCGGGCGGCGGGCCCGCCCGTTCCAGGACCCTTCGCGGGCGGCGGATCCCTGGCCCGGCCGCTTCTGGAGCCCCCGGACCGCGCCCGGCGCAGCCTGGCCGCGGCCGCCCGGGGCCCCGCGCACAGGGCCCACGACCGCCCTGCAAGGGGCCCCGGGACCGCTTCCTGCCGGATTGGCAGCTAGCGCCAGCACCCTCCGGGAGGCCTGCCACGATGGCAGAGAATCGGCCCCCGGAAGCCCCCCGGGGGCACCCAAAGGGCTTGGCACGGGAGTTGACCAGTGCGGCTGACCGGGATTCCAAAAACCGTTCCGACCGCCTCTACGACCCATGTCCAAGAAGACCAAGATCATCGGCATCGACCTCGGCACGACCAACTCGGTGGTGGCCGTGATGGAGGGGGGCGAGCCGCTCGTCATCACCAACCTGGAGGGCGCGCGCACGACGCCCTCGGTGGTCGGCTTCCAAAGCGACGGCAGCCGTTTGGTGGGGGCCCCGGCCAAGCGTCAGGCGGTCACCAACCCGACGCGCACGATCTTCTCGATCAAGCGCTTCATGGGCCGCCGCCACGCCGAGGTGCTGAGCGAAGAGAAGCGCGTGCCCTACAAGCTCACCGGCGGCAGCGAGGATCTGGTCAAGGTCGCCATCGGCGACAAGCAGTACACCCCGCCCGAGATCAGCGCCATGGTGCTCTCCGCCCTCAAGGACGCGGCCGAGAGCTACCTGGGCGAGAAGGTCGAGAAGGCCGTGATCACCGTCCCGGCCTACTTCAACGACGCCCAGCGCCAGGCCACCAAGGACGCCGGCACGATCGCCGGCCTGGAGGTCGTGCGCATCATCAACGAGCCCACGGCGGCCACGCTGGCCTTCGGCCTCGACAAGCAGAAGTCCGGCAAGGTGGCGGTCTACGACCTGGGCGGCGGCACCTTCGACATCTCGATCCTGGAGATCGGAGACGGCGTGTTCGAGGTGCTGGCCACCAACGGCGACACCCACCTGGGCGGCGACGACTTCGACGACGTGCTGATCAACCACGTGGCCGAGGAGTTCAAGAAGCAGAGCGGCATCGACATCCGCAAGGATGCCATGGCCCTGCAGCGCCTCAAGGAGGCCTGCGAAAAGGCCAAGTGCGAGCTGTCGAGCACCCAGTCGACGGACATCAACCTGCCGTTCATCACCATGGACCAGAGCGGGCCCAAGCACCTGGCCATGTCGATCTCGCGGGCCAAGTTCGAGTCCCTGGTGGCGCACCTGATCGAGCGCACCAAAGGGCCCTGCCGTCAGGCGCTCAAGGACGCCGGTCTCGATCCCAAGAAGATCGAGGAGGTGATCCTGGTGGGCGGCTCGACGCGCATCCCGGCCGTGCAGGCCGCGGTCAAGGAGCTGTTCGGCCGCGAGCCGAACAAGAGCGTCAACCCGGACGAGGTCGTGGCCCTGGGGGCCGCGATCCAAGGCGGCATCCTGGCCGGCGAGGTCAGCGACGTGGTGCTGCTCGACGTCACGCCCCTGTCCCTGGGCATCGAGACCTATGGCGGCGTGATGACCAAGCTGGTCGAGCGCAACACCACCATCCCGACCTCGAAGAGCCAGGTCTTCTCGACCGCCTCCGACAGCCAGCCCTCGGTCGAGATCAAGGTCTTCCAGGGCGAGCGCGAGTTCGCCAAGGACAACCGCCTGCTGGGCACCTTCGTGCTGGACGGCATCCCGCCGGCCCCGCGCGGCATGCCCCAGATCGAAGTGACCTTCGACCTGGACGCCAACGGCATCCTCAACGTCAAGGCCCTCGACAAGGCCACCAACAAGACCCAGTCGATCCGCATCGAGAGCTCCTCGGGCCTCTCGGAGGCCGACATCGAGCGCATGCGCCGCGATGCCGAGGCCAACGCCGAAAAGGACAAGCAGCGCCGCGAAGTGGTCGAGCTCAAGAACCAGGCCGAGGCCGTGGTGCACTCGACCGACAAGCAGCTCGACGAGCACAAGGACAAGCTGGGCGAGGCCGAGGTGCAGAAGATCCGCGCCGCGAAGGAGGCCCTGCAGGCTGCGATCCAGAGCGATGACAAGGCCAAGATCGAGGCCGCGCTCAAGGAGTTCCAGCTCAAGGCCCAGAAGCTGGGCGAGATCCTCTACGCCCAGTCCCAAGCCGGCGCTTCGAAGGCGTCCGGGGCCGGTCCCGGCCCGAAAGGCGGCTCCGCCGGCGGCCAGGGCTCCGGGGCCGAGAAGTCCAGCGACGAACCGGTCGACGCGGACTTCGAGGTCAAGGCCTGATAGGTTGAGAGACAGCGATAGGTTGCGAGACAGCGATGGGTTGAGAGACAAGCGGCTCGGGCTGCGCCCGAGCCGTACCACCAACCCGTGAGGAGCCTTTTGGCCGCCGACCGGTGGCCACACAGCCCGGGATCGGCGCTGGGCACCGATGCTTTCCCAACCGGTGCTTTCCCAACCGATGCTTTCCCAGGCGGTGAGCCCGCGGGCCGGAGCTCGCAAGCCCGGCCCGCAGCCCCGAGCTCCAGCGCCCGTGCCGCGGGAGGCCCGGCCGTAGACCTCCTCGGCCAAGGCCGGCGCGGCCGGCGCGGCCGCCGCACGCCCGCGGCCCGGCGCGCGCCCGGGCGGGGAGCGAGCTTGGGGCCCGCGGCTCCGGGGCCGGAGCCCCGGCCCTGGCAGGCGGCGCTGACAGACGGCCCTGACGAGCGGCCCTGACGAGCGGCGGCCGAGGCCCTCGGCGCGGGCCCTGCGGCGGGTTTCGAACCGGCGCGAGGGGGGGCCGCGCGCAGGCCCCGGAGACCGACTCCGCTCCTGCCCCCCGGGCCCAGCGGCCGCGGGGGATCCGGCGCCGCTCGCCTGGCGCGGCCCGGCCGGCCTCCGGCGGCGGCCGGGTGCGCTGGGCCGCCTGGAGCCGGGGAAATCCGGTGCGCGACCCGGGGGCCCCGCGGGCCTCAAACCGCGGGAGCTGCCGCGCGTAGCGGCCGTTGTGGTGCTCCCCGCGGTGCGGGTTTGGCGCCCGGCTCGGCGCGGCGGGGTTTGTGGCGGCTGCCCGCTGCGTCACACTGCCCGCGCGCCGCCGCCCGAGCGCGCCCGCCACACACCCCGACCCAGCCGCCCCGTGATCGAAGTCCAAGATCTGACCCGCCGCTTCGGCCAACACCTGGCCGTGGATGGGATCAGTTTCCGTCTGGAGGCCGGTGAGGTGGTCGGCTTCCTGGGTCCCAACGGGGCCGGCAAGACGACCACCATGCGCATGCTGACCGGCTACCTGCCGGCCACGCGCGGATCGATCCGGGTGGGGGGCTTCGACGTGCTGCGCGACTCCTTGGAGGTGCGGCGGCGCATCGGCTATCTGCCCGAGAACGTGCCCCTGTTCCGCGAGCTGCGGGTGATCGAGATGCTCGAATTGCAGGCGCGGCTGCACCAGATCCCCGTCAAGGAGCGCGCCGGGCGCATCGCGCGCGTGCTCGAGCGCGTGGGCCTGACCGAGCGCCGGCGCTCGCCGATCGGCAGCCTCTCCCGGGGCCTGCGCCAGCGCGCCGGCCTGGCGGTGGCCCTGCTGCCAGCCCCGGCGGTCTTGATCCTCGACGAGCCCACCTCCGGGCTCGATCCGCTGCAGCGGCGCGAGGTGCGCGCGCTGGTGCGCGATCTGGCCAGCGAGCACACGGTGCTGCTCTCCTCCCACATCCTGGCGGAGGTCGAGGCGGTCTGCCCGCGGGTGATCATCCTGAACCGCGGCCGCATCGTCGCCGACGGGCGCCGCGAGAGCCTGGTGGAGGGCCTGGGGGGCAGCCACGTGGTGTTCGAGGCCGTGGTCGGCAATCCGGCCGAGGCCCAGCGACTGCTGTCCGCCCTGCCCGGGGTCCAGGGGGTCGAGGACCGCGGCCGCAGCGGCATCCACCACGGTTTTTGGATCCGCGCAGCCAGCGACCTGCGCGAGGACGTGGGCGCCCTGGCGGCGCAGCGTCGCTGGGCTGTGCGCGAGCTGTCCTGGCACGTGCCCAGCCTCGAGAAGCTGTTCGTGCGCCTGTCCCTCGGGCTGGACGAGCCCAGCGAGGCAGCCCCGGCGGGAGCCCCGGCCGCGCCGCTCGCCGAGCCCCTCGATGGACGGGCGGAGTGGGTCGGGCGCGGCGGCCCCGGGCCCGCGCCGGCCTCCCCCGCCAGCCCGGGCAAGGCGGTCTACAACCTGAATCCCTTCGCCGCCGGCGGAGAGCGCGACCTGAGCGCGCCGCTCGCCCTGCCGGCCCAGCCGCCGCCCGCCCGCAGCGCTCCCGCCCCCGGCGCTGCCCCCGGCGCCGCGGGCTCTGCTGCCGCGGCGCCCGCGCCGGAGCGCCCGGCCTACGCCAACCTGAATCCGTTCGAGAACTTCGGGCAGCCCAGGTCCGCTCCGCCGCCCGCGCCGCCCAGCCCCGCGGCCGGCGGAGATGCGCCGCCGCCCGCCTCCGGCTTCGTGTCGCTGAACCCGTTCGATCGCTTTGGCCAGGGCCGCGAGCGCGTGCACGGGCCGGGCCATGGGGCCCGCACGCCCGCCGAGGCCCAGTCCGAGGCGCGCGCTTCCGGGGACAAGCCGGGCGAGGGGCCGGCGCCCGGGGCGGAGGCCGAGCGGAACGATCCGCCGGCGCCGCCCGAACCGCCGCGCTACGCGAACCTGAACCCGTTCGAGAACTTCGGCCGGCCCCGGGGCCCGGAGCCGCGCCCATGAGCCCCGGCGACCAGCCCGCCGGCGCAGCGGGCTTCCTCGGCTTGAACGGACTCTCGGCGATCTACCGCCGCGAGCTGCAGAGCCTGTTCCTGCAGCCCCTGGCCTGGATCCTGCTGGCGTTGGGGCTGTGGCTCAACGGCCGACTGTTCCCGATCTATCTGCAGAGCTTCGGGGGTGAGCTGCGCTCCGCCCTGGGGGCCCTGCTCGGGCAAGGCACCCTGTTCTGGGCCTTGATGGCGATCCTGCCGCCGCTCCTGACCATGCGCATGGTCGCCGAGGAGGCCCGCAGCGGGGTGCTCGAGTTCCTGCTGACCGCGCCGGTCTCCGACGGGGCGGTCGTGCTCGGCAAGCTTTTCGCCAGCATGACCTTCTTCGCGCTGCTGTGGCTCTCCGCGCCGCTCTACGGCGCGGTGCTGGCGCTCTCCGGCGCGCCGGTCGATTTTCCCCAGCTGCTGCTGGCCTACCTCGGCGCGCTGCTGCTTTCGGGCCTGTTCAGCGCCATCGGCCTGTTCGCCAGCGCCCTGACGGCGACCCCGACCCTCTCCGCGTTCCTGGCCTTCGTGCTCAGCCTGGCCTTCCTGGTCGCCCCGGGGCTGATCCAGCAGCAGGCCTGGCTCGACCCCGAGTGGGCCCGCGAGCTGGCCCTCAAGGTCGACGTGATCGGGCGCTATTCGCGCTCGTTCCTCTCCGGCGTGTTCGACAGCGGGCACGTGGTCTTCTTCCTGGCCTGGACCGGCGTGTTCCTGTTCCTGGCCGTGCGCCGTTTGGAGATGCAGCGATGGGCCTGAGCGAGCGCGCGGCCGGGGTCGGCCGCTTCACCCGCCTGGGCCTGGGCCTGCAGGTCGCCCTGCTGGTGCTGCTGGCCCTGGGCGTGGCCGTGCTGACGATCGCGGTCTTCGACCGCGGCTCCCTGCGCTGGCGCCGGGACCTGACCGTGGACCGGGCCAACAGCCTCGATCCCCAGACGCTGGAGCTGCTGCGCGGACTGCCGGGGCCGGTGACCGTGGACCTGTTCTTCCGGCCGGCCGGCCGGGCGGCGGGGTCCGTGGTCGCGCGCGCCCAGTCCCTGGCCGAGGATTTCTTCGCCGATGCGGGCGAATCGGCCCCGGACCGGTTGGTGGTCCACAGTCACGACCTGGTCGGCGACCTGGCCCGCGTCGAAGCGCGGCTGGACGAGCTGCGCCTCGACAGCAGCACGCTCTACGGCAACACCCCCTACGGTCAAATCCTTTCGGCCGTGGCCGTATCGCGCGGCGAGCGCCGCACCGTGTTCCGTCTGATCCCCGACGCCTGCGAGGTCGACTGGGGCGATCCCTACAGCCGCGAGGAGCCGCGCATCCTGCAATGGCGCGGCGAGGAGGTCTTCGCCGAGGCCCTGGGCCAGGTCGCGAGCGACCAGGCGCCCAAGGTGGTCTTCTCGATCGGTCAGGGCGAGCTCAGCGGACGCGCCAGCGATCCCCAGGGGTACGCGCTGACGCGGCTGCGGGCCGAGCTGGCGGCCGAGGGCTTCGAGGTCGACGAATGGAGCCCGGTGCGCGACGGCCCGGTGCCCGCCGATGCGGACGTGCTGGCGGTCGTGGGCGCCAGCGATCCCTTCCAGGACTCCGGGCGCCTGGCGCTCGAGGATTTCCTCGCCCGCGGCGGGCGCCTGCTGGTGGCCCTGCCGATGAAGGCCCCCGAGGGCGAGAGCGAGCTCGAGCGGCTGCTGCTGCGCTACGGCATGCGCCTCGTGCGCGGTCTGGTCTGCGCGCCGGTGGTCGATCCGCGCTCCGGGCTGCTGCAGGACGGCCGGCCCGAATGCGCCGAACTGCGCATCCCCGGCAAGGACACCTCCTCGTCCCATCCGATCACGCGGCCCCTGTGGGAGCGCAACCGCGACCTGTTGGTCTCTTTCTCGCGCAGCTTCGAGCGCGGGGCGACACCGGAGGGCGGTACGGTGCTGGACCTGATCAGCTCGCCCGCCGACGCCTGGCGCGACCTGCCCGGGCCCGATGGCCTGCCCGATTTCCGTTTCGAAGCCGGCCGCGAAGACCAGGGCCGCGTGCGCCTGGCGATGGCCTGCGAGTTCCCGGCGAGCACGGACCTCAAGCAGGTCAAGGGCCGCGTGGTCGGCTTGCCCACGCCCTCGTTCTTGGACGACCGCCTGTTCGACTACAACCGCGACTTCGCGATCAACTGCTTCGACTGGCTGGCCGACCGCGACTTCCGCGTGCGCGTGGCCGCCAAGGACCTGTTCGAGAGCAAGCTCGACCTGGCCCGCGATCCGGGCCTGGCGCGCACCCTGACGGCCCTGGGCTACCTGCCGCCGCTGGGCGCGCTGCTGGTCGGCGGCCTCCTGTTCGTCCTGCGCCGGCGCGGCTGATCCGCCCCCGGCCTCCGTTTCGACCCGCTGCCCTCCGCGCCCGAAACCATGTTCCTGCGCCGCTTGGTCCTCGCTGCCCTGGTGCTGATCGCCCTCGCGGCCCTGTGGTGGAGCGGGCGCGAGGAGGACCGCCGCTTCGACACCTTCAAGGCCCCGGGCTTGGCGGCGGACGTGGAGACCTCGCGGCTCTACAAGCTGCGCATCGAGAACCTGCCGCGCGACACGGCGATCACCTTCGAGAAGGACTCCGCGGGCCTGTGGCTGATCACCGACCCGAGCCCCTGGCGCGCCGAGGATGGGGTGGTGCGCCAGCTGGTCGATGCGCTGCGCAATTCGCCGGCCGAGCCGGCCCCGGGCGCCGAACCGGCCCGCGTCGAGCTGGCCCCGGAGCGCGCCCGGGTGGTGCTCTACGAGCGCGTCGCTGGCGCGGGCGAGCGCCTGACCAGCGTGCGCATCGGCGCCCTGGACGTCGACGGCGAGCACGTGTTCGCCTCGCGCGAAGGCCAGCCAGGGGTCGTGCGCGTCAGCCGCGGAATCCGCGAGCTGCTCGAGTACGACCTGAGCTTCTATCGCTCGAAGCGCCTGCTCGAGTTCTTGCCCCAGGAGGTCACCGTGCTCGAGCGCAGCGGGCGCTTCGAGCCGCCGGGCCTGAGCGGCGCGCCGGCCCCGGGGCCGGGCGGCGCGCGCACCCCCGGCAGCCCGCTCGATCCCGCCGACATGACCCTGCGCCTCGAGCAGGGGGCCGGCCGCTGGGATCTGGTGCGCCCGTTCGCGGCGCGCGCCAACCCGAGCCTGGCCTACAGCCTGCTGATGATCCTCTCCCAGGCGCGGGCCACGGCCTTCCCCGACGACCAGCCCGCGGACTTGGCGCCGTACGGACTCGATCGCCCCTGGTTCGAGCTCGCCGTCGAGCTCGGCCCGGGCCGCCGCGAGCGGCTGTTTTTCGCCGCGGGAGCGGGGCTCGACGGCAGCGCCTCGGCGCAGGACCTGCTCGGAGAGGACATCTGGTTCGTGCTTCGCGAGGGCCTGCCCAACGTGTTCCGCGTCGATGCCTCGCTGCTGCGCTCCCTGACCCAGCCGGCGCTCGAATTGGTCGACGCCAACCTGTTTTCGGTGCGCCGCGAGGACCTGCTGCGCTTCGAGGTCGAACTGGACGGGCCCCTGGCGGCCGCCGCCGGCCGCCCGCCCGGCGCGGGAGTGCTGCTGCGCCAGCGCGCGCCGGCCTTCGACGTGGCCGATCGGACCCCGGGCGAGCCGGATTGGAAGCTGGCCGACCGCGGCCTGTGCTCCGACTTCCTGGCGCCGCTGCTGGCGCTGTCCAGCGTGGCGGCGATCGACCCCCAGGAGGCGCCGGCCACCGTCGCCGCGGGCTGGCTGCGGGTCGAGACCTCCACCGCCGAGCCCCAGGTGGTCGAGCTGGGCGGCGGCGGTGAATTGGCCGGGGTGGCCGGCAGTTGGCTGCGGCGGCGCGGCGAGCAGCCCTGGCATTTCGTGAGCCCGCCGATCGACGCCCTGGTGTCGCCCGCGGCCGCCGACCTGCTCTCCAAGTCGCCCCTCGATCTCGAGGAGCTCGGCCTGGCGCGCATCGAGCTCGAGGTCGCCGGACGCAGCAAGGCGTGGGTCCGCGACCGGCAGAAGGCGGTCTGGTGTCCCGAGGGGCTGATCGCCGAGGACAAGCGCTTCGCGCCCCTGGTCGATGCCCTGATCGGGCCCAAGGTGGAGGGCTGGGAGCTCGAGCCCGAGGCGCCGGACTTCGCCGCCCTGGCGGCCGGCCCGATCCTCGCCGTGCGGGTCCTGTCCGTCGACGGGGCCGTCGGGCGCTACCGCCTGGCGCGGGATGGCCAGGGTCAGGTCTGGCTGGAGTTCGAGGGCCGCGTCGGGCCGGCGCGGGTCGAGGCCCTCCAGGGGGCCCTGGGCCTGTTCGAGTGACCGCGGGCCCCGGGCCCGAGCCCCCGTCAACCCCGGGAGCGGTGGGGGGCTTGCCAGTCCCGGCGGCGGGCGCGCCCCGCCGCGGGCTTGAGCCCGGGGCGCCGGGCCGCCAAGCTGGGCCTTCGCCCGAACGAAAGCCGAACGGGCCGACCATGCTCGACCGCCCCGCCTCCCCCGGTCCCCACGACCCGCTGCCCGGTCCGTCCGCGGGCCCGCTGTCCCCGCCGCCGGGCGCTGGGGGCGGGGGGGGCTCCCCGGGCCGCGAGCCGCGACCGGAGCTCGGGGCGCCGCGGGACCCGGCCCGGACGCGCGGCCCGGAGGCCCTGGTCCCGCGGCGGGCGCGGCTGCTGCCCGGCGCGGACGAGCTGACGCCGGCTCCCGACACGGGCGGGCCGCGGCGGGCCCGGGCGGGCCTGGGGGTGCGGCAGATCGCGCAGCGCCTGGCCTCCGATCCCGAGCTGGCGGCGCGTTTCGTCAATTGGCGCGAGGTCCCGGCCCGCGCGGCGCGCTTCGCGCCGCTGCCGGAGCGGCTTGATCCCCGGCTCAAGGCGCTCCTGGCCGCGGCCGGCAAGCGCGAGCTGTTCGTGCACCAGGCGCGCGCCGTCGAGCTGGCCCTGGCGGGCCACGACGTGCTGGTGGCGACGCCGACGGCCTCCGGCAAGACGATCGCCTACACCCTGCCGGTGCTGCAGCGCCTGGTGGAGAGTGTCGAAAGCGGCAGCGGGCGCCGCTCGCGCTCCCTGTGGCTGTTCCCGACCAAGGCCCTGTCCCAGGACCAATCCAGCGGCCTCAACCGGCTGCTGGCGGGGCTGGCGGAGGCGGTGCCCGCCCTGGGAGGCGTGCATTCCTTCACCTACGACGGCGACACGCCGCCCTCCGTGCGCCGCACCCTGCGCGAGCGCGGGGATGTGCTGCTGACCAACCCCTGGATGCTGCACAGCGGCATCCTGCCGAACCACGCCAAGTGGTCCGACCTGTTCCGCGACCTCGAGTTCGTGGTCATCGACGAGGTGCACACCCTGGCCGGCGTGCTCGGCTCGAGCGTGGCCAACGTCCTGCGGCGCTTGGTGCGCATCGCGCGCTTCTACGGCGCCGAGCCGCGCTTCCTGCTCTCCTCGGCGACCCTGCGCGATCCCGCGGGGCACGCGCGCACCCTGATCGGACGGCCCGTGGAGGTGGTCGGCGAGGATGGCTCGCCCTCCGCCGAGCGCCTGTTCGCGGTCTACGATCCGCCGCTGCTCGACCCGATCGCCGGCCTGCGCGCCAGCGCGATCGAAGAAGCCCGGCGCCTGGCGCGCCACCTGGTCGGGCCCGCCCACCAGACGATCTTTTTTTGCAACCGGCGCACCTCGGTCGAGGTCCTGACCCGCTACCTCAAGGAGGGGGCGCGCGAGCTCGGCCTGGCCCCGGAGGAGATCCGCGGCTACCGCGGCGGCTACCTGCCCCTGCTGCGGCGCGAGATCGAGGACGGCCTGCGGCGCGGCGAGGTCAAGGTCGTGGTCACGACCAATGCGCTCGAGCTGGGCATCGACGTGGGCCAGCTCGACGTGGCCGTGCTGGTCGGCTATCCGGGCAGCCAGGCTTCCTTTTGGCAGCGCGTCGGCCGCGTCGGGCGCCGCGGGCAGGCTTCCCTGGCGCTGTTGATCGCGCGTTCCGACCCGCTCGACCAGTACCTGGCCCAGCACCCCGAGTACCTGTTCGCCGCGCCGCGCGAGAGCCTCGGACTGGACCCGGACAACCTGGTGTTGCTCAGCGAACAGCTCAAATGCGCGGCCTTCGAGCTGCCGTTCCAGGAGCAGCTCGACGCCCACGGGGCCGTGCGCGTCGAAGGCTTCGGCGCTTCGCCGCACCTGGCCGACATCCTCGACTACCTGGCGGAGGGCGCGGGCCTGCTCCACAAGCGCGAAGACCCCCTGCGACCGGCGGTGGCCGGCCGGCGCCCCGCGACCTGGTACTGGATGGCCGATGCCTACCCGGCCCAAGATGTGTCCCTGGCCGGCGGCGAGCCCGACAACGTGCTCGTGCTGGACGCGGACACCGGCAAAGCCCTGGGGGAGGTCGACCGCGCCGGTTCGATCGTGACCGTGCACGAGGGCGCCATCTACCAGGTCGAGGGCGAGACCTGGAAGATCGAGCGCTTCGACTACAAGAATCGCCGCGCCTATGCGCGCGCCGTGGAGAGCGACTATTTCACCGACGCGCAGACCGAGACCGAGGTGCGCGTCTTGCGCCTGGAGGCGCGCCGGGAGCGGCGCGCGGCGGACGGGGGCGAAGACCTGTGCCTGTGGCGCGGCGAGGTCCATGTGACCACCCTGGCGAACCTGTACAAAAAGATCCGCTTCTACACCCGCGAAAACGTCGGCGCCGAGGAGATCGTGCTGCCGCCCGAGGAGCTCGACAGCGAAGCCTGCATGTTGACCCTGGGTCCGGCGGCCGCCCGGCGCCTGGGGCTCGAGGCCGGCAGCCGCGGCGCCGGCTGGTCCGCGGTGGGCGGTTTGCTGCGCCGCGTCGCGCCCCTGTTCCTGCGCTGCCAGCCGGCGGACCTGGGGCTGACCTGCGAGATCAAGTCGCCGCACTTCGAGCGGCCCACGCTGACCCTTTACGACCGTGTGCAGGGGGGCGTCGGGCTGTGCGTGCAGCTCTTCGCGGCGGCCGAGGAGGTCCTTCGGGCCGCCTTGGACGTCGTCTCGGGCTGCCCGTGCCGAGCGGGCTGTCCGGCCTGCGTGGGACCGGCGGACGAGGTCGGGCCCCTGGGCAAGGCGACCGCACGCCAGATCCTCGAGCATCTGTGCCTCGGCGCCCTGTCCGAGGAGCTGTCCGAGGACGCCGCTCCCGCCGCCGTCGAACCGCCCGCTGGCCCGCCGTCGGCGGTCCAGCAGCTGGCCGAGCCGCGCGCGGCGACCCCCGCTGGCCCCGGCGCCGAGCGGAGCGCGCCGGCTGGCGCAGGGCTGCAGCCAGGCGCGCCGCAGGCCAGGCGGGCTCCGGGCGAGGCCCCC
>ERZ1066133.765-NODE-765-length-11991-cov-7.831769_pt1 | contig 11991 bp, 10 predicted proteins | sample MGYA00382780_ERZ1066133 | MGnify/ENA primary metagenome ERZ1066133 (study PRJEB33369, sample SAMEA5778363) | biofilm metagenome | biome: Industrial cooling water; feature: Water cooling tower basin; material: Biofilm | place: United Arab Emirates | collected...
CTTTTGGTGTTATTATTCTAGAAGGATTGGCTTGTGGTATTCATGTAATTGCCTCTAAAATTGGCGGCATACCCGAAGCTGGCCAAGAATTCGTTGTGTATAAAGAACCAGGAAGGATGGATGTTTGGATAGAAGCCATTAATCAATTTATGATTGGAGGTACGCAGCAAAATATTGAAGTCGACAATTGGTTACGATCTAGAACTGAAGAAAATGTTGCTGATGAATACATTCAACTTTTCAAAAGTAAAAAAGCACTTAATTGAAAATTTTAGTTTCTAATCCTTCAAAACAATACACCATTCAATTGATTCATGCACTTCAGAAACTGGGGCATGAAGTTTATTTTTTTACAGCAATATGGCAATATCAAAAGCCACCCTTATGGCAAAAAATTTTATCACTCCTACCAGGTGTAAAAAATCAGTTCACTAAAAAAAGTGCGCAGGAAATTGAGGATCAAATTGTAATCACATCTTGGCCAGGTATTCTATATAAATTCTTTGGTCGTATTATTTTATATTTTGATGTTGAGCGCTGGTCTTATTGGGAAGATCGCATTCATGATAGGGAGGCCACCAAATGGATTCAAAAAATACAACCCGATCTTTTTATAGGATATGAAAAAAGTTGTCTATTCAGTTTTAGAGTTGCCAAAAAGATGGGTATTTACACCTTGTTAGATTGCTCTCAAGTCCATCCCAATTTTATTGCAAAGCTAAGAGGGGACTTTCCTTTTTTTAAACCTATTACAGGCTCAGAAACTCTCTTTTCAGCTATTTCTAAAACAAAAATGGAGGAATACGAGTTGGCAGATCAAATAGGCTGTTTATCAGATTTTGCAAAGCATACTTTTCTAGACAATGGTATCAGATTTGAAAAACTACGGGTAGTACATATCAGTTTCAACCCCAACTTGTTTTATAGAAAATCTGCTACAACCAACAAACAATCTTCTATTAGAAAATTCATTTATGTAGGTGCAGTTATGTACAGGAAAGGAATAGCAGATTTGTTACAAGCACTCTTTGCAGATAAAATAGATTTTGACTTTCAGTTAACTATTGTTGGTCCGGGTGGTGATGCTTCTTCATTATTGAATCAATATATACAGGTAAAAAGCAATATCATTTATCATTCTTTTTTAGGACATAAAGAATTGTGTAATATTTTACAAGAGCAAGAACTATTAGTTTTACCTTCTTATTTAGATAGCTGGGCAGTTGTGGTTCCAGAAGCTATGGCTTGCGGCGTACCTGCACTGGTAAGTACCCACACTGGTGCATCAGAATTAATTACAAATAATGAAAATGGATGGGTTATTGAACCTGGCCATCCTGGTCAAATAAGAAAACAGTTGTTGCATTTTCATCAGAATATAGATCTACTTCCACGTTGGAGAAACAGTGCTATGGAAGCAGCAAGTATGTATTGTTCAAAAAGGTACCAAAGAGAAGTCAATCAATTATTGCAGCATTATGTGTAGAATCAATGGTTGGATAGACAAAAGCGAAAAATTTAGTGAAGCAGATGGTTTGCGTATGCGTGATGCCATGCAACATGGAGGACCAGATGGTGCTGGATATTATAAATCTTCAGACGAAGAAGTCCATTTTGGTCACCGACGCTTATCGCTCATTGATTTATCAGAAGCTTCCAATCAGCCCATGTTGGATCGTGAAGCACAAATAGCATTGGTGTTCAACGGAGAGATTTATAATTTCAAAGAGTTACGAGAGGAATTAAATAAACTTGGACATACATTTCATACAACAGGTGACACGGAAGTTATTTTAGAAGCGTATAAAGAATGGGGAACCGATGCATTTAGTCGTTTCAATGGTATGTTTGCCATAGCAATCCACGACCCCAATAAGCACCAGTTAATTTTAGCACGTGATCACGCAGGTATTAAACCTTTGTATTATTATATTGATCATGAACGCTTAATTTTTGCATCAGAGATTCGTGCTTTTAAAGCATTGAATCCAAAATGGGAAGAGAATCCTGATTGGAAAAAATATTTCCTTTTATTTGGATTTCTTCCCGAACCTATCACAACATTAGATAGCGTACAACCACTAAAAAAAGGAACCTTACTGAATATTGATACAAGAAGCTTGTCATACGAAGTAAAAGCGTTTCATAAATTTTATTTTAATTATACCATTTCCTCTGAGCAAAAAGCAAAAGAATTGGTTCAAAAAGAATTGGATGACGCGGTTCAGAGACACTTGATTTCAGATGCTCCAATTGGACTTTTTTTAAGTGGTGGAATTGATTCAAGCTTACTTACTTTACTTGCTAAACCTTATGTAGGCGAACATTTGCAAACTTTGTCTATTGTATTTGAAAACGATAAGTTCTCAGAAAAGCAATATCAAGACATTATTATTAGCAAAACAGGTGCTAAACACCATTCCTTTTTGGTAAAAGAAAAAGACTTTAAGGATTCAATTGAGGATATCATTGCTGCAATGGATCAGCCCAGTAACGATGGTATTAATTCATATTTTATTTGCAAGTATGCAAAGGAGTATGGATTAAAAGCAGTTTTAAGTGGATTGGGTGCTGATGAATTATTTGGCGGCTATCAATCTTTTAATAGAACCAAGCCCATTCATATGCTTCGCAATTTGCCCGACTTTATGTTAAGTGTTGCAGGCGTATTTAAGGATGATAAGAAGAAAAAAATTAGCTTCTTACAAATACCTGGTGGGCTAGGTGAATACTTATTTAATAGAGGATTTTTTATACCAACACAAGTAGCACGTCTTTTAGATTGCACTGAAGCCGAGGTGTATGATCTAATTGAACAAGTTTCCTTACCTCTATTTACAGAAAAGTTAAGTTCAAAAGAAAGAGTGTCTTTTGTGGAAGTCAATTTATATATGCAAAATCAATTGCTCAAAGACACAGATTATATGAGCATGTGGCATGCAGTTGAAGTGCGTGTTCCATTTTTAGATAAGCAATTGATGAACCTTGCATATAGTATTCATCCTAATGTTCGGTATAATGAACAGTTAAATAAGCATTTGCTTATTAAAGCTTTTGACCATGTTTTACCAGAACAAATTTGGAATAGACCTAAGCAGGGTTTTGTTTTTCCTTTTGAGTTATGGATGCAGCATCTAAAGATGAATCCACCAGTGACAAAAACATTCAATTCTTTATACAAAAGTTTACAAAATGGCGATATACACTGGAGTCGCTATTGGTGTTATTTATTATTAAATCAGCAAAGAATACAATACGTTGAGAGCTAAAATTCCAAAAGTTTTGTTTCTATATCTCACTGGCTTTTCAAATACTGGAGGTATAGAAAAGTTTAATCGAAGTCTTTTAAAGACGCTACACGAATTAAGTGTAGATGGAGTATGCGATGCAGATGCTTTTTCTTCTTACGATGATGCTTCTGATGAAAAGTATTTTCCTAAAAAAAGGTTCAAAGGGTTTAAAAAAAATCGCCTCTACTTTTTGTTTTATACCCTGTTTGTAGCTTTTAAATATGAGCAACTGTATATTGGGCATATTAATTTAGCAGTATTGGCTTGTTGGATCAAGCGTTTAAAACCATCCATTAAATTGGTTACAATTGTACATGGTATTGAGGCTTGGAAAGAGCAAACTGGGTATAAAAAAAGGTTATTAGAAAGATCGGACTTGATTCTAAGTGTTAGTCAATACACAAAAGATCAGGTCCTTCAAAAAAATGCAACTATTTCAGCAAATAGTATTCAGCTATTTCCTAATACACTAGACCCCTATTTTAAACTTCCAGTTCATTTTCAAAAACCTGCCTACTTATTGCAACGGTATAATCTTTCAACCCAGGATCCTTTACTCCTCACAATAACCAGGTTGTCTTTTTCAGAAAAGGACAAAGGATACGATAGGGTCATGCAGGTTTTACTTTCTATTAAAAAAACCTATCCAAGTCTCAAATATTTATTAGGCGGTAAGGGTGATGAAGGTGAAACAGCAAGAATTAAAAATAAGATTCATGAATTGAATTTGGATAATCAAGTTGTTTTAACAGGATTTATAGATGATGAAGAACTTATAGATCATTTTTTATTAGGGGATGTATTTATTATGCCCAGCAAAAAAGAAGGCTTTGGTATCGTATTCATTGAAGCACTTGCTTGCGGAAAAATTGTGATTGCAGGTAGTAAAGATGGAAGTGTTGACGCTCTTTTAAATGGAGAGCTGGGGGTATTGGTAGATCCAGATAGTTTGAATGAAATTGAAGCTGCCATACTTGCAGCATTACAAAACAATACACATGTTCCCTTTAGCTTACAGAAAAAAGTGAATGAGGTATTTGGTTTTAGGCAGTATAAAAAACGCCTAGCTTCTATATTACAAACTTCTAGTGCAGTTATACAATGATCCGAGTAATTCATTTTCAAAGAAAGCCTCTACCCATACATAAAAGCGTAGAGTTTATTTTTGAGGATGTTCGACAAAGATTACCCAACCATATACATGCAGTAAAAGTTGAGTTTTCTAAGTTTAGCAAAGGCTTACTACCAAGATTACTCATGCTATGGGAAGCGTATAAGTTTCAAGGAGAAATCAATCATGTTACCGGTGATGTTCATTTTGTTACTTTGCTATTACCTAAGAAACGAACAATTTTAACAGTTTTAGATTGCGTAGCGCTTAAAGAGTCAACAGGGTTCAAGAAATTTATTTTTACCTGGTTGTGGTTTAAGTTGCCCTTAAAGAAAACTCAATACCTGACAGCTATTTCTGAATCTACTAAGCAGGAGATTATACGTTATACTGGCTTTCCTTCTAACAAAATATTTGTTATACCGGTTGCTGTTTCATCATTATTCACGTTTCATCCAAAAAATTTCAATCAGGTAAAGCCTGTTTTATTACAGGTAGGTACTACACCAAATAAAAATATACTCCGTTTAATCGAAGCAATACATGGGTTATCTTGTGAACTATGGATTATAGGCAACCTAGAATTATCAGTAAAAGACTTATTGGAAAAATACCAAATCGATTATAGGAATTTTACGCAATTAAAATTGGAAGAAGTCGTTAGTTGTTATGTCCAATCAGATATACTTTGTTTTGTTTCTACTTATGAAGGTTTCGGTATGCCAATCATTGAAGCTAATGCAGTAGGTAGAGTGGTTCTTTCTTCTAATGTAGCGTCTATGCCCGAAGTTGCTGGAGATGCTGCCTTGCTCGTAAATCCATTTGATATTACTGCAATTCGAACTGGGATTGAAACACTCATTGAAAACAGAGAAGTTAGGGAAGACTATATTCAGAAAGGACTTACCAACGCGAAAAGATTTGATGCTAATCATATTGCAATGCAGTATGCTGCTTTGTATGATACAATTGTGGATGAATTAAAAAATTAGATTGAAGAGGCTTCTTATTATTTGTGAATATTTCTATCCAGGTTATTTGGCAGGTGGACCCATACAATCCTTGGTTAATCTGATTGCTGTTTTAAGTAAACAAAATGAAATAGTTGTTTTTACTAGTGCGTACGATTTAGGAGCAAAAGTACCTTATGAAGGATATGATATCAATCAGTGGAACTCGGTTACTATTGGTGATGTATCCTGTCGTGTGTTTTATAGCACACAACCTTCATTGAAACAACACCGACAAATATTACTTGATATTAGCCCTGATTTTGTGTACATCAACGGCATGTATCTCCCTACAATTTTAGCCTATGCACTTTGGGTAAGAAAGCAATATGCTATTGGTTCTACCTATATCATATCACCTAGAGGTATGTTGCAACCGGGTGCTATGTCGAATAAAAAGTTGCAAAAGAAATTGTATTTATCTGTTTTGAAAATGATGGGTTTATTTAAAAATTGTTATTGGCATGCCACTCACTCCGATGAAGTAGGAGACGTACACAGAGAAATTAGCAAAAATGCCAATATTCGTATAGCTGAAAATATTCCAAAACCCCCGTTTCATATTTTCATTCCTCCAAATAAAGAAAAAGGAAAGCTTAAACTGGTGTATATTTCTATTATATCAGCAAAAAAGAATCTGTTGTTCCTGCTTCAAACATTACAACAAGTTAATGCCAACATTGAGCTGACTATCTTCGGTCCAATTAAAGACGCCGCATATTGGGAAGCCTGTAAAGAAGTCATGCAACAATTGCCAGCACACATTGAAGTAGTGTATAAAGGTGATCTTCAACCAACTCAAGTACAAAATACCATTTGTGCTTACGATGCATTGGTATTACTAACTAAAGGCGAAAATTTTGGACATGCTATTTTTGAATCGCTTTCAGTTGGAAGACCAGTTATTACAAGTGAGTTTACACCCTGGAAAGATTTGCTTTCAGTGCGAGCTGGATGGAACTTGGATATTGCAAATACTACCGCTGTTATTGCTCAATTGGAGAGCTGTGCAAATCTTAATCAACAAGAATGGGAACTGTTTTGCAAAGGTGCATGGCAAAAAGCTTATGCATACTTTTTTCATGAACGAGATTTTGAATTAGAATATAATCAACTTTTTACTGCATAAGCCTGCAGTTACTATACCTTACTTCAACAAAATAAATTTTTATTATGTATATCCTTGGCATCAATGCCTATCATGCCGATTCTTCTGCAGCTATTTTTAAAGATGGTGTTATGATTGCTGCAACTGAAGAAGAAAGATTTACCAGAGTAAAACATTGGGCAGGATTTCCTGCTAAAGCCATTGCATTTTGTTTGCGAGAAGCTAATATCTCAGTAAAAGAACTGGACGCCGTTGCTATAGGACGAGATCCGAATGCTAAGTACTGGAATAAAGTGAAGTTTATTGCAAAGCATCCTTTTCAATCGTGGCATTTTGTAAGAGACCGATTCTTCAACCAGAAAAAAGTAACCTCTTTGGAAGAAGAGTTTGCCCATTATTTTGACATTACAGCAGCCGAAATGCACCCTAAGATCCATCAGGTGGAACACCATCGCAGCCATTTGGCCAGCGCATTTTTTTCATCACCGTTTGAGGAAGCCGCTGTGCTAAGTATTGATGGTTCTGGTGATTTTTCTACTACCATGTTGGCCATAGGTAAAGGCAATCAATTTGAGGTATTAGACTCTATTGACTTCCCACATTCTTTGGGCATATTTTATACTGCTTTCACACAATGGTTGGGCTTTCCCCATTATGGCGATGAGTATAAAGTGATGGGTTTGGCCCCCTATGGAGAAGCAAAATACACGGAACAATTAATGGAGTTAATTCATTTGTTGCCAAACGGTTTGTTTGAATTGAATTTGAAATATTTCAGAGATCCATCAAAAGGATTTGTATCCTATGGTGAAAATAATATTCCACAAGTGCCAAGTTTGTATGGAGATGCATTGGTAACAAAATTTGGTCCAGCCAGACCAGCTGCTGAGCCATTATCTCAATTTCATAAAGACATGGCTGCATCGGTTCAGCAGGCTGCTGAGAGAACTATTTTTCATGTGCTAACACATTTGCAAAAAAGAACAGGATTACAACAAGTATGTATTGCTGGTGGGGTTGCACAAAACAGTGTGGCCAATGGAAAAATTACGCGCAATACTGGATTTAAGGAAGTGTATATTCCTTCGGCTGGACATGATGCTGGTATTTCTATGGGGGCAGCGCAATTTGTGTATCACCAAACTTTTCAACAACCAAGGGTGGCACCTGTCTATTCTGCATATACCGGCGCTCAATTTACAAATGAAGATATTGAAGCACTGCTTCAAGCGAGGGGAATTGCATACAAAAAATTTGACAACGATAGTTTATTTGAATATGTGGCAGAAAGAATACGCAATGCCGGAGTGGTTGGATGGTTTCAAGGAAGAGCAGAGTTTGGTCCAAGAGCCTTGGGTGGTCGCTCTATTTTAGCAGATCCAACACGTGCAGATGCGAAAGATTTGTTGAATAGCAAAATCAAACGAAGAGAAAGTTTTCGTCCATTTGCACCCAGTATTCTTAAAGAGTATGTAGATGAATATTTTGAATTGAATGACTTGGTGCCGTTTATGGAAAAAGTATTTCCAATTCGTGCAGAAAAAAGAGGCCTGCTTCCTGCGGTAACGCATGTAGATGGTACTGGCCGTTTGCAATCGGTAGATCAATCTGTATCGCCTCGCTATTATGCACTCATTTCAGCTTTTCACAAAAAATCGGGCATACCCATTTTATTGAATACCTCTTTCAACGAAAACGAACCTATTGTAAATGCACCTGCAGAAGCATTAGACTGTTTCTTAAGAACACAAATGGATATGTTGGTAATGGAGAATATTGTGGTGGAAAGGGAGTAATTTTTTTAAAACAGATATTTTAAACTATAAAATCAAAAAGTGGACATAATTAAAAAAGTATTTTCTCATATCTTTTTTAAGATTTCATTCTTTTACAGAGTCTCATTGAAGCAATTTATTTATAAACTGTTTTTACCAGATCTAATTTTATCAGGTCCATTTAAAGGGATGAACTATATAAGATTTAGTACAGGAAGTGTAATTCTTCCAAAAATTATCGGAACTTATGAAGATGAACTACATTCTATTTTTGAAAGTATAAAAACAAAGAGCTACAATCTTTTTGTTGATGTTGGTGCCGCTGAAGGTTACTATGCAGTAGGGGTTTCTAAATTTATTTTCAACGAAAAAATTCCTGTAGTCGCATTTGAGATAACAAGTAAGGGACGAAAATTAATAAAAGCACTATCAAAAATTAATACATTAACAAATATTAGAGTTGAAGGAATATGCACAATATCTAATTTAAAAGAAACCTTGTCAAAAAAGCGAACTTTTATAATTATGGATGTAGAGGGTGCAGAGTATGATTTGTTGAATACAAAAGAAATTGACTTTAGCTTAAGTGATATATTGGTTGAGATTCATCCAAATTCAAGGCAGGGCTTGCAGGATGAGATTATTTCAAGATTTAAACAATCACATAATATTGATATAATTATCCCTCAATCAAAAAAATTTCCACAGGGTTTAATGATACCTTCTTGGATGATCTCTAAAAAAAATTATTTGATTAACGAGTTTAGGGGACCACAATCGTGGTTGTGGATAGAATCAAAGGTTAATATTTAGTTTATGCTCCTATCCATCATCACCGCAACATATAACAGCGCTGCTACCATTCGCCAAACCCTGGCTTCGGTGCAGATGCAAACGTATGCTCCAATAGAGCATTGGGTGATGGATGGAGGGTCAACGGATGGAACTTTAGAGATCATTCGAGCTGAATTTCCTGAGGTAAACATTGTACAAGAAAAGGATGAAGGTTTTTATGATGCCATCAATCGAGGAATATCAAGAGCTAAGGGCGATATTATTTGCATCCTCAATTCAGACGATTTTTATCCGCATGCAACGGTATTGGAAAATGTAGTACACTGTTTTCAGTCGGCGCAAGTCGATGCAGTGTATGGCGATTTGTTATATGTGGCTGCCAACAATACCAATCAGGTAGTACGCACTTGGATTTCGGGGAACTACCAACGGTCTTCCTTTTTATATGGTTGGATGCCCCCGCATCCTAGCTTTTTTGTACACCGCAGCTGCTACGAACGTTGGGGTGGCTTTCGCTTAGAACTGGGATCTGCAGCCGATTATGAATTGATGCTGCGCTTCCTCTTTAAGCATGAAGCAAAAGTTGTTTATTTGCCGGAAGTATGTGTGCATATGCGCACAGGCGGCATGAGTAACAGCAGTTGGAAAAACAGGCTGCTCGCCAACCAAAACGACCGTAAGGCTTGGAAGGTGAACGACTTACAACCGTATTGGTTTACGCTCTACCTCAAGCCGCTGAGAAAATTGAAACAATTTATTATACGTTGAAACGAGCATTAGTTATTGGAGTAGGTGGACAAGACGGCGCATATATTGCCGACTTGCTGTTGCAACAAGGTTATGAGGTATTTGGTACTTCGCGCGATGCAGATGCAGCTTCTTTCCGCAACTTAGATATTTTGGGTATTCGTAACCGTGTTCAACTTCATTCGCTGAATTTGATTGACTTTCGTAGTACCCTGCAAGCATTGAAAAAAATTAAACCCGATGAGATTTATAATTTATCGGGACAAAGTTCAGTTGGGTTGTCCTTTGAACAGCCGGTAGAAACCTTAGAGAGTATTAGCATTGGTACGCTGAATCTTTTAGAGTCTATCCGTTTTATGGATGCTCCAGTTAAAATGTACAACGCTGGTTCTAGTGAATGTTTTGGTGATATTGGGAATACACCCGCAACAGAAGACACGCCTTTTCGTCCGCGTAGTCCTTATGCTGTGGCTAAAGCGGCAGCATTTTGGAAAGTGGCTAATTACAGAGAAGCCTATCAGCTCTTTGCATGTACAGGAATTCTTTTCAACCACGAATCGCCTTTACGTCCGCCTAGGTTTGTAACGCGGAAGATTATTTCAACCGCTGTACGTATTCAGCAGGGATCCAAAGAAAAATTAAGATTAGGAAATATTGACATTGAACGCGATTGGGGCTGGGCGCCAGAATATGTAAATGCTATGTGGCGTATGTTGCAACAAGAACAGCCAGGAGACTATGTGATTTGTACAGGCGTGACACATTCATTGAAATACTTTATTGAATATACCTTTCAGCAGTTGGGTTTGAACTATGAGGATCATCTTGAAATTGATTCACAATTGTTTCGCCCTAATGAATTAAAAATTGGTAGAGGTAATCCCGAAAAAGCCGCCCGTATACTGGGCTGGAAAGCTGCTGTATCTTTGGAGGGAGTTATTGAAAATATGATTGCATTTGAATTGAATAAACAGTAATACATGAAAAAAGCATTGATTACCGGCATCACAGGACAAGATGGTGCCTACTTGGTTGAGTTGTTGTTGAAAAAGGGATATGAAGTACACGGTATTAAACGCCGCAGCTCTTTGTTCAATACACAGCGTATAGACCATTTGTATGAAGATCCGCATACACCTACTCGTCATTTGGTGTTGCATTACGGCGATTTAACAGACAGCACCAACCTCATCCGCATCATCCAAGAAGTGCAGCCCGATGAGATTTATAACTTGGCTGCAATGAGTCACGTGCATGTGAGCTTTGAGACACCAGAGTACACAGCCAATGCAGATGGTATTGGTGCATTAAGAATATTGGAGGCCATTCGTTTACTAGGCTTAACTAAAAAGACGAAGTTTTATCAGGCTTCCACCTCTGAACTCTACGGTTTGGTGCAAGCAGTACCTCAAAGCGAGACCACACCGTTCTATCCAAGAAGTCCGTATGCAGTTGCAAAACTCTACGCTTACTGGATCACGGTGAACTACCGTGAGGCATATGGTATGTACGCATGCAATGGTATTCTCTTCAACCACGAATCGCCACTTAGGGGTGAGACATTTGTAACCAGAAAGATCACGCGTGGTGTTGCAAAGATTGCCTTGGGCTTGCAGGATTGTATTTATTTGGGTAACCTCAATGCCCAGCGCGACTGGGGCCATGCGAAGGATTATGTGGAAGCGATGTGGTTGATGTTGCAGCAAGAACAAGCAACCGACTTTGTAGTAGCTACCGGCATTACCACGTATATCCGCGACTTTGTAAGGATGTCGTTCAAGGAAGTGGGTGTTGAATTAGAGTTCAAGGGAAGCGGCGAATCGGAAATAGGTGTTGTAGTGAACAACGGCGGCAACGACAAGATCAAAGTTGGACAAGAAGTGGTGAAAGTAGATCCGAGGTATTACCGTCCAACAGAAGTAGACCTACTTATTGGTGATCCAACCAAGGCTCAGCAGCTATTGGGTTGGCAACCTAAGTACACCCTCGACTCCATGGTTAAGGAAATGGTTGCGAGCGATATAGAGTTGTTCAAGAAAGAGCAGTTGTTGAAGGAGAGTGGGTTTCAGATTAGGAATGAGTATGAGTAGGGTTTTGGAGCGAGAGTTCTTTCTGAACGTCCCGCTCTGTCCCTGAGGCTCTCGAAGGTTTACCC
>ERZ1066133.771-NODE-771-length-11930-cov-4.893474_pt1 | contig 11930 bp, 10 predicted proteins | sample MGYA00382780_ERZ1066133 | MGnify/ENA primary metagenome ERZ1066133 (study PRJEB33369, sample SAMEA5778363) | biofilm metagenome | biome: Industrial cooling water; feature: Water cooling tower basin; material: Biofilm | place: United Arab Emirates | collected...
GTACAATACCGGCACTCAGCATACGGAGAGCCGCTACTTCATAAGCTGATAGCTGTTTTAATCCTTCTTTCATTAGGATAAACGAACTGCCCCAGATAAAAGAAAGCAATAGAAACAAGCCCCACTTCGTCAGTTTTGAATTCATACAGGTTGCAAAGGTGCATGAAATACAGTAAAGAGCAATTGTGATTGTTTATATTCGTAAATAAAACGATTTGATATGGGAACCGTTGTACTTTCATCCATCAGCACAAAAGCACCCAAAGGCTTTGATAAAGAAAAAACAAAAGCAAAAACTGAAAAGCTTCTGGAAGAGCTGGATGAGTTACAGAATCTTTTGATTGCTGAAAGCAAATATTCCCTGCTGGTAGTTATTCAGGGCATGGATGCCAGTGGAAAAGATGGAGCATTAAAGAATGTTTTCGGTTCTTTAAATCCCCTGGGTGTTTCGGCTACAAGCTGGAAGGCACCCACTCCGGAAGAGCTGGGTCATGATTTTTTATGGCGCATTCACAAAGAAGCACCACGAAAGGGAATGATAAAAATTTTTAATCGCAGTCATTATGAAGATATACTCATTACAAGAGTGCATCAATGGTGTGATGATGGTACGGCTCAAAAACGGATTAAAGCAATTAATGATTTTGAACAGTTGCTTGAAACACATAACCACACAAAAATTTTAAAATTTTATCTGCATATATCGCCCAAAGAACAGCAGGAGCGGCTTCAGGAACGGGTACATGACCCACGCAAGATGTGGAAGTACAATGAAAATGATTTTGCAGAAGCTAAACTCTGGAAGCATTATATGAAGTACTACGAAGAGGCGATCAATAAGTGCAACAAAATTTCGTGGACTGTTGTGCCCAGTGATCAAAACTGGTATAAAGAGTATGTGATTGCACAGAAAACTGTTGAAACACTCCGGGCGCTCAGGATGCAGTACCCCGGTCTTAAAAAATGATTTGTTTTTTGGATTAATTTTTGCAAGATTTGTAATACCACAATTGTAAGTTATTAACCTTTTCATCTCACAGATTTTATTTTTCAACTTAAAACCAATCATTATGGGAATGTTATCAGAATTTAAAGCCTTTGCAATGAAAGGCAATGTTATTGACCTTGCTGTGGGTGTGGTTATTGGAGCAGCTTTTGGCAAAATTGTATCATCACTTGTTGATGATGTAATTACTCCGCTTATACTGGCTCCTGCATTGGAAGCTGCCAATCTCAGCAATATTGCAGAATTAAAATGGGGTTCTGTTAAGTATGGCAGCATTTTAAGTGCCATCATCAGCTTTGTTATTATTGCTTTTGTATTGTTTTTAATTATTAAAGCAATCAATAAGGCAACAGTGAAGAAAGAAGAAGCTCCGGCAGCACCACCGGAAGACGTTGTACTCCTTCGTGAAATTCGTGACGCATTAAAAAAGTGATTTTACTTCCATAACTGCGGCAACGGCATGTCATTTGCTGTTGCCGTTTTTTTATCTTATCAAACTCAACCAAAATGAAAAAAATCAGTATTGCATTTGCATTTGTTATTGCTGCATGCACCACACTTGCTCAGGACCAGCAGGTACAGCAAATGAAAAATGAAGCCAACCGTGATGTAAAAAAAGATGAAAAGCAAAAAGAAGGCTGGACAAAAGGCGGCGTATTTAATCTCACTCTTTCGCAGGGTGCCAGCCGCAACTGGGCTGCGGGTGCGGAACGTGCTTCTTTTTCAATCAATGTGCTCACCAATGCATTTGCCTATTACAAAAAGGGACGTACCATCTGGGATAATACGGCCAATCTTCAGTATGGTATTGTAAATGCCACGAGTATTGGTACAAGAAAAAATGATGATCGTATTGACCTTCTGAGCAAGTACGGCTACCAGCTTAAAAATCCTAAATGGTATGTATCTGTTTTGGGAAACATTCGTACACAGTTTACAGACGGGTTTGATTACTCTGTTACTCCCAAGCAACAGAACTCAGCGCTTTTTGCACCAGCTTACGTATTGGTTTCTCCGGGTATTATGTACAAGCCCAATAAAGGATTTGATGTGTTCATTTCTCCCATTACATCACGCTGGGTGGTGGTAAGCAATGGCAACAGAAGTCTGCGTCGTTTATTTGCTTTTACAGATACAACCAAATCCTCCATCAATGAGCTGGGTGCATTTTTAACGGCCAATCTTAAACGTGATATAGCAAAAAACATCAGCTATACAAGCCGTTTGGATCTGTTCAGCAATTACCGCCGCAATCCGCAAAACGTGGATGTTTTCTGGACCAATGTGATTGGGATGAAAGTAAATAAATACATTGGCGTTACGTACAATTTTGATTTGATTTATGATGACGATGTAAGTGATTCCAAACGTCCGGGCCGCAAGCTGGGCACACAGTGGAAATCACTGCTGGGTGTGGGATTAACAGCTACATTTTAATGTATATAATTTCATAAAAGATGGGGATAACAGGCTGCTGTTTTCTTACCCCGCTTCCCCTACATTTGCAAGGTTCGGCACACCGCTGAACCTTTTAAATTTTACCGAACTGTGCAAACGCAAAATTACCAGATTAAATTACCCCAGTTTGAAGGTCCGTTTGACCTCCTTCTGTTTTTTATAGAGCGTGATGAACTGGATATTTATAATATTCCGATTACAAAAATCATCAACGACTTTCTGGAGTATATACATGCAAGCGAAGAGCTGAATATTGAACTCAGCAGTGAGTTTATACTCTTCATCTCCACACTGATGCGTATCAAAGCAAAATTGCTCCTGCCACGCAAAGAAGTGGATGCTGAAGGAAATGAAATTGATCCACGTCAGGAACTGGTTGATAAAATTCTTGAATACAAACGCTTTAAAGAAGCGAGCCTGCAAATGGCTGAAATGGAAGCGCAGCGTATGTACATGGTGAAGCGGGGAAACATTACCAAAGAACTGTCGCAAATAGGCGAAGAGAGCGGTGAAGGCACAGAAATTCAAACCATCACTTTGTTTAAACTCATGAAGACGTTTGAACGGGTAATGAAAAAGCAGCATGATCGTTTGAATAAACCCGTGCATACAGTTGTTCAATACAACTATACCATGGAGGGAAGCCGTGAGTATATGCTCACTATGGTGAAGACAGAAAAGACCATGGCATTTGAAAAATTATTTGATGTATGCGAAAGCCGTATTCATGCCATTTTCCTTTTTCTCTCACTGCTGGAACTTTCGCAACAGCGCTACATGACATTGATGGTGGGTGAAGGAAAAAATAATTTTATTATTGAATGGAATGAAAACAGGGAACCTGATCCTGCAGAAATTATCATCAACCCCGAGTTGAACTAAGCAATCGAAAGGCCGCAGCATGTGCTGCGGTTTTTTTATTCATAGATCCACAGTAACACCGGCTTTTTACTCTTGTCAATATATGCTGCAGCTGTTTTTAAAAACTCAGGCGACACTGTGGGGCAGCCATTGCTTTCACAAATAGGAGAGGGGCTTACTTCTTCATCCGGCACACAACTATGACTGTGCAGTACAACATATCGTTCAAAGGCTCTGCTGTTTGTTTTTTCTAACCCATGCAGTTTATAGGCCATTCCAAAACGTCCGTAGTATCTATTCCCGATTTTGTATTTCCCAAGCGATGAACAGTTGCAGCCAACTGTATTGCCATAACGGGGCTTTCCTAAAAAGGCCTCGCCACAGTTGCCATGAGTTACCAATCCTCTGTTGATGATTTTTTTATCCTTAAACCGGTAGACGAAAAAGCGGTGTGCGCCGCTCGGCTCTTTCATATCAATAAGAAATGCAATATCTGATGCACAGTTATTTTGTCCTGCATACACAAGCAGTTCTGCTGCTTTATTGTGTACTTGCTTTTCAACCGCAGGAATGGTGGTACCTGATGTTATAATACCAGGAGTACGGGATTTGTTTTCTTTTTTTGCAGAGCAATGAATGCCTGCAAGCAGCAGCAGGCAAAAGCAGAACTTGTACAGCATGTTGAAATGAATTGAAGCGGAGATGATAAAACGTTTTCAATCCATAAATACTGATGAAGAAAGGTGTGAAAACTGCGTTAAGGATAGTTACTCCCCCAAGCCATCAGTGAGATGTTTTATAGTGAAAAAAACAAACCCCCGGAACAAAGTCCGGGGGCGCAGTAAACAAAACCAGCATGAGAAAAGACTTATGGTTCAAGTTCAGTTTTCTTAAGTTCTTTTGGAATTTTTACCTCAATGGTAACCGGTTTCCCATTGCGTACTACTTGAATACTCCACAGATATTTATCTTTTGAATTACGAATAGCTTCACGTGCATCGTTTACATCAGCAATTTTTTTACCATTAATATCAGTAATAATATCGCCTTTTTGCAAACCGCTTTTAGCAGCAGGTGCATCAGCTTCTACTTCTTCTACGGTTACACCTTTGCCATCTTCCGTATCCTGAATGGTAGCACCAAGCTTTGGTCCCTTGCGAAACATGAACACATTACGATCCTCATTGAAACCATGCGGCGTAATGAATTCCAGCTCCCTGAGTCCATCAAAGTTGAATTGTGGTAATTCTTTAGGTTCCCAGTTGAATCTTAATTCTTCCATCATCTCCATCGACTTTAAAGTAGCTTTTGTTGTTTTCTTTTTGCCATCACGTAAATAGTCAATTGTTACTTCATCGCCGGGTTTATGTGCACGGATGGTTTCTACCAAATCGTCGTTCTCTTTCATGTCTTTGCCATCAACTTTTGTAATGATATCACCTTCCTGCAAGCCTGCAGCGTCTGCGGCACTTTCTTTTTGCACCTCAGTAATTTTTAATCCGTTTTCTGCTTCATCGGTACTCACGCCTAAAAACGCACGTTTTTCCATACGTTCTTTTACATCCTGCATTTTGCGCTGTAGCTCGCCGCTGCGAAACTGATACACTTTACCCAGTCGCTCATAAGCACGGTTCATGTTCCGGAATGCCTGATCGTCATAGTGGGGAAAGCTAAAGTTGTAGCTGCGTGGCATTCTCAAGAATACGTCCCTTTCATCCATTTCACGAATGATGAAATTGCTGTCGCCCTCTTTAACTTCTTTGCCATTAACTGTTACTTTATCGCCCTCAATTTCAATAATCATCTTACCGGGCTTTTCTTTCTTTTGCTCAATAATGATGCGGCTGTTTTTTTCTCTTTTCTGGGCTGATGATAAGGAAATCAATCCCAGCTGAAGTGCCAGCATGATGAGCGTGGCTTGAATTGCTGTTCGTTTCATTTGTTTGTTTTTTTTGATTGACAGGAGCGAATGTACGAAACTTTTCCTAAATACGAAATACTTCGCATATGTTAAATTTAGCCGCATTTTTGAAGGAAGAATGGTGAGGCGGGCGGGGGAATTTTGGGCGGCGTTTTTGCGGCGCTCCGTTTATGGTTCCGTTTCCATAGCAGCTATGGTTTGCCGGTTCAGTTTTAATTAAGAAATGATGATGGGCTTTATTTTACGTTTCGATAGGCGGCTCCTACGGAGCCTGATAAACTCTACACATTATCTCCTATAAACAGGATGCTCCTGACGGATCGAAAGCATTCAGCTTTGTGAATCAACATTCACTATATTTTTGACTAAGATATTTCTACCAGCTACATAGTAGCTTCCTGTTTGTAGCAAACATAAAAAATTAGGAAATGACTCCATAGGAGGAGTCCCATTAACAAAAGATACAACACAAACAACGGCTACACTAATTGAGGAATATAAACTTCCTTAAACTTTATTCGTCCTTCAAATATCATTCGATGAAGTACTTTTTTATTTGCATACCGCTCGTAATGGGTTAGCATTTCAAAAAGAGATTCTTTCATTTCGTCTTTATTATTGTTATCGCCAAATGTATACCATAACCCAATTATCGTAACTAAATCAACACAGTAATAGCTTTCAAATTTTCGGTCTAATAAAGAAAAGTAATAAGAATAGTCCTGTTCGCCAATACTATGCCCTACGATAGATAACTCACGTATCAGCCCTCTATTAATATATGGTTGTTTGTCTACTTGAAGCTCAAACAACTGGTTTACTTTAGAAAAACGATTAAGGCTTTTATTTTTTGATAGTGCGATTTCAAAAGAAGTCTTTCTCTCATCTTTATCAAAAACGCCATTTTTAATGTTTACATCAAAGCCGAAAACTACTCGTTTGAAATCAGTAACGTTTCCGTGAACATAGTAACAGTTATTAGAGTTACTAGAATTAATAACATAATTCGTGTAATTGAAATTAATTATGCTGGAGTATTCATTTATATCAATAATAACCTTTTCAAGATTATCAGAATGTATACTTTTATAGTTATTACAATGTTTCTCGTACTGATAAAAACTAACATTACTGGTTTGCAATGAAGTAAAATATTGACATAAGATTCCTTTAAATTCTAAAAAATCTTTCCAAACAATTTCATAAATATCTTCTTTTCCCCGTTGGTATAAATTAGTGTTATTCAGTGTAAAATGGTGGGCCAAGCTGAAAACATCAAAATGTTCAGTCAGAGAAAAAAATCCGTCCTTATAATAATCTTCCATTATACGCAAATAAACATTTGCTTGAATTAATCCTTCAATATCAATCCATTTTCCATTCTCATTAATAAAAGATTCAAAGCGGGAAATATTGATATTAAAAACACGGTTTTTCTTTTCGAATAACAATATCTGCATAAAACAATACCAAATATTCGGCTCAACATCTTTTATATTGTCCTCTCTAGTATTCAATATTTCAGGGAGAGCATATAATAGTTGATTTGAAAGTTTATTTTCTTGTTCATCATCAAAAATCTTTAAACCATTTGGGTTTCGTAAATTAAAATATTTAGTCTTAAACGTATCGTAAGTAAAGAAGTTGTTTTTAACTAAGTCAGCCTTAGATTTAAAATTAATTATATTGTAGTTTATTATTGAATCTGCTGCTTTTTTCAGTCTGCTACCCATCCCATATCCCTCATTCTTCATCCATTCCAAAAAGGAAATGTAGTCTGTTTTCAGACCAATCTTTCTATCAAATCCATTTCCTACAATTAGTAAATTCATAAGTTGTTTGGTTTTATAACAAACCCTTCACCTTCTCAATCACCTCCTTCAAATTCCCGGCATCCTGTCCGCCTGCTGTAGCCAGTGTTTTTTGACCACCGCCGCCACCTTTAATGAGCGGAGCAATATGTTCTTTAATGATTTTGCCCGCATCCAGATTTTTTGCTGCCGCCACAGTTTCTGAAAGGCCAACAGCTACAAACAGTTTGCCACCAATATTGGCACCAAGCACCGCCACATAATCATTGAGGTTGTTTTTTAAATCAAAGCAAATCTTTTTGAGGGCGTCTGCATTGCTCACTTCAACAATATCACCAATGAATGTAACACCATTAATGATTTCGTCTTTCTGCAATAACTCATTACGCAACGCTACTAACTGGCGGGCTTCCAATCCTTCCAGCTTTTTACGCAGCTCTGTATTCTCTGCCTGCAAACTTTCAATGGCCTTGACGATATCTTTTGGATTTTTAAGCCGCTCACGAATTTCACTGATCAGCACAGTTTGTGTATGCATCAACTGCTCAGCCGCCCATCCTGTTACTGCTTCTACACGTCGCACACCTGCTGCTACTGCACCTTCGCTGGTAAATTTGAACAAACCAATTTCACCTGTGCTGCCCACATGTGTACCGCCGCAGAGTTCAATGGAATAAGTCGGGTCCATGATAACTACACGTACCACATCAGCATATTTTTCACCAAACAATGCCATCGCACCCAATGCAATCGCTTCTTCTTTGGGCATGGATTTGATGACTACGGGAATATTGGCTCTTATCTTTTCATTGACGATGGCTTCCACTTTTGCAAGTTCTTCATCACTCACTTTTGCAAAATGTGAAAAATCAAAACGCAGGTATTCATCATTCACCAAACTTCCTTTTTGTGCTACATGTGTACCCAGCACAGCACGCAACGCCGCATGCATGAGGTGTGTAGCACTGTGGTTGAGTTCAGTGTATTTTCGTTTACCTGCATTTACTTTTGCTTCAACTGAAGCAGATACAGCAGCAGGAAGTTTCTCTGTAAAATGAATGATGAGGTCATTTTCCTTTTTCGTATCAGTCACTGCAATTGCTTCGCTATCAAAAAGTAATACACCTTTATCACCCACCTGGCCGCCACTTTCTGCATAAAAAGGCGTTTGACTCAATACAAACTGGTAATGCTCTTTGCCCTTTGCTTTTACTTTTCTGTATTTGAGCACATCAGCTTTTGCTTCCAGTGAATCATAACCGATGAATTTGTTTTCTGCTTCTTTCAATACAATCCAATCTTCGGTATCAAGTGTGGTAGCTGCACGGCTGCGTTCTTTCTGTTCATTTAATGCAGCTTCAAACCCTTTTTCATCAATGGTTAATTTATTTTCTGCAGCAATTAAACGTGTTAAGTCAATGGGGAAGCCATAGGTATCAAATAGTTCAAATGCAGCTTTGCCATCAATTTCAGCAACAGATTTTACAGATGACACAGATATAATATCATCAATCCGCTTCAGTCCTTTTTCCAGCGTTCTCAAAAACGCTTCTTCTTCTTCCTTTACTACTTTGGCTACAAAACCTTCCTGTGCTTTTAATTCAGGAAACACGTTTTCAAACTGTGTTGCCAGTACCGGTACTAACTGGTGCAGCAAGGGTTGTTTATAATCCAGATACGAATAATAATAACGAACAGCTCTTCTTAAAATGCGGCGGATTACATAACCTGCCCCTGTGTTGCTTGGCAATTGTCCATCAGCAATGGTAAAAGAAATGGCACGGATATGATCGGCCAATACTCTGAACGCTACACTTTCTTTATCATCACCGGCTCTGTAGGTTTTGCCAACTGTTTTTTCTGTAGCGGCAATGGTGCCTGTAAAAATATCTGTATCGTAATTGCTTTGTTTGTTTTGCAATACACGTGTTAATCGTTCAAAACCCATTCCGGTATCCACATGTTTGGCGGGCAGTTGTTCAAGACTTCCGTCTTTCAAACGGTTAAACTGGATGAATACATTATTCCAGATTTCAATCACCTGCGGATGATCATTGTTCACCAGTGTTTTTCCATCAACTGCTTTGCGTTCGTCATCCGTTCTGCAATCCACATGAATTTCTGTACAAGGGCCACAAGGACCGGTATCGCCCATCTCCCAAAAATTATCTTTTTTATTGCCGAGCAGGATGCGGTCTTCAGCAATTACTTTTTTCCATTCATTGTATGCCTCTTCATCTCTCGGAAGATTTTCTTTGGCATCGCCTTCAAAAATGGTGACATACAATCGGTCTTTGGGAATACCATAAACATCGGTAAGCAGTTCCCAACTCCACGCAATAGCTTCTGTTTTAAAATAATTGCCAAAACTCCAGTTGCCCAGCATTTCAAACATGGTATGATGGTAGGTATCTACACCCACTTCTTCCAGGTCGTTGTGCTTGCCGCTCACACGCAGGCATTTTTGCGTATCGGCAATACGTGGATTCTCCGGTTTTTTATTCCCTAAGAAGTAATCCTTAAACTGGTTCATACCGGCATTGGTAAAGAGCAAAGTGGGATCGTTTTTTACCACAATTGGGGCACTGGGCACCACCTGGTGCTGTTTGGAAGCAAAAAAGTCTAAAAACTTCTGACGTATTTCGGCGGCAGTCATCATAACGCTTAAAATGTTTTGGGTTGATTTTTGCAAGGGAAGCGACTATATTTGTCAGCCTTCAAAAATCAGTGGCGGCAAAGGTAAGCCTTGTAAACCGTTTCAGGGTATAGACGGCGGTCTAAGTTGCAGTTCAAATAGAACATCCTTGTTAAGCACTTAATTTTTTAACCAACCATTCATGACAATGGTTTATAACGCTCCGTCTGACAGCGGAGTTGGGGCATGAAAAAAATAAAGTACTTCTATAATACCAACACGCTCCGTTACGAGAAACTTGTAACGCCTTTGCGTGTAAAGCTGCTCCGCACATTTAGCTTCCTTGCAGCGGTAGCTGTTGCCGGCTTTTTGTTTATGCAGGTGGCTTACCGTTATTTTCCCAGTGCCAATGAAGAAAAACTGATGCTTGAAAACCGCCGTATGCAGGAAAAGATTGACCTGGTGCAGCAGGAAGTACAACAAATGAGCCGTCAGCTTCGTGAAATTGAAAAGCGGGATAATGAAGTATATCGTTCCATATTTGGGGCCAGCCCTATTCCGGATAGTGCACGGGCCAAAATGATGGAAAAGCAGCAGGAGCAACGACTGATTGCCAGCTTAACAGATAGTGAACTGAATGGCTCCATTATTGAACAAATAAAAAATCTGCGCAGTCGTCTTTTTGCCCAGACCAAGTCAATGGATGCCATTGAGGATATGCTCAAAAACAAAGAGGCATTGCTGGCCGCCACGCCTGCCATACAGCCTGTAAGTAATAAAGATTTAAACCGGCTGGCCAGTGGTTTTGGGTACCGTATCGACCCGGTGTATAAAACCACCAAGTTTCATGCTGGGCTGGATTTTGCAGCACCGCAGGGGTCGCCTGTATATGCAACGGCAGATGGTGTGGTGGAACTGGCAGGCAATACAGGTAATGGATTCGGTAATCATGTTGTAATTAATCATGGCTTCAGTTATGAAACACTATATGGGCACTTGGTACGTATTAAGGCAAAGGCCGGACAAAAAGTGCGCCGTGGCGAAGTGATAGGATGGGTGGGCAGTACGGGTAAAAGTACCGGACCGCATTTACATTACGAAGTGCATAAAAATGGTAAGGAACTCAACCCCATTTACTTTTTCTATAATGATTTAACACCCGAGCAGTTTGACCGCCTGCTGAAAATTGCTGCAGCCGGCAACCAGAGTTTTGATTAAGCTGCGTCACCCGTTACTCTATCTTTTATTTATTACTTTTGTTGAACAATGCCATCCAATTCGCAAATAGCATTTGAATTTGAGGATACCAAGCCGGAAATCAAGCCGCTTCCTACGCAAAAAGAGGCTGTAAAGGATGTGGTGCAGTTTATTGAACCCAAAGTCAAAAGCAAACGTGGCCGCAAGAGTCTGAAGGATATGGTGAGCGATGCGGAGATGATTCAATTGCCACCCGATGAAGAGCTGTGCAAAAAGCTCTATTACAGCATAGGAGAAGTGGGTGCTATGTTCAATTTAAACCCTTCTTCACTTCGTTATTGGGAAGCAGAATTTAAGACCATTACGCCACGTAAGAATAAAAAAGGCGATCGGTTTTATACCGTTGCAGAAATCAAGAAGCTGCAACTCATTTACTTTTTATTGCGTCAGCGTAAGTACACCATTGAAGGAGCCAAAGATTACCTGAAAAAATACAAGGATGATTCCCTGCTCAGGTATGAATTAATTAAAAGTCTGCAGGAAGTAAAATCATTCCTGCTCAATATTAAAGCAGATTTATAATGAAGAAGTTTTTTGCTACCCTTATTCTTGTTTTCACCTTCGTTCAATTTACAGCAGCACAGGTTCAGTATGAAGTGAGCAAAGATCCGCAGAATGGTTTAAAAACACTCAAGGGTATTTTAAGCATTGATGTGCTAAAAAGTGATTCAGCTTTTGCGTGGATGCGAAATGATATCAGCTGGTACAAGCCCAATGCTGCTGCAGTGACCAATTTAAAAGCAGTAAAGGATACCGTACAGTTGCTGGTATTTGTGGGCACATGGTGCGAAGATTCGCATATTGTATTTCCGCAATTGCTCAAGTTATGTAACGAAGCAGGATTTGATACCAAACGCATTACGATCATTGGTGTGGATCGTAAGAAAACCACACTTGGTTCTTTGTGTGAAGCATTGGGTGCAACCAAAGCTCCAACGATACTTGTACTAAAAGCAGGAAAAGAAATTGGACGTGTAGAAG
>ERZ1066133.778-NODE-778-length-11749-cov-9.057978_pt1 | contig 11749 bp, 7 predicted proteins | sample MGYA00382780_ERZ1066133 | MGnify/ENA primary metagenome ERZ1066133 (study PRJEB33369, sample SAMEA5778363) | biofilm metagenome | biome: Industrial cooling water; feature: Water cooling tower basin; material: Biofilm | place: United Arab Emirates | collected...
TCCATATCTCGGCACCGCACCGCGTTCTCGGTGGTCGCCGTATCATTAAAAAACTCCCCGACGCGCTCGCCCTCGCGACCGATCAGGCAGGAAGGTACAACGAGATCGAACTCGTTCTGGAGACCGGCGCGAACGCCGAAACCGTGGCCGCCAACCGGCGCGGCGAGATGCCCGACGATGCGGTGCTGCAATCCACCGCCAAGGTGACCTCGAACCTTGAGCAGAACCTGCGAGCCAACCAGATCGGGCTCATCGTCGCTTCGACGATGGCGTTTCTGTCCGCCGCCTTCATCATTCTGACCGGCATGACCACCGGCGTCGTCGAGCGGCAGCGCGAACTGGCGATCCTGCGGTGCATCGGCGCCGCGCGACTCCAGATCGCGGCGTCGCAGATCTTCGTCGGTCTGCTCATCGGCACCGCGGGCTCGCTGCTGGGTGCGCCGCTGGGCATCGCGATCGCAAGCCTGGTCATCTGGTGGTTCCAGGCCGACTTCAAGATCGAGCTCGCATTCCCCTGGTTCGGCCTCAGCGTTGGCGTGATCGGATCGATCATCGCGGGCCTGCTCGGCGCCGCCTTTCCGGCCTGGCGTGCGGCTCGGATGGAGCCGCTGAAGGCGCTCACCGCGCGGGCGGACCTGCCGAAGCGCTCCTCGCTCTGGAAGGTCCTGGCGATCAGCCTTCTCATGCTGCTGACGCACTACCTGGTTGTGACCTTTGCGAACACACCCAACGCGATCTTTATTCTGTACGTGGCAATTGCTCTGCCGTGCATGTTCTTTGGATACTTCCTGCTCGGTGTGCCGCTGACGACCGGTGTGGTCGAGGTCGGCGGGCGGGCCATCGCGCGGCTGCTCGGCGTCCCCGCGACGCTGCTGCAACGCAGCATCCGGCGCACGCCGTATCGGCACGGGTTCACGGCCGGCGCGCTGATGGCCGGGCTGGCGCTGATGGTGGCGATCTGGACGCAGGGTTCCAGCTTCGCCCGTGACTGGCTGGGCAAGATGCAGTTCCCGGATGCCTTCGTCACCGGGCTTGCGCTCTCCGACAAGAGCGTCGACAAGCTGCGGTCGATGCCCGAGATCGCCGGCGCCACGCCGCTCTCCATCGTGCGGGTCGAGACCAGCGGCAACAGCATCGGACCGATGCGGAACCTGAAGACCACCTTCATTGGCTTCGATCCCGACTCGTTCTTCCGCATGATGAACATCACCTGGTTGCAGGGCGACCAGGCTCTGGCCCAGAAGCGGCTCAACGACGGCGACGCGATCATCGTCGCCCGGGAGTTTCTCGCCAGCAAGGGCCTGGGATTGGGCGACCGCGTGAGCGTCCGCTACCAGAGCCGCAGCAGCGACTTTGAAATCGTGGGCGTCGTCACCAGCCCCGGGCTGGACGTGGTGAGCAACTTCTTCGACCTCGGCGACATGTACGTCGACCAGGCGGTGTCCGCGGTCTTCGGTTCGCGCAAGGCGCTGCGCGATCGCCTGCTCGGCGGCAACGAGCCGCCGACGCAGTTGATCTCGCTCTCGCTCGCCCCGGGAACAGAAGACGCCAAGGTCGCGGCGGACGTTCGTGCGGCCATGATGGAGTTCGGCGTGCTGGACGTCGGCACCGGACGCACTCTCAAAAACGTCATCAACGGCGCGATCGGGCGGAGTCTCTACATCGTTTCCGCGATCGCGTTGATGTCGAAGCTGGTGGCGAGCCTGGGCGTGGCCAACCTGATCGTGGCCGCGATCGAGGGTCGGCGCTTCGAGTTCGGCGTGCTGCGGGCGGTGGGCGCCTCGCGGTGGATGGTGTGCCGCCTCGTGCTCGCCGAGGCCCTTGTCGTTGCCATTTCGGCGGCAGTGCTCGGCACGCTCATGGGCCTGCAGGGCTCGTACGGGGGCAAGCGGCTCAATTCCGTGATCGCGGGGATCGACCTGACCCTGCGCCCGCAATGGGATGCGATCGGTATCGGATGGCTGATCGTGATCGCGCTCACGCTGCTGGCCGCGGCACCGGCGGTGATCGCTCTTTCGAGACAGGAACCGCGGGAACTCCTGGCGGCGGTGAAGGGTTAAGCCGCCTTGCGCAGCTCGTCATACCGACGTCGCAGGCTCTCGTCGCGGAGCACCATGTAGCACTTGCTGATGCGGGCGAACATGCGGCTCGACTCCTCGTCGGGCGCGTGGTCGGGGTGGTATTGACGAGCCAGCCGCCGATACGCGGAACGGATCTCGTCGTTGGTCGCAGAGGGTGCGACGCCGAGCGTCGCGTACAGATCCTCGATCTCAACGCTGGTGGGCAGGATCTCCCGGCCGGCGGCGGCGGCGTCAAGCAGTCGCTCGATGTCCGCTCGTGTCTGGGCGTCGGCTTCGAAGAAATGCAGGCCGATGTTCCAGACATCTTCCTCGACCTGGCTCGTCCACGCCACCCGCGTCAGCACGAAGATCTTGACGTCGCCGCACGACAGCGAGATCTCAAAGACGTGGCCACGCCGCACGGCCGGCTCGCTGCGCGTCACGACGCGGGCGCCCTCGGTCGAGAGATCGACGATGCTGCCCAGCGCGCAGTCGGTCATGCGGGTGTCGTACCGCTTGGATGAGCGAGTGAACTTCGGCGCGTCCGCCGCGGGCTTCGCGGCAGCAGGGGCCTGCTTCTTCCGGAGTTTGTCCACGATCCAGCGCATAACGCTGCATCGGACGGGGCGGATACGGCGTTGAGCCCGGAGCGGTCGGAGTCGATCCACGCCGCCACGACCCGGCGGCCCGTGCCAGTCCTGTCGGAAACACCGGCGCAGGCGTGTTGTTCTCGGGCGTGTGGTCGCCCGACCCTGTTCGGCATCGCGCAGAACCGCGCTCCCTCCCCGCCCCCACTGCTCCGCCGCGTCGGTGCTCCAATGCTCCGCATCTCCCGTGCCTTCTACCCTCGCCGGTGCCGACGTCTTCTTCCCAACGTGCCTTCGAGGTCGTGGCGCCGTTCAAGCCCATGGGCGATCAGCCGCGTGCAATCGCTCAGTTGACGCAGGGATTGCGGGAGGGCAAGCCCGCGGTCTGCCTGCTCGGCGCCACCGGCACCGGCAAGACGTTCACGATGGCGAACGTCATCGCGAACCTGGGAAAGCCGACGCTCATCATCAGCCACAACAAGACGCTGGCGGCACAGCTGTACGAGGAGCTTCGCGAGTTCCTGCCCAAGAACAGCGTCAACTACTTCGTCAGCTACTACGACTACTACCAGCCCGAGGCGTACATCCCGCAGCGCGACATCTACATCGAGAAGGACTCCTCCCGCAACGACGATCTCGATCAGTTGCGCCTAGCGGCCACCAGCAACATCCTGAGCCGCCGAGACACGGTGGTGGTCGCGAGCGTCTCGTGCATCTTCGGGCTGGGCAACCCGGTGTCGTACGGCGAGCGTGTGCTCACCATCACGCGCGGCTCCCGCGTTGATCGGCGCGACTTCCTGATGGCCCTCTCGCAGATGCAGTACACCCGCAGCGAGATCGAGTTCAAGCGGGCCCAGTTCCGCGTTCGCGGCGACGCCCTCGAGGTCTGGCCCGCGTACGAGAAGTACGCCGTGCGGATCGAGCTCTTCGGCGATGAGATCGATCGCGTCGACCTCATCAACCCCACCAGCGGCGAGGTGCTTGCTGAAGAGAGGCAGTTCTTCCTGTTCCCTGCCGTCCACCACATGATGCCCGAGGACCAGATGCAATCGGTGCTCAGCGCCATCCGCGCCGAGATGGACGCGCGGGTGCTGGAGCTCCGCTCGCAGGGCAAGCTGCTCGAAGCCCAGCGGCTCATCAGCCGCACCAAGTACGACCTGGAACTGCTTGAAGAGACGGGGATGTGCCAGGGGATCGAGAACTACTCACGCTTCATGGACGGCCGCCAACCCGGGGAGCGGCCGTACACGTTGATGGATTACTTCGATTTCGCGCCGACCGCGGACGGGGCGAAGAGAGACGAAGAGACGGAGAGACGAAGAGACGGAGTGGAAGACCCAACTTCCGTCTCTTCATCTCTTCCCGCCCGGCCGAACTATCGCGACTGGCTTCTCATCATCGATGAATCGCATGTGACGTTGCCGCAGATCCGGGCGATGTACAACGGGGATCGGGCTCGCAAGACGGTGCTGGTGGAGCACGGGTTCCGCTTGCCCAGTGCGCTCGACAACCGGCCGTTGCGGTTCGAGGAGTTCGAGGCCATCGTGCCGCAGATCGCGTACGTGAGTGCGACGCCCGGGCCGTACGAGCTGGAACGGACCGGCGGCGAGGTGGCCGAGCAGGTCATCCGGCCGACGGGGCTGCTCGATCCGGTGATCGAGGTGAAGCCGGCGCAGGGTCAGGTGCCGGACTTGATCGAGCGTTGCCAGGAGCGCGTGGCCAAGGGCGAGCGCGTGCTCGTCACCGCGCTCACCAAGCGATTGTGCGAGGACTTGACGAGCTATCTCGACCAGAAGGGCCTGCGGGTGCGGTACCTCCACAGCGAGGTGGAGACGCTGGAGCGGGTGGCGATTCTCACGGATCTGCGGCTCGGCGAGTTCGACGTGCTGGTGGGCGTCAACCTGCTGCGCGAAGGCCTGGACTTGCCGGAGGTTTCGCTCGTCTGCATTCTCGACGCCGACAAGGAAGGGTTCCTGCGCTCGCCGACGAGCCTGATCCAGCAAATGGGCCGCGCGGCACGCAACGTCAATGCGCTCGTGATCATGTACGCCGATCAGATGACGCCGGCGATGCAGGCCGCGATCAGCGAGACCGAACGTCGGCGCACGAAACAGATCGCGTACAACGAAGCGCACGGCATCGTGCCCAAGACGATCAAGAAGGACATCCGGCGCGGGATGGAGATCAGCCTGAAGGGCCGCAAGCAGGCGCGGGAGAGTTTGTACGAGAAGGAGCCGGAGTACGAGATCAGCGACCTGATCGAGACGATCCGCACCGAGATGCGCGAGAGTGCGGCGAAGCTGGACTTCGAGTCCGCCGCCGTGCTGCGCGATCAATTGAAATCGCTCGAAGCGAAGCTGGAGAAGGCGACCAAGTCGGGCGGCTCAACCAAGGTGCGACGCTCGGAGCTGTCTGCGAACGCGGAAGCGAAAAGCCGCAAGCGTCCAGGCATGCCGGGGGTCAAGATCACGAAGCAGATGCGGAAGAAAGGCAGTGGGCACTAGGCCGTGGGCAATAGGCACTGGGCACTGGGCACTGGGAAGAGGCATCGGACCTCACGGAAAAAAGACAGCCGGTGCCGGCTGCCTTGATTTCGCCCTTTGCCATTTGCTATTTGCTGTTTGCTACTTCTCCGGCGCCTTCGCCAAGAGCAGCAACCGTTCCTTCTTCGTGACGACCACGCCGCCGGGGATCTCGATCGTGACGGCGAAAAGCGACGGGTCCTTCACGAGGAGCTTGGGCTGCACAGGGACAACGAGGTCACCGGTCGTGGGGTCCTGGCTGGCCTGAGAGATATCGAAGACGCCGCCGTCCACCGGGAACTCGTCCTCGCGGCCCTTGTCGAAGATCCAGAGCTGGTACTGCTGGACCCGCGGGTCGTTGGCGGCGAGGCCCTTGAACCGCATGAAGCCGCGCTGCTCCTTGCTGTTCCAGACGATGTCGCCGCTGACGCCCTTGGCGTCCTTGTCCTCGGTGGTGGACCAGGAAACGGTCTGGGTTTCGGCCTGCTGCAGGAGCTCCACGCGGGCCTGCCACGCGGGCTCGGGCGGCGCGGGCGGCTTGTTCCATGTGAAAATGGCAAAGGCGAGCGATGCGGCGGCGGTGAGCCAGGCGACCATCTCGCGGGGGCGCATGCCCGGAGCGGTGGTGTTGGTCGCGTGGCGCCGCGGCGCGGCGATGGTCTCGACGCCCTTGGCGATCAGTCGGGCACGCACGTCGGGCGCGAGGGGCTTGGCCTCGACGGACCAGCCGGCGATGGTGGCGCCGCTGAGGCGATCGAAGTCGGTCGCCGCGGCGTCGGCGAGGGCTCGGTCGGCGGGCGAGAGCTGCGACAGCAGCGTGTCGAGTTCCTGGCGCTCGGCGGCGTCGAGGCCTCCGGCGCTGGCACCGGCGAGCAGATCGATCACCCGATCCAGAGGCTGCGTGTTCATGACGCGACCTCCTTTCGCGGACCGGCGAGCGCTTCGCGCATGCGGATCAGGCCCCGGCGGATGCGGGACTTCACGGTGCCGACGGGGGCCTGCACCAGCGTGGCGATTCTCTCGTGAGGAACGCCGTGATACAGCGAATACCACAGCGCCTGCTGCTCGTCCTTGTCCAAGCCCTGGAAGGCCTCGGCGGCTCGGCGCAGGTCGTCGCGATTCGCGGCGTGATCGGACTGGTGATGGATCTTGGCTTCGGCGATCGCTCCAGGGTCGTCGACATGGAGCGTCGGCCGCCGCGAAGCGCGGCGGACACGGTCGATTAGTCGGTGGTGCGCGATCGTCGCGATGAAAGCGGCCTCCGAACCCAGCGCGGGATCAAAGCGTCCCGCGCTCTTCCAGACTTCGACAAACACTTCCTGCACCGCGTCCTCGATGTCCTCGCCGAGCGGGCGCAGGTAGCGATCGGCCAGGCCCCAGACCATACCTCCGAATTCATCGAGGCACGCCGCAACGGCGGCGTTCTCACCTCGAGCAATTCTTTGAAGAATCGTGTCCGGCACCGGGGGAGGGCTCCGTGCGTGTTCGCCCTTCTTTCGACGATCCAAGGCCCCAGATGCCAGTTTTGGGGGATGATTTTCTGAGATCCAAAATCCGGTGCCGTGGCGGGCTCGGAATACGGGCGTCCGACTCGAACATCGTGGCGTGCGACCGGCCGTTCTGCGGAGCTCCTCCCGCTGGCGCTCGGCGGTCGCCGCACGCCCCGGGCGAGCGGTCCTTCCGAGCGGAAGGAAGAGGATGAAGGAGATCCATGATGAAGAGGTCCTTGAATGTGCTCGCCGCGGCCGCGTTCCCGCTGGTGGTCCTGGCAGGCTCGACGCAGGCCGAGTTGGTCTACGGCGTCACGCTGCAGCAGACGCTTGTGTCGTGGGACAGCGCGTCGCCCAACGCCCTGCTCTCGGGCGTGGCGATCTCCGGCCTGCAGACCAACGAGGTGATCCACGGCATCGACATCCGTCCGAACACCGGCGAGATGTACGCGCTGGGATCCATGAACCGGCTGTACAAGATCAACCGCATGACCGGCGCTGCCACACAGGTCGGTCCCGCTTTCGCAGCGCCCCTGAACGGATCGTCGTTCGGGTTTGATTTCAACCCCACGGTCGATCGCATCCGCGTGATCAGCGACGTGGATCAGAACCTGCGGCTGAACCCGGACACCGGCGCCGTGATTGTCGATACGCCCCTGGCCTACGCCAACGGCGATCCGAACTTCGGTAAGAACCCCAACGCCGTCCACGCGGCGTATACGAACTCGTTCAAGGGCGCGACGAGCACGACGCTCTACGTGCTCGACACCGGGCTCGACGTGCTCGCCATCCAGAACCCCGCCAACAGCGGACTCTTGACGACCGTCGGCTCGGTCGGCGCGGACCTCACCGACCTGGGCGGGTTCGACATCTCCGGACTGACGGGGATCGCGTACGCGGTCGTCCGCGACAACCTCCTCGCCCGCAGCACCTCCTGGCGCATCGATCTGGCGACCGGTCAGGGCACAATGATCGGCGAGATCGGCGGCGGCTCGATCATCACCGCGATGACCGTCGTTCCGACGCCGGGCACGCTCGCGATGGGCGGTCTGCTTTGCCTCGCGGCGGCGCGGCGCCGTCGGTGAGCGCCGACGAGCGCTGGTGAGCAGAGGCCATGGATTCGGACAACCTCTTCTCCCGTCGCGACGCTGAACCACCGACGCGGCGGACGATTTGTGCGAGAGGCCGTACCTGGGAGGGGCGGCCTCTCGTTTTTCCTTCCGTGGGGGCGGGGCCTTCCCGGCCCCGCGAACACCCAGTCCGCCGTACCGTTGCCTGTGAACACCCCCGATCCAACGCCGACCCCCAGCCCCGCGGACAAGCGTCGCTCGCGCGATGAGTTCTACGGGCGGCTCGCGGTCTACCTCGCCGGCGTGGCGATCGGCTTCCTGCTGCTGGGGTTCTTCAAGGCCCGCAGCCGCGCCGAGGCCCAACGCCGCGAAGCGGAGCAGAAGGCGATCTGGGGAAATGACACAACTCCATCTTCCGCCGAGACTTCCGCAGCCCCTGCGACGCCGCAGGGAATCCAAGGTTCCATACCGAACGAAAAGCGATAAGGCGCTATGGCGCCGCTACACTGGCCGCGGGAGCGACCAGCGTGAGCCAGCGTTCGAAGAAGGAATCCCGACCGGAAGGTCCAGCGAGAGAGGAGTCGAGCGTGCCGACCGCGACGACCGCGAAGAGCGGGGCCTCGGATCGAGGCGAAGGTTTGTCTGTCGAGGTGCGCGCCGTTCGAGACGCCAGCACGCGCGAGTCGGGCAAGCCTTCCAAGGCGCCCAAGTCGGCGTACGAGGCTCGCGTCATCCACGTCCGCGGCGCCCGCGAGCACAACCTCAAGAACATCGACGTCACCATCCCGCGCGACCAGCTTGTGGTGATCACCGGCCTCTCCGGCAGCGGCAAGAGCAGCCTCGCCTTCGACACCATCTTCGCTGAGGGCCAGCGCAAGTACATGGAGTCGCTCTCCGCGTACGCCCGCCAGTTCCTCGAGCAGCTCAAGAAGCCCGATGTGGACGAGGTCGAGGGCGTCCCCCCCACCATCGCGATCGAGCAGCGCAGCGCGAGCAGCAACCCGCGGTCGACAGTCGCCACGACCACCGAGATCTACGACTACCTCCGCCTGCTCTTCGCCCGCTGCGGCACACCCCACTCCTGGGCGCCGACGAAGATGAAGAAGGACGGCGCGGTGCTCGAGCGCTCCGGTCGCGTAATCAGCGCGATGGGCAGCACGCAGATCGTCGACGCCGTGATGGAGAAGGCCAAGCCGGGCGAGCAGGCGCGAGCCATGGTTCTCGCCCCCGTCGTCCGCGGCAAGAAGGGCTTCCACCGCGACGTGCTCGAAGATCTCGTCAAGCAAGGCTGGACCCGCGCCCGCGTGAACGGCACGCTCGTCGACCTGCGCGAGGTGCTGAAGGACCCCAACGAGAACCCGCTGAAGCTCGGCCGCTTCGAGAAACACTCCATCGACGCCGTCATCGATCGCATCGGCGTCGCGCCCGACTCGCGGCAGCGGCTGGCAGAGTCAATCGAGGCGGCCCTGCGCCTCGCCGAAGGCTCACTCACCGTCTCGTTCGAGGACGCAACGGCCCCCGGCGGCTGGCGCGATGTCACGTACTCCACACGGTTCTCCGACCCCGATCACCCCGAAGTCGCCCTCGAAGAACTCGAGCCGCGTTTGTTCTCGTTCAACTCGCCGCAGGGCGCGTGCAAGACGTGCTCCGGCCTCGGAACGCTGCTGGAACTCGACGAGCACCTCGTGCTCCCCAACGACCAGAAAGCCCTCAGCCAAGGCGCCATCGAGGCGTACGCGAAGAACATGGCCGTGCGGGCGTGGTTCCAGCGCGGCCTGAAGAAGTTCTGCAAGGCGTTCGGCGTCTCGTACGACGCGCCGATCTCGACGTTCAGCCCGGCGCAGCGCAAGCTCCTCATGCACGGCCCCACGCCCGAGCAGAAAGCCGCCGCCAAGGCCGCGCTCGGCCGCTTCCAGTGGCAGGGCGTGCTGCCCGAACTCAACGACTGGTGGAAGAAGACCGACAACCCCACCGTCAAGGAATGGCTCGGGCAGTTCATGTCCAACACGCCCTGCCCGGAGTGCTGCAGCGACCGCCTCCGGATAGAGGCGCTGCACGTACTGCTGACCAGCAAGCACCGAGCGGACACGAAGAAGGGTTTCAGCGAGTCGGTGATCGGGCGTCCAAAGCACGACGGGACGATGCTGAACATCGCCGAGCTCTCCCGCCTCAACATTCTCGACGCCATCGCCTACATCGAGGACCTGCAGCTCACCAAGGAACAGATCGTCATCGCCGAGCCGATCCTGAAAGAGATCAACAACCGCCTCCGCTTCCTCACCGGCGTCGGGCTCGAGTACCTCTCGCTCGACCGCAAGACCGCCACCCTCTCCGGCGGCGAAGCCCAGCGCATCCGCCTCGCCACCCAGGTCGGCAGCGGCCTCGTCGGCGCGTGCTACGTCCTCGACGAGCCCACCATCGGCCTTCACCAGCGCGACAACGACCGCCTCATCAAGACCCTCCGCCATCTCGCCGACATCGGCAACACCGTCCTCGTCGTCGAGCACGACGAAGACATGATCCGCGCCGCCGACCACGTGCTCGACGTCGGCCCCGGCCCCGGCGTCCACGGCGGACGCATCGTCGCCCAAGGGACGGTCGCGGACATCTGCAAGGTGCCCGAGTCGCAAACCGGCCTCTACCTCTCCGGCAAGAAGCGAATCGAGGTCCCCGCCAAACGCCGCACGATGGACCAGAAGAACGCCATCGTCGTGAAAGGCGCGGCCCACAACAACCTCAAGAAGATCGACGTCGCCATCCCCACCGGCGGGCTCGTCTGCGTCACCGGCGTCAGCGGCAGCGGCAAGTCCACGCTCGTCAACGACATCCTGCTCACCGCGGCCAAGAACCAACTCGTCGGCACCCGCGAGAAGCCCGGCACCCACGGCTCGTTCAAGTGGCCGAAAACTCTCGACCGCGTCATCGAGGTCGATCAGTCACCCATCGGCCGCACGCCCCGCTCCAATCCCGCGACCTACGTCGGCATCTTCGACGAGATCCGTAAGGTCTTCGTCGGCACCAAGGAAGCCAAGGTCCGCGGCTACAAGCCCGGACGCTTCTCCTTCAACGTCCGCGGCGAAGCCGGCGGCGGCCGCTGCGAAGCCTGCGAAGGCCAGGGCCTCAAGAAGATCGAGATGCACTTCCTGCCCGACGTCTTCGTCGAATGCGAAGTCTGCCGCGGCAAACGCTACAACCGCGAGACGCTCGAGATCCTCTACCGCAACAAGTCGATCGCCGACGTGCTCGACATGACCATCGAGCAGTCGCTCGGGTTCTTCGAGAACCACCCCAAAATCCTCCGCTTCCTCAAGTGCCTCCACGACGTCGGCCTCGACTACCTCACGCTCGGCCAGCCGAGCACCCAGCTCTCCGGCGGCGAGGCCCAGCGCATCAAGCTCGCCACCGAGCTCGGCAAAACCTTCGGCGCTCTGGAACAGGTGGAACTCCTAAAGGCGGGCAGCGCCGCACCGCCGGCGGACGAGGACACCGAAGCCGGCGACGCGCTGGATGAATTCGCAGATGCCGCGGGACCGGCGAAGGGCAAGAAAAAGTCCAGCAAGTGGGCCGAGCGCTTCGAAGCCATGCGCCAGCGTGCCGCCAACCCCTACGGCAAGACCCTCTACGTCCTCGACGAACCCACCACCGGCCTCCACTTCGAAGACATCCGCAAGCTTGTCCACGTCTTCGACCGCCTCGCCGACGCAGGCCACACGCTCGTGGTGATCGAGCACAACCTCGACGTCATCAAGTGCGCCGACTGGATCATCGACCTCGGCCCCGAAGGCGGCAGCAACGGCGGCACCATCGTCGCCCAGGGCACACCCGAGACTGTGGCGAAGAGCAAGGGCAGCTTCACCGGGGCATATCTCGGGCCGATGGTAAGGTAAAGCGCGGACACGCTCGGGCTACTTGCGAGATCGCATCAAAGCTTCGATCTCACCTCGGTCCTTACTTGTGGTCCTTCGGTTTGCTTCCTGATACAGCACATTGCCTAGCCTGACGCGAAACTCGCCCATGTAG
>ERZ1066133.779-NODE-779-length-11738-cov-5.115125_pt1 | contig 11738 bp, 9 predicted proteins | sample MGYA00382780_ERZ1066133 | MGnify/ENA primary metagenome ERZ1066133 (study PRJEB33369, sample SAMEA5778363) | biofilm metagenome | biome: Industrial cooling water; feature: Water cooling tower basin; material: Biofilm | place: United Arab Emirates | collected...
GTTTCTGGTAATATCAAAACCGCCCTGTGTGGTCATATTATTAAACACTGCTTCTGCAATCAATAATCTGGTGCGCAAGCCTGCACGGATGTTAAACGTAGTAACATTGGGCATAAACACTTCATCACTCAAAATCAATTCATCAGTGTAGTAAGAATTTCTGTCGAGCGTAATATTGCCACGATATACATAGGTGCCGGATGCAGTAATAAACCACTTGTTGTTGTAATAATAATCGGCCATTACACGTGCCATGGCAGTGCGGCTTTTGAGTCCGATTGACAGGGGTAACAGATCAGCAACATAATTGCTCATGGGAGTTGATGCGCCTGCTATACCAAACAAAGCCAATCGCCCATATCCTATTTTTTGATTGATGGCTCTGTATTTCACCATCAGACTCAGGTCCTGCATACCGCTTTGCCCACGTAACTGTCCGGCACTTGCTTTTGTTCTTACATACGGAACATTAAAAAGAATGTTCAGTTTTTCTGATACACCATAGTTGCCCATTACACTGAACATTTGCGTACTTACTGTTCCAAGATTTTCATTGTTGCGCTTATTGGTTCCTTCCCAATAGTTTTTCCAGCTGCCATAACTATACATGGGACCAATGCACAAGGCATTTTTTTCCATCATGATGGCATCGATATCAGTCTGTGCCAACAGATGCTGTGCAGATGTTAATGCGATGATGAAAATTATTGTTGTTGTTGTTTTTAGTAATTTCATTGTTGTTCTTTTAATTCTTTTTCAGTTTCAATCGTTGAACAATCAGTTCACCGATTTTTTTACCGACGATCAATCCCTGATCGTTATCAAAACGGTAATGAATACCACCATACAATCGGCTCATGGCAGCTTCAGCAGCTGCTTCACGAAATGATTTGATCACACGGTTATCAATACCAAATTCAAGAAGAGAAGTATCTGTAAACGACAGCTTATCTCCAAACATGCTGGTCATTGCTTCTGCAGCTGCAGCTGAGTTGGTAGCATGGCCGCTTACATAAGAAGGAAACGGTGGTGTTTGAATATGAGGTCGCCAGTCTTGGCTCACATACTTGTTAATAGCTGTTTCTGGACGAATGTAATTGCTGGTATATTTTTCTTCCCATCCACGTATGAATGCGTCAAAGAAAGCAATAGATGTTAAAGCATAGGCGGCAACGGTCGAATTGAAATCTGCCTTTGCTTCTTTGGCCGCAATACCTACAATATTTAACCAGTGGCCCGGAGGTGAAAATTTTTTGGTAGCAAACATTACATGCCCGCTCACATTCATCTTAAACGGATTGTCATCCCAGAAATCAGCAATATGCTTTTGTTCATCTGTCAAACTATCGCCCACCAGTTTCACTTCCATCATGGCTTTGTAGAATTCGCTGTTTTTATTTTTTACATCAAAGCGGGGTGGTCTTGGTATATCGAACTGTGAAGAGCTATCCAGCACCATAGGGCGTATTTCACCCCAATGTGGCTCCACGCCTGTTGCATACATAGGAGGAGTGGGTACCCAGCGTCCTTCTTCATCTGTTACATTGTATTTTTCTGCTCCTCTTGTTGCAGCATAGTTGTCTCCTTTACTCCACTTTAAAACAGAAGCTGCAATGGTATCAGCAAAGGCAACCGTATTTTCAAGAATAGCAGATGGCATACCAGCCGAATCAGCCTTGTGTTTTAAATCATTGTAATACTCCATCATGCTGCCTTCAGGAAATGTAACCGCATTCCCTACTTTAGTGAATGCAAGCAAAGCCGCCAGTTGAAAATCAATTTTTTCATTTGCAGTATCCGGCTTGGGCATAGCAGGCATGTGTTTTATCTGACCACTCAGCGATTGATAAGAAGCATCGCCTGCTGCAATACATTCATAGCCTGCAATACTTGCATACACATAATTGCGTGCAGCTATCATGGGCGGAAAATTATTTTCCAGTACTACATTGTTCAGCTTCTTTACGGTTTTGCTGTAGAGATAAGGGTCGTTTGTATAAATTCTGTAATCACCCTTGGGTTTGCAAGCAATGATGAATGATATCATCACTACTATCCATACAATCTGTTTCATTTTTGATATATTTTTTTTGCTATCGGGCTGATATGCTTGCGGCATCGTCTCTTACCATTGAATCATCCTTTGAATGATTGGCACAGTTCAGGGGTCTGTAAATGATGATGATCTTTTGCCCACCCCTTTACGTTCTGATAAAAGGTTAAGCCGCTGCACCCTCAAAGGAGGGGATAAACATGTTGACTGTTGAGCTATTAAGCTTCGGGAGGTTGCTCCTGTGTGAGAAGATGAGCAGCAGAGAGTGCTGCTGTAGTATAAAAATGGTAAGGAGATGTTTCCTGTTGTATTGAAGTTAAACTCCAGCTTTTCAGTTCATCACAATAATCAAAGCTGAATGTCTTTACGGAATGGTTGGTTGCAGATTTTTTGGAAGTAGAAGATTCCTGTGTTTGCAAATCATTTACCAGCTTAAAAAAGTTTTCACGGGCATTAACAAGCTGGGCTTTGGTTTCATTGGGCAGACATTTATAAATCATTTCACCACCCTGCAATTTGCGCTCTACAAATTTGTAATGCATACCATTAAATTCCACTTCACCATCTACACGTTCAAATTCTTTCCAGTCTGTTTGATACGGTAATGAGAGCGGAACTCGGATTTCAATCAGCGAAGTTTCATCATATTTCTTTTGATCCAGACGCTGTTCTAATTGTGCATTTTGCTTTGTTTCCAGGTAATCTGTGAGCAAACGGTACCCGCCGCTGTTAAACAACAGAACTGAGAGAAAAAATATGGCGGCAAGAATGCGCATGTTTGTTTTGGTGCTGGTTACACTATTTATAGCAAATGTTACCAGAGGCTAAAGATATAGTAATTCATTTATTTTCAAAACACTAAGTGCGGGAACTATTTTTAAAATGTTTTCATACCCTTTGAAATCGTTTGCTGAGTAGTGGCCTGTAATGGCGATGGCTTTCATACCGGCTCTGGCTGCTGCTTCAACACCCTTGGGTGCATCTTCAAACACAATGCAGCGGGCAGGATCTGTATTCAATGCTTCGGCTAATTTGAGCCAGGTTTCAGGATGTGGCTTGCTGTGCTGTACATCATCTGCTCCCACAATGGCATTGAGGTATTTTCGTAAATCCAGAAAGTCTAACGCAAAATCAATATTGGCCTGGTTGCTGGCGGTGCCAATGCCCATTGGTACTTGCAACTGCAAAGCTTCTTCCAGAAATTCCCGGGCCCCTTCGAGTACAGTAATATTTTGTCCGTACAGGTTTCTGTAACGGGCTTCCTTCTCATCTACAATTTTTCTTGCTTCTTCTTCAGTAAATGTTTTGTGTGGTACAAGGCGATGCATAAGCTCGGCACCATTGCCATAGAGTTCTTTCATGAGCGCATCACCGCTGAGCGTACTGCCCAGTTCACTTACCACTACTTCCCATGTTTTGAAATGCCAGTGCATAGTATCAATGAGGGTACCATCAAGGTCGAAAAGAAAAGCTTTGTTCATGAAGGCAAATATAAAATTCAGAAAACAGAATGAAAGCAGTAATAATGAAGGGCAGCAGTTTACATATTACTCTGCTTTACATGCGTAGTTACCAGCACCCGTTTCAGACTGCGGTCAATCAACTCACCCATGCTGGTGCAGCGTTCAAATGCATTATCCTCATAATATTCCGCCAGTTCAAAGCCCAGTTGTTTTATTTTTTCTGAAGTGGAAATTTCATCAATCACCAGCACATCACGCAAGTCACGAAGACGATAACGTTCTTCTTTAATTCGTCGTGCAATAAGCGCCCGCTCTTCCTGCTGGTACTGCATCATCACGTCTTTATTAAAATGTTTGAGCGCCATATCCACATACGGATAATTTTCTTTGAAGTATTGCGGCAGATAGATTTTCAAGCTGCCTTCAAAAAACTGCTGGTCAAAATCAATGGCACGGATACGAAACTGAAAATCATCAAAATCGGGGGTAATGTCAAAGACAAAATTGTAAGCCCGCATATCGCCGAGCAATCGTACAAAGCATCGTTCATTAAATTTCACAAACTCTTTGCCAATACGTTTAGGATTGAACTCCGGTCTTCCGTTATACAATGGCAGAAATACATCGCCGGGGATGCCTGCAATATGCTCTTCCACCAATGTGTTTTCATGCACCAAATAGTTGAGCTGATTGGGCGAAAGGATGTGCTCCAGTTCCAAACCATACACACGACTGGCATCAGCAATTTTTACATAGAAATAATCATGCACATCATTATAACTGTTTACAATTTTGATGCGGAAGGGGTGTGTATTGCCGAAGGTGCAGAAATCAATACGCTCAATGTATAAATGCCGCTGTACCTTTTCATCGCCTCCCGCTTTGAGCATGGCATAAATTTTCTTTAAACCGTTGTTGATTTCGTTTTGCTGCTCATGCGGGTATAATACCGACTCCCACAATGTATCTTTTCCCCTTGCATCAATTACCGGAATCGTTTCTAAAAAATCACGAAGCTGTGCGTAAGTGACAGGTAATTTTTTTTCACGCTGGTACAAACGCAAATACCTGCGTAGCGCATCATTAACGGGGTAGATGATTTTTTTACGGGTAATCATTGAGTTGTAAACCAGACTAAAGATAGCTGAATACCCTGATTTACCGAATGCTCAAAAAATGAACCTTCTCAAAAGATGTTATGAAACAAAAATGAAATATGAACCCATAGACAGCAGACTCTTTGTTTACAGGTGTTGTTTTACATTCTTGCTATAAAACTTTTATGTTTTTGAGAAGGCTTCTTTTTTTTAGCAATTTATTCCTTCGAAAGCATATAACGGGTCATAAATATTCCATTGCCGTTTTGATTGGGGCTTAATGTGAGTGGAATCGTAGAATTCAGCTTCCATCCCTGATCCGTGAATGATTTGAGCGTTTGGATGATCAATTGCTCATTCGACTTGATGTTCTTAAAATTAATACCAACAACGCTGAAAAGATTTTCCATATCCTTTTCTTCCTGCGTTCCGTCTTCTTTTGTAATAATAAGTTTGGAACGTCCGGCACCACCACCTACTACTGATTCAATTGTGGTGATTTGCATAAATTTTGTCTGGGCTTTGAGGTCGTTTAACGAAAATGCAATCAATGCAAGCAGGGTGAATAGATATTTCATGTTATAAAGTTTACGGCTAAAATAAACGTTCCTTATAACAGGCAAATGTTAAAGTCTGCGTGCAAGCACCACCTGGTTTTTAAACCGTTTTACTTTTCCTTCAAGGTTAAAGATTTCCGTGAAGATTACATAAGGCCCTAGCGGAAGTTTACCAAACTTATCATCGAGTCCATCCCAGCGAAAACTTCCTGTTTGTCCGCATAGCGCATTGCGTTGCAAAGCACGTACCGGTCTTCCGCTTGCATCAAACACCGTTACATTCATTACATAGCCATTCTGCGGAAAGCGGTAACTAATGGTAAGAAAATCATCAAAGCCATCATTATCAGGAGAAAAAACTTCGGGTGTTACTGTAACTTCTCCCTGTACCTGCAGGTCTTGTCTGAACTGTGAGTTTTGAGAAGTGGGTGTACCATAACCAATATCCTTGGCAGCGCTGGTCCAGTTATCTTTATTTTTTGTTGCTGCATTGGGGTTGATGCGTTCCAGTGCTACACCTTCACGGTTATCAATTAACGCAAAATGCCATTTTTCATCATACGGCAAATCATCCACCATGGCACCTGCATTGTTCAGCAACAATACATTTCCTTTATCATCACTGTAAGAAGGCATCGAAGAAAGATTAATAAATGCTGTTGGATTTTTTGCTGTGTATTGTCGTTTTACAATCGCTTCATCTTCACTTATAACGATGTATTCAGAAGGAAAGAGCGCCACATCTACCAAACTTATTTGTTTGAGATTGGCAATTGCTCCGGTACTGCTTCTGTTGGCCAGGAATAAATTTTTAAGGTTAATGACTTTGTTGCTGCGGTTGTACAATTCTACATAATCTGTACCATCTGTTTTTGGATTGAACAGAACTTCATTGATCACCACATCCAGACTGTCAGCCTGTGAACTCAATCCCAGCTTGGTTGAATTAAAGCCACCAATGGTATTACCGCTGCAATCACTCACATTGGTTGCTGTAATGGTGTAAGTGGTATTTCGAACAATGGGTGTATTCAATCGAAGTTGAACGGTAGTAAACAATTGCGGATTGGTAATGGCAGAAAGCGGTGTGCCAATGCCGTTACTGATGGAATAATTAGCAGCAGTAGCGCCACGCACACTATCCAGCGGTTCATTAAAGGTTAATACAATTGTAACACTATCCGTAGCAAATGCCCGAATGAGTTGTGGCGGCGTTTGATCTCTGTTGGTTCCGTCAACAGAGTTTCTGATGCCGGGTGTTCCTCCTCTCACATCCACACTTGCACGCCAGTTGCTTGCACCATTGCAGGGATTTTTAGTGTCAACCATTTCTAAGGTCCAGCCGCCGTCACTTTTCACTGCATTGTTAAACCAGGAGGGTGTGTATTCTACTGCATGAATGGTTACACCTGCAGCATTGCGGATGAAGATGAGCTCACCTTCATTGGCCAATGACGGAAAAGATGTAACACCAAATGTTCTGCCGAATTGTTGCATGGTAGCTGCGGCCGTAGTACCGCAGATGATGGCGCTGCTATCGGGCTGCAGAATAAAATTGGGCAAAGCACCACTCACGCCACCTGCATCACCTACACGCCAGCCCTGAATATTAATGGCATTCGCACTCGTATTTCGTATTTCAATCCACTCAAAATTGGGAAGACCCACCTGCGGTGTGGGGTCACTCATAATTTCTGTGATAACAATATCAAAACGTGCCTGCGCATGCAACTTATTAAAAATGCAAGTGAGACCAACAACTGTTAGAATGATTACAGAGCGAAACATGGTTTAAATGTAAAACTATTGTTACAAAAGCTATCAACCGTTATGTAAAATTTATAAAAACAATTTGGTGAACTAAGTATTGAAGTTTATTTTTGAACCCGATGATGATAATGAAACATACAAAACGCACAACCAAACAGTTTCCACAAGGGAAGTGATTTGTACGTTTATGTATCAACATACTTACAGGCCTTCCCGAAACGGAAGGTCTTTTTTTTTATTACATTAAAAACAAAGCAAACAATGAAAGTAGCAGTCGTTGGTGCCACAGGCCTGGTAGGAACAAAAATGTTACAGGTGTTGGCCGAAAGAAATTTTCCGGTTACCGAGTTATTACCTGTAGCTTCTGAAAAATCAGTTGGTAAAGAAGTAGAATTTAAAGGAGCAAAATATAAAGTAGTGAGTATGACGGATGCCATAGTGGCCAAACCTGCAGTTGCAATCTTCAGTGCAGGAGGCAGCACTTCCTTAGAGTGGGCACCCAAGTTTGCTGAAGCGGGTATTACCGTTATTGATAACAGCAGTGCATGGCGGATGGACCCAACAAAAAAATTAGTTGTGCCTGAAGTAAATGCGGAGGTATTAACGGCTGAAGATAAAATCATTGCCAATCCCAACTGCTCTACCATTCAAATGGTGGTAGCATTGCAACCATTGCATAAAAAATATCAAATTAAACGAGTGGTGGTATCAACCTATCAAAGTGTAACGGGCACCGGTAAAAAAGCGGTGGATCAATTGATGGGTGAACGTAACAAAGCAGTGGCAGGTAAGAATGAAGAATATCCGATGGCGTATAAATATCCTATTGACCTCAATGTGATTCCGCAGATTGATGTGTTTATGGAAAATGGCTATACCAAGGAAGAAATGAAGATGGTGAAAGAAACCTGCAAGATTATGGGTGATGATTCCATTCGTGTAACGGCTACCACCGTTCGTATTCCAGTAATGGGCGGGCACAGTGAAAGTGTGAATGTGGAATTTGCAAACGACTTTGAACTGAATGAAGTGAAAACACTTTTATCATCAGCGCCCGGTGTAATTGTAGTAGATGATAATGCAACCCAGCAATATCCGATGCCGATGGATGCACATGAAAAAGATGAAGTGTTTGTAGGTCGTTTGCGCAGAGATGAAACACAACCCAACACACTCAATATGTGGATTGTGAGTGATAACCTGCGCAAAGGTGCTGCTACCAACGCCGTGCAGATTGCAGAATACTTGATGGGGAAGGGCTTGTTGTAAAATGATAGGCAATTGATTTTAAAGGCGACACCTTTTGCATTTTAAGGTGTTGTCTTTAAAATCATTAACAGATGAATAGATTTTCATTCCTCCACCGCTTCATTCAAAAATTGAATCAAAGGTTGTAAGGCTTCAAAACCTGCAACAACTTCTTTCACGAGCGTTTTTGCTGTTAACGAAGCATCAGGAATTTTATACGTAGCTACAAAGCTTTTAAGTTTTAAATAATCTGCTGCAGGATTGGTGGGTTCATAACCTTTGGGCACACGGCTCAATGAATATTCAGCACTTCTGTCTAAATCCGTATAAACAGATTTGAATTTTTTGGAGCTGATGATTTTTTGAAAGTCGGCCAAGTTATAATCTATTTCCTGACGCACTTTTGCTAAATCAGGAGGCATGGGCATATACATACCACCGCCTGCAAAACAACCACCCGGCTCTAAATGAAAATAATAACCTGCGAGGTTTGATTTTTTACCGCCTGCACAAAGGAATGCACCCATATTGGTTTTATACGGACTCTTATCCTTGCTGAAGCGCACATCCCTGTTAATGCGAAACATACAATCCTTTGCTGTGAGGTGTGCAATGCTTGTATCTTTTTTGCCAAGCCCATCAATTACAGCCTGCACAAAAGAAGCTGTATCAGCTTTGGCGGCCTCATATTGTTTACGGTTGGCATCAAACCAGGGTTTGTTGTTGTTTTTCTTAAGGTCTTTTAGAAACTTAATTGTAGAGGACTGAAGGATAATTATGAATAGACAATAGTGAAAAATGAATGATGAAAAGTATGAGTGGAAGTAGGCTAACTAAAGACTATGGGCTATCGGCTATCAACTAACTTTTCACCGCACTCCAGTTTTCGCCGCTTCGTATTCTGTATAAAGTCATTTCGCTCACATGATATTTCTTGGCGAGTTGTTTATACGTAACGGTTCGTTTGGGGTCGTGGATAATCTTCTTAATTGTTTTCACCTGTGCAGGTGTGAGCTTTAACCCTTTTTGTGTGGCACTGCGTTCTTTCTGTAATTTTTTATATGCAATTTTTTGCGGACTGTGTTGCTGATGTGCAGCCATCTCCTCCAGCGTTGCCCATTTTAAATTGCCCGCTTTGTTATCAGTTTTGTTGTGATTGATATGAATCACATACTTATGACGCTGTGTTGCTTTTTTACAAAACAACTTTGCAATTTCCCTGTGCAGGTAAATGGTTCCTTTGTTGTTGGGTCTGTGCAGGTTTAATGTTTTGTAACCGGTGGTAAGTGATCCATCCAGCAACTTGCCATCATCAAACATATCTTTTGTGTAACTGCAACAACGGCCTGTAGTAGAAACAGCATATTTGCGTTTAAGAAGCTTCCAGCCTGCAAATTGCATTTGCTTCCATTGTTCGCCTGCCAGTTTTTTAATCATAGAAAATGATTGGTTGATAAATATACAAAAGAGATAATGGTAAAGTCAAGTATCTGCATTAATTTTTAAGCATGTTTAAAAATTCTTCTTCCGTAATGATTTTCACCGTGTTGAGTTTCTTTGCTTTCTCCAGTTTGCTGCCCGCATCATCACCCACGACAAGGTAATTCAATTTTGCACTCACACCGCTTACAATGCTGCCGCCGTTTTCTTCTACCATTTGCTCTGCTGCACTTCGTTTGAGCGTAGGTAATGTACCTGTAAATAAAAATGTGAGTCCGCTCAGGTTGCCACCCTTATGAATTTCTTTTTGCTCATTCTTTAATTGTACGCCCAATTGTTCCAGTTGATGCAGCAGTTCAAGATTGTCTTTATTTTGAAAAAACTCATAAATAGTGGATGCAACTTTTGGACCAACATCTTCTAACTGCTGCAACTCTTCCAGCGATTTATTTTTTACATCAGGCAGATACGAAACAGCACTTGCCAGTGTTTTAGCAGTAGCTTCACCCACAAAGCGAATGCCCAGTGCATAAATTAAACGATAGAGCGGTTGTGTTTTCGAATTTTCTATAGCAGCACGAAGGTTATCAATGCTTTTGGCACCAAAGCCTTCCAGTTGTTTAATTTCTTCAAAGGGAAGTTTGTAAAGCGAAGGCACATCTTTTAAATAACCCAATTCATAAAACTTGCGCACATTGGCTTCACCCATACCTCTTATGTCCATCGCATCTTTACTGTTGAAGTGAATGATGCGTTCCACCACCTGCGCTTCACAGTTAATATTATTGCAGCGCCATACCGCTTCGCCTTCAGGCTTTTCCAAAACAGAATTACATACGGGACAGTTTGCCGGGAAAATAATTTCTTCTTCGCTGCCATTACGTAATTCAGGAAATGATTTTACGATGTAAGGAATTACATCACCTGCACGTTCTACCAGCACACTATCGCCTATGCGTAAATCTTTCTCTGCAATAAAATCTGCATTGTGCAAAGAGATACTTGTAACCGTAACACCGCCAATGGGCACAGGGTCAATTTTTGCAACGGGAGTAACAGCGCCTGTTCGACCTACTTGATATTCAACTGCTCTGAGTTTGCTAGTAGCTTGTCGTGCTTTGAATTTATAAGCAATGGCCCAGCGTGGATGATGGCTCGTCATACCCATCTGATCCTGTAAATCCAAATCATTTACTTTAATCACCATCCCATCAATTTCATACGGCAGGTTATCACGCATGGCTTCATATTCATTACAAAATGCAATCACACCTTCAATGCCTTTGATGATTTTCTTTTCCTGCTGCGGACTTCTGAAACCCAGGTTCCATAACATAGCAAGTGCGTCAGAATGTGTTTGAGGTACTTCGTACTTCCCACTTTGTACTTCCGATTTCATAACATATCCTACATGATATAAGAACGCTTCTAAATTTCTACGTGCTACTTCCTTTGCATCTTTAATACGAAGACTTCCGCTGGCAGCATTGCGTGGATTGGCAAGTGGTGGCAGGTTCTCTTCAGCCAGTTTATCATTATAAGCTTTAAAGTTTTTCTTGGTCATCAACACCTCACCACGTATTTCAATTTGCTTAATACCGTAGGCACTAAAGTTGGCAGAAAGTGGAATGGAACGTATCTGTTTAATATTGGTGGTAATATCTTCACCTTCCGTACCATCGCCACGTGTGGCGCCACGTACAAGTAAATCATTTTCGTAAATGAGTGAAATGCTGGCACCATCAAATTTTGGTTCAGCACAATATTCAATAATGTCTTTACCCGCAGCTTCACGGGCTTTGCGGTCCCAGTCAATCAAGTCGTCAGCATTGTAGGAGTTTTCCAAACTCAGCATGGGAACGAGATGTGTTACTTTCTGAAAATCCGTACCCAAACCTTTAGCCACACGTTGCGTGGGCGAATCGGGTGTGATGATGGAAGGATTCAATGCTTCCAGTTGCTCCAGTGCTTTATACAGACTGTCGTATTCAAAATCACTGATGAGCGGGTCGTTTAAAATATAGTAGCGGTATTCATGAAACCGAAGTACATCACGCAGGGTATTGATTTCTTTTTCTGAAACAGTGGATGATTGTACACCGCTTAAGAG
>ERZ1066133.781-NODE-781-length-11708-cov-5.810092_pt1 | contig 11708 bp, 7 predicted proteins | sample MGYA00382780_ERZ1066133 | MGnify/ENA primary metagenome ERZ1066133 (study PRJEB33369, sample SAMEA5778363) | biofilm metagenome | biome: Industrial cooling water; feature: Water cooling tower basin; material: Biofilm | place: United Arab Emirates | collected...
CATATACATAGTTGCTTTTGCTCACAGTATATACCGGCGCTTTTGTAGCTGTTACACGATTTGTTTTAGTCAATGCTGTTTTTAACTCTGTGTACGGAAGATTGTAAGCATGTATCAGGCTCCATGCTGATGCATCATAAAACGAACTGTCAATATAGGTAATTGCTTTTTCAAATACGGAACGTACCATAATATAATTATCCTGATCTGAGGGCACATAAAACTGCTTTCCGCTTTCATACACTTCAATTTCATGAAGCAGCAGCATATCTACAAATGCTTTGGTACGTGTGGCATCTTTTACATCGCCAAACAAATAACCTTTTACAGGCGATGCTGCTGCCTGTGCTTTGGATGTTTGATAAAACAACTTGCGCATCTTGAGCAGTTGTGCTTTTTCTGCCAGCGATGCTCTTATGGTAGTGAGTGATGCGGTAAACTGATTACGGATGGTAAAAGCAAACGTCAACGGAATGGTATTTGTTTCCTGTACATGACCACGGCTGCTGGCCTGTTCAAACAAAAAACCGGCACCGCCATAAAAGTTAATATAACTGCTGCCATAACCGGGATACAATTTATCATAGGCTTCTTTTGTAAAATACATTGACCCAACTTTATCTGTAGCTGCTGCAAAATATTGTGCATACAAGGGATAAATGGTTTTGTACAAATAGTCGGGCACAATGGGGTTGTTGCTTGCATCCTCACCCGGATCAAAATAGAAAGTGGAGTTGGTTCCCATTTCATGATGATCTGTCTGTACATACGGTCGCCAGTAATGAAAGAAGTTGATACGGTTTCTTGTTTCAGGAAATGTGCCCAAAAACCAATCACGGTTCAAATCAAACCAATAATGGTTGAATCGACCGCCCGGCCAAATCTCTGTATGTTCTCTGTCCAATGGATCGGCAACAGGTGGTTCTGCTTTGTGCATATTGGCCCAATGTGTATGACGATCTCTTCCATCAGGGTTGATAACCGGGTCCATCGTTATCACCATATCATTCATCCACTTGCTTGCTTCTTCACTTTGCGATGCAACAATATAATAAGCGGTGAGCATGGCTGCTTCGCTGCTGCTGGGTTCATTGCCGTGTACATTGTAACCAAGATGAATGACTAAAGGAATATTTTCTGTATTGCCGTTAATTTGTCCGGCAAGATGTGCTTTGCGGATCTCTTCAATGCGTGCATGATTTTGCGGCGAGGTAAAGACGGCTGTAATCTGCTCACGCTGCTCAAAGGTTTTGCCGATGATGCGTGTGGTCATGCGATCACTCAGTTCGTCCAGCTTTTGAAAGTAGGCCACAATTTTATCATGCCTTGTGTGTTGTGCTCCGATAGGATAACCCAAAAACTGTTCCGGCGTGGGAATGGCGGGGTTAAAGTTTCCGCTGTTGGGATAAAAATAATTTTGCTGAGCAGATGCAGATTGCAATACAATAACTGCAAACAGAAAACTGAGAAGTCGTATCATCGTTTTGGTTTTGTGTGAAGTTAAATAAAACCCATGTATCAACTCTGTATACTTTAATGACAAACCTCCGGGGTTTTAGAGAGACTCTAAGAAATGGTAAAGCCAGATTCTTAAACCCCGAAGGTTTGTTGGTCATTACTAAAAATCCTCGAGCAGTTTGCAGTCGAAGTTGTATGTTATTAAGTATTTTCGGATTCAAAAATCAGTAGTTATGCGTTTTCTGTGCTTTCTTATGTTCATTATTACATTGCAGCAATTTGCAACAGCACAGTACAAAGAACAGTGGCGCCCTCAGTTTCATTTTTCTCCGCCCACACAATGGATGAACGATCCTAATGGTATGTTTTATTATGAAGGTGAGTATCATTTGTTTTATCAATATTATCCTGATGGTAATACGTGGGGGCCTATGCATTGGGGACATGCGGTGAGTAAGGATATGATGTACTGGCAACACCTGCCTATTGCATTGTATCCGGATTCTTTGGGTTATATCTTCAGCGGCAGTGCGGTAGTAGATCTCAATAATACCAGTGGGCTTGGCCAAAACAATCAACCGCCGATCATCGCTATATACACCTATCACAATATGCCCGGCGAAAAAGCAGGCCGTACGGATTTTCAATACCAGGGCATCGCATACAGTTATGATAAAGGAAGAACATGGAAGAAGTATGAAAAAAATCCGGTTCTGCCCAATACAACAGGTATAAAAGATTTTCGTGATCCCAAAGTGATGTGGCATGAAAAAACGAAGCGATGGATCATGACGCTGGCGGTAAAAGATCATGTGGAGTTCTGGACTTCGCCCAACTTATTACTATGGACTTACAGCAGCAGTTTCGGTAAGGAGCTGGGCGCACATGGTGGTGTGTGGGAGTGTCCTGATTTGTTTCCCATGCAGGTAAAAGAAACAGGAGAGAAATACGATGTACTCCTTGTGAGTATAAATCCGGGCGGACCCAATGGCGGCAGTGCCACACAATATTTTGTTGGTGCATTTGATGGAGAAAAATTTACACTGCATCCATCACATCAAAACAAACAACCCGTGTGGTTAGATTACGGAAGAGATAATTATGCCGGTGTAACATGGAACAATATTCCTGCTGCAGACGGAAGAAGATTGTTTATAGGGTGGATGAGTAATTGGGACTATGCACAGGTGGTGCCTACAACTGTGTGGCGCAGTGCCATGACCCTGCCCCGATCGCTTTCCTTACACAAGCTGAATAATTTGTATCGCTTACAGGCAAGTCCGGTAAAAGAAACTGCACAGTTGCGTGAGCAATTTGAGGCAACAGAGTTAAGTGAACTCACGGGCAGCGTGGATCTAACACCTCGTAGTATACAACCGCAGCAAAGCGAGTGGGTAATCGAGGCAGAACTTACAGACGCCACTACAGAAACGCTGTATTTACAATTTTCAAATGCACAAAATGAAACTTACACTGTGGGTTATGACGTAAAAAAGAATCACTACTTCAGTAATAGAACCAAAGCCGGTACTCATTCTTTTTCCGAAAAGTTTGCACCCGGGATTCATATTGCTCCACATGTGATCAACAGCAAGCGCATCAGACTGCATGTGTTTATTGATGCCTCATCAGTTGAACTATTTGCGGATGACGGGTTTACGTGTATTACAGATTTATTGTTTCCATCCACACCCTTTAATAAAGTTGAGCTGATAGTAAAAGGAGGCAAGCTGAAGATGCATTCAATTGCTGCTTATGGAATAAACAGAATTTGGTAAACGTCATTCCGTCATCTGATGCAACGCTGGTATCAATTTTGCAATCTCATTTACCGTTGCTAAAACAACATAAAACATGAACAACAAAGTTCAATCATCGCTTCTCTTCTGTCTGTTAATGGACGCCATTGGTTACGCCACTTACGCCGTTCCGTTTTTGGGTGAATTTGGAGATATCGTCTGGGCACCTGTTTCAGCTTTGATCTTCTTTAAAACTTTTGGTGGATGGAAAGGAGCTTTTGGTGGTGTGTTTGCTTTTGTGGAAGAAATTCTTCCGTGGACGGATTTTGTTCCCAGCTTTACCATCATGTGGACATGGCAATATTTAATGGCAAAAAACAAAGGTGCATTAATTCCTAAAACCAATTGACCATAATTCTCTCTGAAGATTTTTTAATTCGTTTTATATTAACGTACTTACTTAAATACTCCTTTATTTCAATTAGTTCAGTTGACTGTTTGACTACTAAAAGCTCCATACTGAGGTGTATATCTTTTTCATAGTTAGTACTTGTAATATCTTTCGATTTGTCGACGGACATAGTAAATTCACTTTCAAAACGACTGGTACCTTTATGAACTACATCCAGTGAAGTATCTGTACGACCAGTAACAAAAATCGTATCCTTCGACTTTTGGGATATATTCCCCAGATTGAACCTAAATTTTTTTTCGGAAGGCCTGCTTAAAAATGGAATTTTCCGTTCCGTTATAATGACCGAGTCTTTATAATCCGGCAGCAACAGACTGCTATCCATTACGATTTTGTCTGTTGTATAAATTTGATGAATATTTTTAAACCTGATGATATCAACAACGCTCTGGGCAATATTCATTGGTAAGTCTTCAACAGCATCACCTGCCCAAGTTGAAACATTCAACAATTTGTCAATTGCATCTGAAAATTGAAGTTTGAATTGAATAATTTCTGCCTCGTTTAACAGATCCCCTTCACTGCTTGTTTTGATGATTAATGGTTTGTCAATAAATTTGTTCATGAGAAGAGTAAATATACCTTTTGATTTCTCCTCAGAATTATATCTCATTCGACTTCTAAACGATCCATTTCCTCCCTCTGTAATTTCAGTTTTTGCTGTTTTTAAAACAGCTTCTATATGAATTTCATTTTCTGAAACCATTACTACTTTGCATAAAACACTCATAAATGAGGACTGTCTGCTTTCTGGCCGCTTTCGTAGTTTCCTATCATGGTGTTCATCAGTATATATTCTAGTAAATGAAAAAATCCTTCCTTCAAATAATCCCTGACTTATCGAAGTGTTAAAAAAAGAAAATACCAAAAATATAGTTATGATTATACGATTCATTCGAGAAATAGTGACAAATAAGATTTACTATTGTTCATAAAGATTTACAAAATGCAAATCTCCTTGATGGGAGAAAAATAGCTTCACTTTTACTTATGCCGAAATTTTTATTTCAGTATACTTAATAAAAAAATTATAGATACAACAGATTTTTGCTGAAATCAGCGTTCTTCTTAAAAAGCTGTCTCACTTAGCCGTAAATCCTTTTTCTGTGGCAGGCTATATTGAAAAGCCGCAAAACAATTGCAGTCAGGTCCGTCACTTGATTTGAACACAGACCAGACGGCGTCTTGGGCGGGCTTAATAGCCTGTAGTTGTACAATCATTCTCCGCTACTGACTTTCTTTTATCAAATCCTGCTTTTTTCAACAATAAGTTCGGTTGTATGTTATGGCTATTGTTATTTTGCGAATCTTAAAATAAAACTACTGTATGAAAAGTAAGGCACTTATCGTGTTGCTTGTTTTGGCTGCCTCTGCGTCTTGGGCACAAACAAAACTTGTAGAAAAAATTGTACGTAAAGGAAATGAACTGGTAATACCTTATGAAAAGTATGTATTACCAAACGGGTTAACACTCATCATTCACGAAGATCACAGCGACCCTATTGTACATGTGGATGTAACCTATCATGTGGGCAGTGCCCGTGAAGAAATTGGTAAAAGCGGCTTTGCGCATTTCTTTGAACACATGATGTTTCAGGGTAGTGATAACGTAGCGGATGAACAGCATTTTAAAACGGTTACGGCAGCAGGCGGCGACTTAAACGGCACGACCAACCGTGACCGTACCAACTACTATCAAACAGTACCCAGCAATCAACTGGAAAAAATGTTATGGCTGGAAGCAGATCGTATGGGCTTTTTGCTGGATGCGGTCACCCAAAAGAAATTTGAAGTGCAGCGTGCTACAGTAAAAAATGAAAGAGGAGAGCGGGTAGATAATGTGCCTTATGGCTTAGCGCAGGAATACCTTGGCAAGAATATGTATCCTTATGGTCATCCTTATAGTTGGCTCACGATTGGATACGTAGAAGACCTAGACCGAGTAGACGTAAACGATTTAAAAAATTTCTTTTTACGTTGGTATGGACCCAATAACGCAACGCTTACAATTGGTGGTGATGTAAATCCTAAAGAGGTGATCAAACTGGTAGAAAAATACTTTGGCCCTATTCCCCGTGGTCCGCAGGTGAATAAAATGGCGCCAATGGTTCCTAAAATTGACCGCACCCGTTTTGCATCGTACGTAGATAACTATGCACGCTTCCCCTTATTTGCAAAAACATACGCTACCGTTCCCAACTATCACAAGGATATGGCAGCGCTTGCGTGCTTGGCTCAAATATTGGGACAGGGCAATAATTCTGTTTTATATCAACAGTTAGTGAAAAAGCAATTAGCACTACAGGCAAGCGTAAACAGCTCTTTGTATGAGTTAAGCGGGGAGTTTGTTTTTTTTGTTATTCCGATGCCGGGTAAATCTGTTGCAAGTGCTTATTCATTATTTAAACAGGCGCTTGACAGTTTTGAAGTACGTGGCGTACTGGATGAAGACATTGAACGTTTTAAAGGCGGTATTGAATCACAGTTTATTAACGGTTTACAAAGCGTAAGTGGCAAGGTTTCTCAGCTGGCAGCATTTCAAACATTTACAGGTAATGCCAATCAGGTACAGCGTTTACTTGAAATGTACAGAGGTGTAACCAAAGAAGATGTACAGCGTGTGTATTTTCAATACATCAAAAATGCACATGGTTTAACACTCAGCATTGTACCCAAAGGACAGGAAAAAAATCTTGTGGCAGAAGATAATTATGTAATTGATAAAAGCAATTACAAAGCACCTGATTACGGTTATGCTGGTTTAAAATACAATAAAGCAAAAGATAAATTTGACAGAAGTAAAGAACCCGGCAACGGGCCTAACCCAATTGTAAAAGTACCCGCTTACTGGACTAAAAAACTAGATAACGGTGTAAGCATAATTGGCGCACAAAGCACAGAAATTCCAACGGTAACCTTGAGCATAAAAATACCCGGAGGTCATTTATTACAGGGTAATGATATGAGCAAAGCAGGACTGGCTGATTTTTTTGCCACTATGATGAATGATGATACAAAAAACAGAAGTGCTGAAGCAATGAGCCGTGCCTTGCAAAAACTGGGAAGCAATGTTTCAGTGTTCAGCGGACAGGATGGTATTACTTTCCGAATGCAAACGTTGAAAAAGAATTTAGACGCTACCATTGCATTACTGGAAGAACGTATGCTTATGCCTAAGTTTACAGAAGATGCCTTCAAGCGTTTTAAAACACAGGCGATGGAAGGATTTAAGCAAATGAAATCGCAGCCGGCTGCAGTGGCAGGCATGGTGTTTTCAAAACTCAATTACGGTAATACCATTCTTGGTATTAGTGAAGACGGTACAGAAGCAACCGTTAAGGGTTTAAAACTGGAGGATATTCAATCCTACTATGACAACTATATGACTTCGCAGGATGCAACAATTGTGATAGTGGGCGATGTAACGGAAGCTGAAATTTTACCAAAGCTTTCCTTCCTGAACAAATTGCCGAATAAAAAAATAAATATCCCTGCTCCGGCTGCAGCTCCTGCAATTGAAAAAACTAAAATTTATCTGGTAAACATTCCCAAAGCTGCACAAACTGAATTTCGCATCGGTACGGTTACCAATTTGAAATATGATGCAGCAGGTGAGTTTTATAAAGCGGGTTTGATGAACTATCCGTTGGGTGATGCTTTCAATAGCCGTCTTAACCTGCTGCTTCGTGAAGAAAAAGGATGGACTTATGGTGCGGGTTCTGGTTTTGATGGCGACAGTTACACAGGCACTTTTGAATTTGGAAGTTCAATTAAAACAGAAGCTACAGACAGTGCTGTGGTTGAAATTATGAATCAACTGAAAAACTATGCAGCCAATGGTATTACAGCCGATGAAATGGCGTTTATGAAAAGTGCTATCGGTCAGCGTGATGCACTCAAGTATGAAACATCTTTTCAGAAAGCAGGATTCATCAGTCGTATTTTAGAATACAATCTGCCTGCAAACTTTACTGAGCAGCAAAGCGCAGTACTTAAAAATATTACAGCAGATGAAATCAATGCGCTGGCTAAAAAGTATCTCAACACAGATAAGATGAACATTTTACTGGTGGGTGATAAAGCCAAAATTTTACCCGGATTGCAAAAACTGGGTTATGAAATTGTAGAGCTGGATACAGATGGCAATGTAAAAAAGTAACTATTGATTATGATTTACACGTGGGCGGCTCGTAATGAGCCGCTTTTTTTTGGAATTAACTCTGATTATGTTAGAATACTGTTTTATTAAACAAGTTTTCATCATAATCTTGATTCGTATTATTTTGAAACTTATTAAAAACCCCTTAACGCCACATGCAAAACTTATATCCGGCATCGCCTGTAAATGTTCCGCTTTCAGTAACTGAACCTTCACCCGCATTTAAAACAGAAGTTAAAAAAGTAATGGGAAGCATCCTGCTTTTCTTTTTAGTCTATATCATTCTGATTGTATTGGCGCTGGCCCTTGCAGCAGGTTGTATTATGTTGGGCATCGGTGTGTTTTCAGCGCTTGCAAGCGTGCTTGGTCTTTTGGCAGGGCTTGGTATCATGAGCGTTGGAGTAATGGTGATTATTTTTCTTATCAAATTTATTTTCTCTGTAAAGCGTCATGATGAAAGTCAAACAATGGAAGTGAAAGAACAGGATCAACCCGAGCTGTTTGCATTCATAAAGCAATTAACAGTAGATACACAAACACCTTTTCCCAAAAAAATTGTTTTATCGCCCGAGGTAAACGCCTGTGTGTACTATAATGACAGTTTTTGGAGTATGATTTTACCTGTAAAGAAAAACCTGCAAATCGGTTTGGGGCTGGTAAACTCTGTAACACTCAGTGAGTTTAAAGCGGTAATGGCACATGAGTTTGGTCATTTTTCACAAAAGAGTATGAAGCTGGGAAGCTTTGTCTATAATGTAAACAAAGCCATCTACAACATGCTTTATGAAAACAATGATTTCGGAAAGTTTATCACGGGTTGGGGAAGTATACACTGGGCTATCAGCATTTTTGTGTGGTTAACGATACAAATCATCAAAGGCATCCAATCCATATTACAAAACATGTATGGTTTTATCAATAAGTCGTACATGAGCCTCTCCCGTGAAATGGAATTTCATGCCGATGCAGTAGCTGCAAGTGTGAGTGGCAGTAAACCCCTGATTACAGCGCTTAAAAAAATTGAAGTAAGTGGCTTGTGTTATCAAACTGTTCTGGAAAAAGCAGATGAACGGCTCAAGCACAAAGAGAGGTTTCAAAATGTTTACTCCAATCACAACGTGGTGATGAAGCAATATGCAGATCAGTTTGACTTGCCGCTGCAGAATAATGCACCTGTTGTGAGTGATGATTTTTTAAATCGATTTCGACTAAGCAAACTGAATATTAAAGACCAGTGGGCCTCGCATCCATCTACTGAAGATCGGGAACAAAAGTTAAATGCTCTGGCTATTCCAACTGTTGATGATGAACGCAGTGCCTGGATGTTGTTTCGTGAACCGGAACAACTGCAACAACAACTTACGGGTATACTCTACAAAGCGGTGCCGCAGGAAGCCAAAGAAAAAGTGACGGATGTGTCGGCTTTTCAACAGAGCTATACAGAAGAAGCAGCTACTTATTCACTGCCTGAAGTGTATAAAGGATATTTTGACAGCAGGCAAATGAGTGATATGGATTTTGAAAAAGTATTTGCTGCCGCAAATGAACTACCGCTAAACAATGATTCGTTACTCAGGTTATTTGCAGAAGAAAATGCAAGTATTCCTAAGAAGCTCAACGCTAATGAATCAGACGCTGTACTTTTAAAAGCCATTACCGAGAATCAGCTGGAAACAAAAACCTTCGACTATGATGGTGAAAAATATGAAAAGAAAGATGCGGCATCTGTTCTCGAAAGGGTTTACAAAGAAATTGAGATACAAAAACAGCAACTGCAGAAGCATGATGAAGCCGTAGTTACATTTTTTGCTGATGCGGCAAAAAGCAACAGTAAAGCTGATTGGCAAATGCTCAAAGAAAAATACAAGACACATTTTGCAAACAGAAAGAAAGCGGAAGAACAACTCACTATATCAACTCAAATTTTAGAGATTATGGGGCCCTTGTTCAGAGGTGAGCAGATGGATGAAAAAAATGCTAATTCGATTGCATCTGATTTGAGAAGAGAGACCAACAGTTTAAAAGTGATTTTAAACCATTGGCTAACTATCGGAATTTTTAATCAAAATGAAGCGTTTAAGAATAAGATTCTTTTTTTCCTCGATGCTAATTTTGTGTATTTCGGCGGCGGAGAGTTTATGAATACAGAACTAGAGCAGCTTCATGAAGTCGTTAATGAGTCTTATAAATTGTCAAGCGACTATCAATTTAAAAACTTCAAAACATTACTGGAATTACAGCTTCAGCTGTTGGAACAGGCGGCTTAAGAAACTATTTGCAGTATTCTAAACTTTTCAGAACTTGTGCTGAAAGCGATTCATGTGAAATATATTTTTCTTCTGCTGAGTGCGGCAATAGCCATTGTGTCAGTAGCACAAATTCCAACACCATCCTCAGGAAAAATTATCCGTCATGATAGTTTTCCTTCACAGTATGTAACAGCAAGACATGTGGATGTGTGGTTGCCCGAGGGTTATTCGCCCAAAAAGAAATATGCCGTTCTGTATATGCACGATGGACAGATGCTGTATGATTCATCTACCACATGGAACAAACAGGAATGGGGTGTGGACGAAACGGTGGGTCGTTTGTTGAAAGAGCGCAAGATTAAAGATGTAATTGTAGTGGGCGTTTGGAACGGCGGTAAGTACCGTCATACAGATTATTTTCCGCAGAAACCTTTTGAACGTTTACCCCAGCAGGAAAGAGACACTTTGTATTATGCCAAACGCACCAATGGCGCTTTGGTGTTTCAAGGAGAAAAAGTGCACTCTGATTTATATTTAAAATTTCTCGTAACGGAACTTAAACCGTTTATTGATAAAACCTACGCAACAAGGAAAGACCGTGCCAATACGTTTATTGCAGGCAGCAGCATGGGAGGTCTCATCAGCATGTATGCCATTTGCGAATATCCTGATGTGTTTGGCGGTGCTGCTTGTTTGAGCACCCACTGGCCCGGTGTTTTTTCAATGGAGGACAATCCGGTACCTGCTGCATTCATGAATTACCTGCGGAATCATTTGCCATCGCCCACCAATCACAAAATCTATTTTGATTATGGTGATGCTACGCTGGACGCCATGTATCCTCCTCTCCAAAAAATGGCAGATGAAATCATGAAGGCAAAAGGGTTTTCATCTGTCAACTGGATAACGAAGTATTTCCCCGGCGAAGATCATAGTGAAGGTGCCTGGAAAAAGCGATTGGATATACCCTTGCTGTTTTTGTTAAAGAAATAAATGCCAACCGCAGAGTAACCCTGCGAAAACCTCAGCGTACTTCTTTCTTTGCGTCGAAAAAATAAAAATGGAAAAGATTAAAAAAGAATTTATAAAAGATTGTTGCAGGCATTTGAATGAATATACAAATCGTGTAAAAACCTGTTTAGATCTATTAAGTGAAGAGCAAGTGTGGCAAAAACCAAATGAAGCGTCTAATTCAATTGCCAACCTCATGCTGCATCTCTGTGGTAACATGACGCAGTATGTATTAGCATCGCTTGGCGGTAAAACAGACTTAAGAGAACGGGATAAAGAATTTTCGGCAACCGGAGGTTTCAATAAGGAACAATTATTTGAGAAACTGAGCTCTGTTGTGCATAGTGTAATTGAAGAAATTCAATTGCACGATGAAGAGTCGTTGCTCAAAACAAGAACAGTGCAGGGGTTTGAAAAAAACGGTATTGCTATTATTCTGCATATCACGGAGCATTATTCCTATCACACCGGACAAATAGCCTTGCTCACCAAATTAATGACCAATGAAGACCTTGGATTTTACAAAGGGCTTGATTTAAACAAAAAGAATATATTGTAGTTAACACAACCCTTTCTGTAAAACACTGCACAAAATAGTATGGCTTACTATAGTACTAATG
>ERZ1066133.782-NODE-782-length-11694-cov-9.788556_pt1 | contig 11694 bp, 10 predicted proteins | sample MGYA00382780_ERZ1066133 | MGnify/ENA primary metagenome ERZ1066133 (study PRJEB33369, sample SAMEA5778363) | biofilm metagenome | biome: Industrial cooling water; feature: Water cooling tower basin; material: Biofilm | place: United Arab Emirates | collected...
CAGCATGTGGTCCTTGTCCAAACCGGTCTCGACCTGCAGCAGATTGCGGAACGTGGCGAGGAAAAGTCCGGCGCAGAAGAGGACCAGGAAGCAAAAGGCGACTTGGGCGGCGATTAAGAGGCGCGCGGGTCCGGAGCGGGCGGAGTGCTTTGCGCTCGCCTGCTTAAGGGATTCGCCGGGCTTGATGGAAGAGGCGCGCCAGGCGGGGATCAAGGCGAACAGCAGCGTGGTCACGAGCGAAAGCAGAGTGAGGAAGGCGATCAGCCGCCCGTCGATCGAGGTGTCGAGATAGGGAGATGAGGAGCTATTGCCCATCAGATGCACCAGAGCGGGCGCGGCCCAGAGTGCGAACATCGCGGCGAGAAGAGATCCGGCAAACGTCAGGAGCCCGCTTTCGATGAGCACCTGCTGAATCAAGCGGCCGCGGCCGGCGCCGATCGAAGTCCGCAACGCCATCTCGCGCTCACGCGATGCGGCGCGCGCGAGCAGCAGGTTGGCGAGGTTCGCGCAGGCGATCAGCAGGATGAGTCCGGCGACGCTGGCCAGAATGTAGAGGGGACGCTCGGATTGCTCGCGGAGCAAGGAGGGTCCGTTGGCGGCGGAGTTCCGAGCACAAGAGACGCTGGGTTAAACTCTGTGGCGTGCGGGCGTGCGGCTGGATCGAGGCGACGCGCCCGGAGCGGAGCCGCTGTACGAATCGGCGTGGGCGATGACGGGCGATGTGCGGGGACCGACGCGGGCGGAGGCGGCGGCGGGGCTGCTGGCGTGTCGCGTGCGGCGCGGAGCCTTTGCGTCGGCGGTCGAGGCGTGGGCGGTGTGGCTTTCGGAGGCGGCGTCTCTTGAGAGCGAAGACGCGGAGCGCTGCCGTGTTCGTTTGGCGGCGGGATACGGGCTGGATTCGACGTCGCAGTGGCTGACGGGCATGCCCCCGGTCTTTGTCGACGGTCCGTACGTGCGCGCGTTCGCCTCGGCGGATCTTGAGGTGACGGAGACCGGCGGTGTGCCTGATGTTCTCTCGATCTATCGGTACGCGGCGAAGCGGGATTCGGGTGCGCAGCGAGATGACGCGTCGGCTTTCGAGAACGCGAAGGGATGGAACAACATCGCCGGCGAGATGGTGCTTGCGGAAAGCTCGGAGTCGGCAGTGCGGGAGCGAGCGCGGAAGCGACTGCGGGAACGAGCGGCGAGCGATGCGCCGGTGTGGCAGGTGCATTGGGCGCGGCTGGGGCTTGGGCGATCACTGCGGATTGAGGTCGACGTGAACTCGAAGACCGAAGCGGTGATCGAGCTGCTGTGGGTGGCTTCTCGGGAGTCGGTCGCGAGCAATGTTCTCGCGCAGGCGCTCATGGCTGCAGCCGAGACGCTGGTGGAACTGGACGATCGGCCCGGTGCGGCGCGCGTGATCGCTGACTTGGAAGCGCGGCTGCCGGATCATCCGATCGTCACCTCGGCGCGGTTGTCGCGGCTGAGGGCGGAGGTGGGGGTGAGCGGTGGGATGTTGCCGGGGGGCGATTGGGCCCGGGAGTTTTCAAGCGGCATGCCGGTTGGCGGGGCTGAGAAAGAGGGAGCGAAGTGACGAACTTGATTCTGATCGTTGCTGCGGACACTCCGGCGACGGCGCGGCGGTCGCTGTGGGAGTACGTGCAGGCGGGGGGGCCGATCGGCTACCTGCTCATCCTGCTGTCGTTCCTGGCGGTTGGGCTGCTTGTCGCCCACTTCTTGAAGGTCCGGCCGCAGGCGCTTGCGCCGTTCGACATCGTCGCGGAGCTGGAAGGGTTTCTCGCTCGCGGCGATACGGCGGGGGCGATCGAGTACTGCCGCCGGGATGAGAACCGGTGCTTTGTGACGAACACGTTCGCGGCGGCGCTGACGCGGTGTGCGCGCAGCACGTTCGGCATGCTCGAGCTGCGGACGGCGCTTGAAGAAGCGGGAGCCAAGGAACTTGATCGGCTGATCCGCACGACCGATGGGATCGCCATCATCGCGGCGATCGGGCCGATGATGGGTCTGCTCGGCACGACGATCGGCATGATCGGGGCGTTCGCGTCGATCGGTTCGCTGGAAGGTGCGGCGCGGTCGAACGAGCTTTCGAACTTCATGTCGCTCGCGCTGGTGACCACCGCTCAGGGGCTCATCGTTGCGATCCCGTGCACGGTGCTGTACACGATCCTGCGCCGGCGTGTCGAGCGGCTGGCCATGGATACGGGCGAGACGATCGAAGACCTGGCCGCGGTCCTGACCGGTACGGCGAAGGTGAGCAAGCCCGGTTCATGAGATTCAACCGAAACAAGCCGATGCCGGAGGCCGGGTTCGACATCACATCGATGATCGACGTGGTGCTGTTGCTCACCATCTTCTTCATGATGTCATCGCAGTTCTCGAAGATCGTGCAGCGACCGCTCGATCTGCCGCGGGAAAAGGGGGATGCGGCTGATCAACCGGTCGATGCTGAGGTTGCGGTGGTGGTGGACCTGGAGGAGGATGGGCGGCTGTCTGTCGGCGGGCGTGTGTACGAGTTGGACCGGCTTGCGGCGATGGTGGCGGCGGATCAGCAGAAGATCGCGTCTTCCGGTCGGTTGCTCGATGTCGTGATCCGCGCGGATCGCAAGACGCCGACGGTGTACCTGGCGAAGTTGATTTCTGCGTTCACGGCCGAGGGTGTGGTTGATTGGCGGCTTGCCACCACGGGCGAGCGGAGCAGGGAGGGGGGTGCCCGATGAACTTCCGCCGGCGCGAGCCGCGAGCGATCGAATCGATCCCGCGCCTGTCGCTCGTGGCGTTTATTGACATCGTCCTTTTCCTCCTTCTGTACCTGATGCTGGCGGGAACGCTGTCGCCGCCGGAGTCACGTCTTGCGGCGGGCGTGGAGCGGCCGTCGTCGTCCCAGCGGGAAGCACCGCTCGCGCCGATTCGCCTGCGCGTCGAGCGGACCGGCGATCTGGTGCGATTCAAGGTTGGTCAGCGCGACATCGAGAGCCGCGACGGGCTCGTCGTTGCGTTGAGCGGTGTGCCGAAGGAGGGCGGAGTGCTGGTGACAGCCGGCGAGGGGACCTTTGTGGCGGATGTTGCATCGGGGCTTCAGGCGGCGAAGGACGCGGGGTTTGCGAGAGTGAGCTATGCGCCGTGATCGGCGCGGGCGTGGCCCGCGGCACATCGTGACGGCTGTGGTGCTCGCCGGTCTGACGGGCGGGGCGTTCGCTGCTCCGTTGGATGAGCGGCTTGACGCGTACTTGGAGCGGCACGAGCTGCTGACACTCCGGGCGTACACGTTGGAGCGCCGGCTTCCCGGAATCGCGCTCGCGGAGCGTGGGAAGGTGCTTCTGGACCTGGCGGGCACCTACGAGTCGCTGCTCAGGACGCTGCCGAAGGAGAAGCAGGCTGCGGTCCGCGATCGTTGCCGCGTGCTGCTGCGAGAGAACCCGCGACCGGAGTTGGACGCGATCCGCCTCGACCTGCTGAAGGCGGAGTATCTGGGGGCGGAGTCGGCGGCCGAGATGGCGCGTTTGCGCACGGCGGCGGAGTCGGACGCCGCGGCGACGGTTGCGACGCTGAAGCGGCTGGCGGTCGAGTTCGCCGAGGTTGCGCAGCAGGCGGGCGTGCGGGTGAAGCAACTGGAGGGGCAGGAGCTGGGGCGGACGGATATCCCATTCGCCGAGGCGAGCGAACTGAAGGCGCAGTTGGCCGATGCGCGCCGGGTCCGTTCGCTGGCGCGTTACTACGCGGGATGGAGCGCGTGCTACGCCGCGCAGCTGCTGGGCGATCGGGGATACGCCAACGAGGCGTTGCTGCATTTCGGGGCGCTGTTGAACGCGCTGGACCGACGGGTGCCGACACTGGATCGCCTTCCAAAGTCCCTCCTTGTGCACGAGCACGTTGCCCGCGCGGCGCTCGGGGCGGCGACGTGCTTCTCGATCGCCGGGAACGATGCGGAGGCCCTGCGGTGGCTGGACGAGATCTCGACGTCCGAAGGCGTGCCGCAGGTCGTCTCGGACCAGGTGCTGTCGCGGCGGATCGCGGTTCTGGCGCGGAACTCCCGATGGGCGGAGCTTTCGCGCTGGGTGGATCGGTCGCGGGCGCCGCGGGGTAAAGTGGCCGGACCGCTCGAGCCATCGGACGCGATGCAACTGGCCGTCGCGACGCTGGAAGGAGCCGATGGCCCGGAGAAGGACGCGTCGGAGACGCGGCTGGTGCTCGCCCGGTCGGCGCTCGGGGACCTAATCTCGCGCGGCCAGACCGCCGCGGTGGTGCAGCTCGCCAAGCGGTTTGGCACCGGGGTGCTCGCTTCGAACGGGTTCGTGGCGCAGTACGTTCGGGCCCTCCAGACGTACGACGGCGCTCGCGCGAGACACGGCGGCGAGCCGAACGATCCAACTCGCGTCGAAGAAGCGAGGGTGGCCTATCGCGCCGCGGCGGACCTCTTCCTCGCGGCGTCGAAGGCGGAGGATGCGGCGGGCTTCGAGAAAGATGTCGTCGGTGCGGGCCGGAGCGCCGCCTTGGCGTGGTACTACGCAGGGGATCTGGTTCGAGCGGCGGACCAGTTCGAGGCGGTCGCGAAGGAAGCGTCGTCGGAATCGCGGCAGTCGTTGATGTGGTCGGCTCTGGTCGCGCTGGATCGCGCGGTGGACGGGGGCGACGGCGCATTGCGTGACCGTCGGGACGAGCTTGCCGCGGTATTCATCGCCTCGTTCCCCGGCACCGAGCAGGCGGCGAAGCTCATGCTCCGCCGGGCGGGCGCGGGCAGAGTACCGGACGCCCAGGTCGTGGCGACGCTGCTCGGTGTGGCGCCGGGCTCTCCGATTCGGGCGGAGTCGCGGCGCCTCGCGGCGTCGATGCTGTTCCGGATGGCAAGGGCGGCGAAGGGGGCGGACGCGGACGCGATCATCGGGCAGTTCATGAAGGTGACGGACGAGATCTATCCGGGCGTCAGGGACGCGGCGGTGGCAACGTCGGGTGAGAAAAGGGCGGCGCTCGCGGAGCGTGCGGTGCTGACGCTGCGTCAGCAGGTCGAGCTTTCGCTGGCCCAGTCGACTCCGGACGCTGGACGGGCGTCGCGGGCGATGCAGGAACTGCGACGCGTCTCGGAGCTCTGCGATTACTCCATTGAGGCGATCGGCGACGAGCTGCGCTTCCGCGAGCTTCAGATCGCGATGATCGAGATGGACAGCGCGGCGGTTGAGGCTGCTTCGGAGGGGTTCGGTGAGTCCCGCTCGCCTTTCGCCGAAGCGGGACGAGAGCTCGTTCTGCGGCATTTCATCGAGCGTGCGAGGGCGGCGCCGACAGACGAACGCGCCGCGGCGTTGGTGGTGAAGTACGGCGAGGGCGTCGTCGCCGCCTTGGATACCCGGAATGTGAGCGGGGCGAGAGCAAACGTGCTTCGGAACGAGGTGGCGGGAGCGGCGTGGCTTGTGTTCCGGGCGACCGGCGACGCGTCGTCTCGCGATATCGCGATACGCATCGACCGGGCCATGTACGACCGCGGCGAGCGGTTCGGCGCGAGCCTGCGACGGTTGGCCGAGCTCTCCGAGCACGCAGGCGACGTGGCCCTTGCGTTGGAATGCTGGACGGCGCTCGCTGCGGGGCTGCCCGATTCGACCGCCGGATGGTTCGAGGCGAGCTTCAACGCGATCCGGATCCTTCAGCGGACCGATCTGCAACGTGCCAAGGACACGATGCGGTTGCTGGAGTTGTCCCATCCGCGATTCGGTCCCGAGCCCTGGGGAAATCGGCTCCGGGTACTCCGCGACGAATTGTTCCCGGCGCCAGCCACCAACGAACAGCCCGAACGCGGGGGTGGCTCATGAAACGGCCGCAGACTCGTGGGCGGGACCCGATTTCGCTGGTGCTCGGACCGACGGGATCCGGTCCGTTCGCGCTGCTGGGGCTCCCCGCCGCGGACGTTGATGTTCCGACGGTGCTGGCGGCGCTGCACAAGCGGCTCGATCAGGTGCGGGCGAGTCCGTTTGCGGCAACGCCGGCGGCCGAGGACACGAGGCTCGCGCTGCACGCGGCGGCGGCGCAGCTCTGCGATCCGGCGGTGCGGCGGCTCTTGCTCGGTACGTGGTCTGCAGGTGGGATGGAAGCGGAACCGGCGGCGGAATGGAACGACGATACCGCCACGCTGATCGAGCGAGATCTGCACATCGCGGTCGGCCTCAGCGGGGGGTGGAACGCAGCGGCGATGGCGCGGCTGGCGCTGGCGTGCGAGAGCCGCGGGGTTGCGGTGCAGGAACTGGGCGAGGTCCTCGGGGCGTTGATGTCTCGCCCGCGGGCTGAGGTCGTGTCCGGACGGGGCGGGGCGCTCGGGCGAGCCGATGCTGCGGGGGTGCCGCGGCGCCCGGCGCATGCGGACCGGACGACGGCTCGCTTCGTGCTGCTGGTCTGCGGAATCGGCGCGGGCGTGGTGGGTCTCGTGGTCATGATGCTGGCGATGTTGTTCGCGCCCGGGCGTGGTCCGACATCCGGGGAAGACGTCGTGCGGATGTTGGAAGGCGGGAACGCGGCGGCGCCGCTGAGCATGGAACCGGCCGTCGCTGCATCGAACGGCACGGCGTCGGCCGATCTGGCGATCGGCGACGCCCGGTCCATCGACCGGGAGCTCACGCTTCTCGCTCAGTCGCTGGGAGGCGACGAGCATGCCGCGAGCGAAGTCGCGGTCGAAGCCCGGTTCCGAGCGGCGTTTGATGCGTTCAGCACGAATTGGCACCTGCTGCGCAAGGACGAGATCACCGCGGTCGTCTCCTCGCTGATCGATCTGAGCTTTGCCGCATCGCAGAAGCAACGCGAGCGTGAAGTGATCGGCGCGATCGTCGGGGTGCTGAAGCTGCCGCCGACGGATCGGCGTTCGGTTCGCAGCGTTGTGGCGGCGGGCGCGGTCGCTTCGAGGCTTCTCGAGGAGCGGGATCTTCCGAGGAACGCCAGGGAACAACTGGAGGCGGCGCTTCGTGGCAACGCGATGACTCGGAATCTTGGACCGGCGCGGCGATTCGAGAGCGCCGCCGAGCAGATCGTCTTGCCGCTGGCGGAGTTGCTCGCCGCCGGCACGGCGGGCGCGGATGCCGGCGCGTGGCGTGGATTCCTCGATGTCCGGGACGCCGCGTTGGGCGATCGGACGCGCGTGAAGGATGCGGCGAGTTTGGCGGCGCTCCGTGGCGTGTTCCGAGCGAGCGTGACGGAGAGCGCGGACGAGGTGATCGCCTTGCTGGCGGGCTCGATGTCGTGGGAGCGAACACCGGAGCTTCGCGAGGCGGTGCGTGACTGGTTTGAAGACGCGAGCGTCCCGACGCCGCGACTGGCGACGCTCACTCGGGCGATGGTCAAGAGCACGCTCCGGGGCGTGGATTCGACAATGACGATTTCCGCGACCGCGTCGCGCGAGGAGCGGCTGAAGCTGGGCGCCGCTCTGGACGACGTGCTGCGAGCCGACGACGCTTCGGTGGGCGCGGAATCAGCGCGGGCGTGGGTGGCGGCGGCGGATCAGCTGCTTGCCGCCGGCGCTGCGTCGCCTGCGGAGGCGCTCGACCTGGCGGCGCGCATGGCGGAGCTGACGGCGATACGGCAGTTCCAGATGGATGGTCGAGGGGATGCGTGGAGCGGGCGGATTGATGCTGCGCTGGCGCCGGGGATGTTGCCCCCGGCGGTTCCGGCGCAGGAAGACCCTTCGGCGAGCCCGGCGTCGAAGGCGCTTGAGTACGCGGCGATCGGTTTCTCTCAGGCGTCGCGTGTGGAGTTCTGGAAGAAACGGCTTGCGGACGGCGGCGGGCCGGACCTGCTGTTGGCGCGGACGGCGATCGAGGAGGCTTCGCGGGGGTCGCCGGCGGCGGTCCGGGAGGCGGCGCGAGACTACGTGCGCGCAAGGTCGGGTGACCGTGCGATGCTCGTGGCGGCGATTGATCTGGTGTTCGCGATCCCCGAGTCACGGGAGAATCTGGACTGGCTGAGTGATGTCGCGGGCAGGCGGATTCCGTGGACGGGGCGCAGCCTCAGCCGCGAGGAGGCGCACCGCGCGTTGCTCGAAGCGGCAAGCGACAGGTTCCCGACCGTGGCGCGGGCCGACGCGATTGATGTTGCGGCGGTGCGGTTGGGAAAGGCGTGGCTGCTGCGGGTCGGCGAGGTGAGCGACGTCGATTCGGTGGATGCGGGGGAAGCGATCCGGCGGATCGCAACGGCGATGCTGAGCGCTGGTACGCGCGGCGCGGAAAGCGACGTGCGCCGGAGGCTCGAGGCGCGGCTGTCGATTGCGAGCGGAGGGATCCAGGCGGCGGTTTGGTGGCAGGCTTCGGTCGTTGAGCTGACATCCGTCGATCTGGCAAAGCGGGCTCCGCGAGCCGAGCTGCGGCCGATCCTCGATCGATGGACGACAAACCGCCGCCGGGCGAACAACGCGTTTGAGCAACTGCTGGCGGGTGAGCGGGCGGTGCTCGAGATGTTGCGGGCGGAACTCGCGGGCGTCGGCAAGGAGGGCACGTGAAACGGATGCTTCCCGTCATCGCGGCTGCGTTCTTCGTGCTGCTGTGGGTGCCGACGGCCGCTCGGGCATCGCAGCCCGAAGGGCCGTCGAGATCGTCGGTCTTTGATGAGCGGGAGATCGCCGACGCGGCGGCGTTGACGCCGGACGATCCGGAAGCGTACTTGACGCTGGCCGAGGAGGTTCTGGATCGTCCCGATGCGCCGGAGCGGATCGAACTCGCGCGACAGCTCCTGGTGCGTGCGGTGGAGTACGGCCGCGTCCGGAAGGGTGCCGAGCGTATCGCGGCGTCGGCGGCGTTGGCGCTGGCTTCGATGTCGACGCGAGCGTCGGAGCGGCAGTGGCTCCGTTCTGTCGCGGCGACGCTGCACCCGGACTACGCGGGGCTGCGCGCCACAGAGCGGACGGAACACGCCGCCGGTGCGCGAGCCGCGGAGGTGGTCACCCGCTTGCGGGCCGGCGAGGGTCTGCGTCCGCGTGAGTTGCTGTCCGATCCCGACGTGCGTGCGGTGTTGTCGCACCACGAGGCGGGGCTTTCGGCAGAGGGAACGATCGGCCTGGCGGATCTGGACGCGGCGGCGAAGAGGCAGCCGTGTCCGGGCTGCGGCGGGCGGTTGCTCGCGACGACCCAAGGGTCGCGGTCTGCATCGGTTTGTCTGACTTGTAAAGGCCGGTCGACGCTGAGCGTCTCGAATCGCGACTTTGCTTCCCAAGTGCGGTTGCAGCTGCGTCTGCTGGGTGCGGCGCGGGATCGCTGGGGGGACGCCACGGAAGCCGAGATGCTCCCGGCGCGTGATTCGGATGCGGCGGAAGTGGCGGTGGTGTTCGGCGTGGATACGAAGCTCAGCCTCTGGCGCGACGGGGCGTGGCAGGACTCGGCGAAGCAGCAGTCGAGAACGCCCGCAACTGACTCCAAGGAGGCGCCGCCTACAGTCGATCCCGCTCGATAGGGAGCGCGTTCAGGGAGCGATCGATGTCCGAAGCCGCTGCGGTACTTGCCAAGCCCACGATTACCTTCGAGGAGTTCGCCAAGGTCGACCTTCGCGTCGCGAAGATCGTGAAGGCGGAATTGCATCCGTCGGCGGATCGGCTCTTCAAGCTCCAGCTCGACGACGGCAGCGGCACCCCGCGGCAGATCTGTGCCGGCATCCGCGGCTACTACACGCCTGAGGAACTCGTTGGCCAGTCGATCATCATCGTGGCCAACCTCGCACCCCGGGTGATCCGCGGCGAGGAATCCCGCGGCATGCTGCTCGCCGCGAGCGACGCGCCGAAGGATCCCGCCGCGACCACGGAACGCAAGGTCGTGATCCTGATGCCCAAGAGCGACATCGCTCCGGGCTCGATTGTATCTTGAGTCGGCTGCGTCGTCGCGCCTCGCTTTGTGAGCGATGACGCTCGCTTCAGCGCGGTGGATCGGCCTTTTGCGGGCTTGTGCCATCGGGCCTGCCGCCGAGCGGATGCTTCGCGTCGTCGCCGGTCGGTCGTCCCTCGGGGCCGTCGTCGCCCTGGCGGCCGCGACGCGGCGGACCTTTGAGCACTTCCTCCACGGCGCGATCGAGCAGGGACTCGCGAGCGTCCTTGGCCTCCTGGATCTGCTTCTTCGTCGTTTCCAGCCGGTTTGCGAGCTGCTCGGCTTCGTACTCACGCACCTTGGTGCGGGCGTCGTAGCCCTTGCCCATCAGTTCGCGCAGTTCGGACTTCTTGTCGGCGGGAACGTCCTCGCCCTTGTGCTCAAACTGCCAGCGCCGCAGCTCATGGGCCTTCTCCACCACGAGGATCGTCGCGCGAAGGTCGTCGCGCCGCAGTTCGTACAGCACCTTGTCGTCGTTGCGGGCTCGGAATGCGTCCACGGCCTTGGGCATCAGGCGGCCCATGATTGCGCGAAACGCACCGGGCTCGCCCTTCTTCCACTCCTCAAGACGGTCGGCGAAGTCCGGACGGACTTCGCGGATGAAGGTCATCAGTTCCGCATGCACCTCGGGATTCCCTCCCGGTGCACCACGACCCTCCGGTCCCTTGCCCTCCGGACCACCCGGGGGGCGACCTTGACCCTGTTGGCGATCGAAGAGTGGTGCGGGCGGCTCGGGCCGCTCGCCGCGACGGAAGCGATCCACGAATCGATCGGCGAGCATGCCGGCGCGGGCTTCCCGGAGGAACCGGAAGACCTCCTCCGGCGGACGCCCGTCATCAAGCATCTTGCGGGCCTCCTCGAGGCGGCGGGTGGCGCGTGCCGATTCGTCGAGCCCGCGGTCGATCATCTCCCGCAGCATCTTGGGGTCGCGGGGAGGACCGTCGCGAGGTCCTTCCCGCGGCGCCTCGATCTCACGCTCGCCCGGAGGCGGCTGGTCCTGCATGCGGCGTGGGCGTCCGTCGCGGGGGCGACGATCGTCTCCCGGGCGGGGATCGCCCGAGGGCCCTCCCTGTTCGCGTAACGGGTTGTCGGGTTGTGCGGACACCATCGGCGCAAGGCCCGCGATCGCGAGTGCCGTGCCGCAGAAGATGGCGAGGTATCGTGGGTGCATACGCGGCTCCGTGCGTCTTACTGATCGAGAATCGTGGCGGTGGGTCCGGCCCCGGAGCGCTCGACGGTCAGGTTGCCGGAGTGGCCGGTCGAAGACTGGGAACTATCGCCCGCCGGATCAGCGACAAGCGTGCGATCCGAGGTGACGAGCTCGTGCAACTTCATCGCGTCGGCAGCGAGGTCGTCTATCCCGGTCGCGAGCGGTTCATCGAGAAGCGAGACGGCCGCGAGGACCAGCTCGACCTCCTCGCTCGTGTTGGCCGCCGCGAGCGTGGTCGCTGTGGGGGCGGGGTTGATATTGCTGCGGGTCGCGATCGTGTATCCAACGCCAAGCAGGCCGACGATCGCGATCGCCGCCGCGAGTCGCAGTGCGGTCGCGAAGCGGGTTCGCGGCCCGATCCGTGCGATCACCGGCGATTGCGCCGAGACGATCATGCGGGTCGAGTTGAACACGCGGTCTTCGAGCGTCGAGCCGAGCGGGTCGATGCCGCGATGGGCAGCCCCCGCGTCGGCGCGGCCGACCTGATCGAGCAAGCGAGCCATGGCATCGTCACTCCCCGGCGTGGTGTTGTGGTTGCTCATGTTCATGCCTCGGCCCTCCCCAGTGTGTCCCCAAGCGTGCTCTTTGTCGTGCCCGTCAGGCTCATCTCCATGAGGGACTTCAGCTTGGCCAGCGCCCGATGGTGGCGAGCCAGCAGGGTACCAA
>ERZ1066133.783-NODE-783-length-11693-cov-15.920003_pt1 | contig 11693 bp, 13 predicted proteins | sample MGYA00382780_ERZ1066133 | MGnify/ENA primary metagenome ERZ1066133 (study PRJEB33369, sample SAMEA5778363) | biofilm metagenome | biome: Industrial cooling water; feature: Water cooling tower basin; material: Biofilm | place: United Arab Emirates | collected...
GAGGGGGAGGAGAGCGGGGAAGAAGGTAGCGGGGGGCAGCCAGTGGTGACGAGATGTGAGCAGGCCCGAGGGTGGCCACTCATAGGCGGTACATAGGCGACGCGGTTCGATGGGGATATCTGCATGGCCCTTCGAGCTGCATTCCTCGGGGACGTGTTCGGAAAGCACACACGGTATACTTCAAGCAGGGGACCTTCGTTCTCATGGCCCCCTGCTGCTACACTTTTTTTCGGAAGCCACCCGCTGATTACCGTCCTCCAGCTTTTGAAGGGCGTGGTTGATAAAGGCTGTACCAGCAAGACCGCAAGGCACCACACCCTGCTTGCCATACTTCATCTGAAGAGTTGAAGTCGCCATGCACCCTCCCGAGGTAGCAGACAGCACAACAAACTCCGGGCCAGCACGGCTCGGCGGTGCCTGCTGGTATAGCCCTTCTATCAGCAAGGACATCTGGGCTGAGCTTCCGTGGATCGGTGTCCAGGAAGTGTCACTTGAGGTTCCGTGTTCCTGTTGCAGGGGCTCGCAGAGTGTATTCTGGATCAACCTGTTGTCTGCTCGTGTCCTCTGCAAAGCTCTATTGTATGTGTTAATAAGTCAACCCTCTTCCGACCTGGTGGAGTATGTGCTGCTATGGAGGCTGAGGGCCGACGGCCAGCCACCTCACGTCTTGGCTGCCGCTGCTATGATGGACATGCGGCGCTTCGGAAACCAAAATCCTTCTTCTCAAGGTCCTCACAGCACATGCGGAAGAGAGACGAGGGCGCCCTAGGCAGGCAGGGCCTCATAATTCGCGTCGCGAGCTCGAAAGTAAGTCGAGCGCGGTTGTAAGACTCTTCCTGCTGCCGGCTTTACGTCAATATGCGCATGTTTCTGCTGCTCTTATCCTTTTGATGCACAAGTCTCTGTCTTACTCTGCCTCAGAAGCTGATGATGTGGTCCATGAACAGGAAGTAGTCCTCGTCCTGATGATGCACCAGAACGGAACAGAGCAGACGACATCATGAATCAATGAATCACAGTCGGCTTTCAGGCCAGCATGGTCAGCCTTACCCTCCCACTTACCAGCTTCGCGCTCAGCCTGACGGGACCGGGGGGATCGAAGGCCCCATCCCTCGGCCAGCTGATGGGGTGCTTGGGCGGCGAGACGGCGCGCTGCAGGTCCTTGGTGTGGTTGCTCGGCTAGGCACACGCACACATACAGCGCCATCTTGCGTTAGACAACCACCTGCGAAGAAGGCGCACGGTTCACGCCGCCATGGTGGACCCCTCACCTCCTCCTCCACCCCGACCTCCACCTTGGCGTGCTTCAGACGCAGCAAAATGAACGGTGCCGCCAGGTCGAGCTCCGCCCAAGTGCGCGGCAGGGTGTGTGAGGTGGGCCGGGCCTTCTGCTCAGGCACACGGCAGAGAAGTTTGTGAGCTTGGGGCGACGCGGGATCGAGCCGTACAACACTCCTGCCCTCCCTCATCCGGGGGCGCGCCTCCGTGGGCATAAGGACGTCAGCCGTACCTTGATCGAGCGGGAGCGCTTCGGTAGGCAGCTGGGAGGGATGATAGCGGCTGTACTGTTGTGGCGCGAGGAGGTGGGCAGAGAGGAGCCCGGGGGCAGGATCTCTGCCCGAAAGGAGAGGCCGGAGTCGACGTAGCTCATGATCTGGCTCAGCAAAGCAGAAGGAGAGGAATGCTCCTGGTTGGGAGGGCAAAGCAGCAGCCGCCGTGCGCACTCCACATTCCGGGCAGCGATATGGGCGGAGATATGGCCACACGGGAGGGGAGACGGCTGCTGGCTGCCTGGATAAGCCGTTCGTCGCTCGACAGGCCCGCGGCCGGCCACATTCGCAATGAATCATTATGCCTGTTCATACGACACAGGGAGGTGGGACGCTTCGCATCAGTTTCGTGTGGGTGGCCGCTGCAAAAGCCGGCGGCTGGACGGGTGCGCCAGGCCAAACCTGGCGTATCAGCGGGTGCTGACAACTAAACCTGGCGGCTTTCAACCAGAGCGCGCGAGGAATTCACTTTCCCCTGCATGCGGGACAGAGGAAACATGCGCGCCGAGGCTCTTCGGGTCAAACAATGGTCGTCTGCCTGTGCTGACCCTCTGGCCTGCCTGCCTTCCTCTCTTCCTCAGATGTCCGTTGCTCTTGGCGCGAAGCCCGACACGGTGTTTCTATGGGGCGAGAAGGCACAGAGCCCCCCCGCGAAGTGGAGGGCCCTTGCCCCCCAGAGGACGCACCGGACCTCCCCAACCTCTGCAGCAAGAGGAAGAAGGACCAGGCCGTCATGGCCGCTGTGATCGTCCACGGCGTGGGCACGCATTTCCCAGACGCGGCCGCTCGCCAGAGGGAGGAGACCCGGCTTCGAGATGCTGTGCGGCACGCCAGGACCCTCCTCTACGACCTGCTTCAGCACCGGAGACTGGCGGCGACGGCCCTGCCCGTGATCCTGGAGCTGCAGGTAAGCATCTCGGGGGGTGTCCAAGCCAAGAAGTAGTCGTGGATCAATCAATGATGATAGAGGTTTCTACTGGAATGCTTGGTCCAGCAGAGACGCGAAGCTGTGCCCTGTGACTCGACTCTCACCAGCCGTGCCGATGGATGCATATGCCTGAGTGCAGTGGGCCACGGTCAGAGAAGCCGGATCTCTGGCCCGGCTCCTCTCCAAGCGGCTGCTCGAAGCGAGTAGTGCTGCGCCAGCTGCGGTGGTGGATGATGCTGCGCAGGAGCGAGAGGGCGGTGGGGGGCCGGTGCCGGAGACGCTGCCCAAGTGCCCGGGTCGTCTCCAGGTGCGTCGTGGGATGGGCAGGTGACGGGCTTCTTGTGTGTGGTGGTCGGCGATGCGGCTGATGCCGGCGCTGGCTGCTGCCGCCGCCTGCGTGTGCGCAGAGCGTGGGGCGCACGTGGTGGATGGGCAAAGCCGTGGTTCGGAGGGAGGCGACGGGGCTGCTGCGGCCACCCCTCCCCAAGCCGTACGCCAGCAAGGAGCTGGTGAAGACCTTCGGGCTCAGGAAGGTCGGTCTCAGCCATGAGCAGACGCCAGGAGCGCGCAGGCGGGGCTCGGCTTGAACAAGCAGGTCGGGTGTGGCTGCTGTGTGGTGGCGTTCAGGAGGAGAGGAAGCAGGTGCGCCTCTGCGCCCTGAGCCACGATGACGGAGAGGCGTACAACCTGCCTGAGCTGCCCGACGGCGTCGGTGAGCGAGCAGCTGAGCCCCCCTCCTGTAGGAGGCTTGCGTGCCCCAGGCCTCACGGAACGATGTATGGCTGGCTGGCGGCTGCAGAGCCCGACCGAGTGTACGGTGTGGCGGAGGTGGCGGGTCAGGAGGTGGGCTTCACCACCGGCATCGAAGTGGGGCTGGACGACCGCCCGCCCCCGGGAGAAGCGGTCGGCGTGCGCGTGACCGGTGCGTGCGGGGGCTCGGTGGTGGAGGGAGAGGAGGGCGGGCAACAACAGGACGACTTTCTCCGCTATTCGGGCATCAGAATTGAGGATTACCTGGCCTCTCATGTTCACAGGCGGACATACGGAAACGCATCCCGCTGCTCCGCTTCTCGTGTTCCGGTGAAGAGAAGGAGTCAGGCTTGCCCCCCATGTCGCAGCCGGGCTGAGGGAGGGGCTCAGCCCTCTCCTCACGCCCCACTGGCCAACCTCCTGTCGCCTCCCGCGACGAATGGCCCACCCACCTCCGCCGTGTGCTGCAGCACCTCATGGAGTCGAGGGGGTAAGAGGCGATGCGGCTACTACTCAGCCCTCTCACATCACGGCGACAGTCTCCGACAGAAAGAGCTTTGTCCTCAAGGTCGTGTACCTGACGTCTGTTCCCGTGCAACCAGGATGTCGCTGAGGGAGGCGCAGGTGTTCATCTTCCAGGTAAGAAGGGCGGGGCAGCTCGCCGGACAATCCCGCAGAATCTGCACGCATCCAGCTCACTCACTAATGGCCGCCTGCCTCTCTACACTGCCACAGTGCCTACAAGCCCGCCAGCAGCAGCAGCAGCAGCCACTCCCATTACCGTCCGTGTTCGCCAGCGGCACGGCTCCCCAGCAGCCAGCCCCCCCCCCCTGCTCCCACGCAGCTGGGCAGCGCACGCATCCCCCCTACCACCGCCACCACCACCACCACACCAGCCGCCGCCCCGATCGACCTGTCGGTGCTGCAGGACTTCCCTGACGAGGACTTCCAGGGTGCGTACCGCTGCTCTAGCCACCCGTCCCCTCCCTTCTTTGGTCCGGCTTCTGTCTGACGGCTCCCCCGCTGCCTGCCTGCCTGCCTGCCCGCCTCAGACGCCGTGGACGACATCCTGTACTCCACCTACCGCCCCAAGCTGAAGCTGGAGGTACGGCATACGAGCACCACCTTGAAGGCAGCCAAGCTCAAGTCGCACCAGAGCCCTTGGATGCCCTTAGGACGTGGGTCTGCCTGCCTGCCCCCCTTTGTGAGCGAGCTTGTCGTTGGTGGTGGTTGGTTGTATGGTGGTCCCCATGCAGCTGGGCCTGCCCCACCCGGACCCCGTGGTGGAGAAGGCGTCGCTGGCTGCCGTGCCCCCCCCCGACGTGAGGCACCAGCTGGCCCTCGACCCGGCCGGCCTGCTCTCCGACCTGCAGCTCGAGACCGTCGTCATGGCCTGCCAGAGGCACCACCAGGTGCGTGCGCCGCACATCATGCATACCCCCCCTTCCTCCGCCACCGGACAATACATGCACCATGGCTGGCTGGCTGGCTGGCTGGCCGGCCATTCATACCTCTGATCGATAAGCTGGCTGTTGCTCGGCTGCAGACGCTGCTGCTGGGCAGTGGCAAGCGAGCGGGCTACTTCCTGGGCGATGGGGCCGGCATGGGCAAGGTCAGCACAGCACGACGACACTCATTCATGCTCCTCATCACGAACCTAGTATGGAGAGGTGATACTAGCACCTTCAACCACAGACAAGACGCCCACACGAAGCGGCACACGTACAGCTGCCTGCCTGCCCTGCCGTGACCCACCACCACATGCCGCCACCCCCCGTTCCCCGCCCCCTCTCTGCCGCTACAGGGCCGTCAGCTGGCGGGTCTGGTGCTGGAGAACTGGGCTCACAACCGGTGTGGGTGTCGGTCTCGGTCGACCTGCGCTTCGACGCCGAGAGGGACCTTCGAGACCTGGGGGCCAGCCACGTGGCGGTGCACGCGCTGCACAAGCTGGGCTACCAGCACGTGACGACCGAGCCGACAGACAGGCGTCATGTTCTGCACCTACTCGGCGCTCGTGGCCAGGGCCAGCGACCGCAAGCGACGACTCGACCAGCTCGTGGACTGGTGTGGGGGCGCGGACTTCCAGGGGCCGCTCATCTTCGGTACGTGGGCTCGCCGACATGAGCCGTTAGCAGCCAGTAGTTGGCCACCCACTCATCCACCATACCAAGGCCTGGGAAAGGACATAGCTCGATGTGGCCATGACTACTGTATGAGGAGACCGACACCTGACCGCCCCCTACCTGCCGTCTTCCGGGTATGCTGAGCAGACGAGGTTTACAAGGCCAAGAACCTCTTCGCCTTGGGGCGGGCGGCCAGCAAGTCGGGCATGGCGGTACTGGAGCTGCAGCAGCGGCTGCCCAAGGCACGCGTCGTGTACTGCTGGGCTACGGGGGGCTCGGAGCCGCGGCATCCGGGCTACATGAGCCGACTGGGGCTGTGGGGCCCAGGCTCGCCGTTTCCGAGTAAGTCGTGAGGCAGGGGCTGTCTGCGTATGGGTATGGGAGGCTGATGGGTAGCGTGTGCAGGGGAGGTGGCACCCCCCGAGCGGTCCGCCAGGTCTGATGCTGGTCTTGACTGGTGTGGCAGGGGGCTTCTCGTCGGTCCTGGAGACGGTGGGGGGGTGCGGCACGCACGGGGGCCATGGAGCTGGCTGGTGGCCATCCACCTGAAGCAGCAGCAGGACGCCTTCTGCTCCCCCCGCATGCTGAGCTTCGAGGGCTGCAGCTTCGACATCACCGAGGCCACGCTCACGGCCGACATGGAGGCCACCTACAAACAGGCAAGTCATGATGGTGAGACGGCAGCGGGGAGGCTGGTGGTGGTGGTGATGGTCGAGCTGGTGGTGGTGCCCTGGCCTGGCCTGCTGCTCTCGTGCCTGCTGGCTGGCTGGCTGCCTGCAGTGTGCGGGCATCTGGCAGCGCCTGACGGCCGAGATGGCCATCAAGCTCAAAGACGGCGGTGGGTCCTCCTCTTCCTCGGTCGGAGGAGGCATGGACGACGGCCTGGACCTGGATATGGCTGTTGAGGACGAGGGCGAGGAGAAGCGGCGAGGTGGTGCGAAGGACCTGTGGAGGTACTCCTGGGCTACCCACCAGCGCTTCTCCCGCGAGCTGTGTGGCCTACAAGGTGCCCGTGGCCGTGGCGCTGGCCCGGCAGGCGCTGCAGGAGGGCAAGTGCGTGGTGGTGGGGCTGCAGAGCACGGGGGAGGCCAGGGTCAAGCAGATGGCCAGGGACAAGGGCATGCAGGTGGGGGGTATGGCATGGCAATGGTCGAGGTGTCGTTGAGGTGGCGGTGGTGGTTCTACAGCTGGTGGTGATGACCGTGGTGGTGCTGACGGTGCTCCTGGTGGTGTTGTGGTCTGCGCAGGGCCTGCAGGACTGCATGGACGTGCCCAAGGTCACGCTCGACCTCTAAGGCGTGGGCGCTCACCGACATGGACGACGACGACGACAGCCACAACCACCTCCCCGACGACGACCAGCAGCAGCACCACGACGCTCAGCACCACCACGACCATCACCATCACCACAACGGCCACCACGAGCACCACCACCATCAATCACCATGGGCACCATGACGACCACCACGACAGCAGCCACCACCACCACGGCGGGCTCCACGACCATCACGGCCGACGACGAGGACCTGGACCTCCACTTCAACGTTCCCAGCACCGGGATGCAGGTGAGGCTTGTAGCTAGCTGGCAGGCTGTCTCTTCCTGTGACCCGCCAGTGGGCTGGTTGAGTCCCCGCACCGCGTCTGCAAGCCCTTCCCATCGAGACTGACGGGCTGATGCGTGGTGGCTGGCTGGTGGCTCGCAGGGCGCCACGGGCCTGTCGTGCGCTGCCCTGGTGGGCGTGCTGTCGCTCTGCTTCCGGCGCCCGCCGCCGAACGATGTGATGGTGGTGGGCGAGTGCAGCCTATACGGCGCGCTGTATGCTCCGAGCGGTGAGTGGTGAAGGGCTCAGGCAGCGGGTGGTGGAGGTTTGTCAGCTCGGGCCTGTGCTTGTCGAACGCTGGCGTCGCTCGCTGCTAGCTGACGTGTGCGTGGCTTGGTTGGCTGTCGGCGTGCCGGATGGGGCCTGCAGGGCGCTACGCCGTGAGCAACGACACGCTGCTGCTGCTGGCCAAGGCCAACCAAGTGAGGCGCGTGCTCCTGCCAGCGCCTGCCGCCGGCGTGCTGAGGGGGTTCCAGCAGAAGCAGAAGGTGCGCCTGGGAGGCGTGGAGGTGGTGGAGGTGAACAGTGTACAGGCCATGGTCACGGAACTGTGGGGTCGGGATAGACGGGGTGAGGGAGAGCAGGAAGACGACGACGACGAGGACGATGACGACGACGACGACGACGACGACGAGGGGGAGGGTGGGGAAGAAGGTAGCGGGGGGCAGCCAGTGGTGACGAGATGTGAGCAGGCCAGAGGGTGTTCACTCATAGGCGGTACATAGGCGATGCGGTTCGATGGGGATATTTGCATGGCCCTTCGAGCTGCATTCCTCGGGAACGTGTTCGGAAAGCACACACGGTATTCTTCAAGCAGGGGACCTTCGGTCTCATGCCCCCTGCGCTTACAGTTTCTTTGAAGCCACGCGCTGATTACCGTCCTCCAGCTTTTGAAGGGCGTGGTTGATAAAGGCTGTACCAGCAAGACCGCAAGGCACCACACCCTGCTTGCCATACTTCATCTGAAGAGTTGAAGTCGCCATGCACCCTCCCGAGGTAGCAGACAGCACAACAAACTCCGGGCCAGCACGGCTCGGCGGTGCCTGCTGGTATAGCCCTTCTATCAGCAAGGACATCTGGGCTGAGCTTCCGTGGATCGGTGTCCAGGAAGTGTCACTTGAGGTTCCGTGTTCCTGTTGCAGGGGCTCGCAGAGTGTATTCTGGATCAACCTGTTGTCTGCTCGTGTCCTCTGCAAAGCTCTATTGTATGTGTTAATAAGTCAACCCTCTTCCGACCTGGTGGAGTATGTGCTGCTATGGAGGCTGAGGGCCGACGGCCAGCCACCTCACGTCTTGGCTGCCGCTGCTATGATGGACATGCGGCGCTTCGGAAACCAAAATCCTTCTTCTCAAGGTCCTCACAGCACATGCGGAAGAGAGACGAGGGCGCCCTAGGCAGGCAGGGCCTCATAATTCGCGTCGCGAGCTCGAAAGTAAGTCGAGCGCGGTTGTAAGACTCTTCCTGCTGCCGGCTTTACGTCAATATGCGCATGTTTCTGCTGCTCTTATCCTTTTGATGCACAAGTCTCTGTCTTACTCTGCCTCAGAAGCTGATGATGTGGTCCATGAACAGGAAGTAGTCCTCGTCCTGATGATGCACCAGAACGGAACAGAGCAGACGACATCATGAATCAATGAATCACAGTCGGCTTTCAGGCCAGCATGGTCAGCCTTACCCTCCCACTTACCAGCTTCGCGCTCAGCCTGACGGGACCGGGGGGATCGAAGGCCCCATCCCTCGGCCAGCTGATGGGGTGCTTGGGCGGCGAGACGGCGCGCTGCAGGTCCTTGGTGTGGTTGCTCGGCTAGGCACACGCACACATACAGCGCCATCTTGCGTTAGACAACCACCTGCGAAGAAGGCGCACGGTTCACGCCGCCATGGTGGACCCCTCACCTCCTCCTCCACCCCGACCTCCACCTTGGCGTGCTTCAGACGCAGCAAAATGAACGGTGCCGCCAGGTCGAGCTCCGCCCAAGTGCGCGGCAGGGTGTGTGAGGTGGGCCGGGCCTTCTGCTCAGGCACACGGCAGAGAAGTTTGTGAGCTTGGGGCGACGCGGGATCGAGCCGTACAACACTCCTGCCCTCCCTCATCCGGGGGCGCGCCTCCGTGGGCATAAGGACGTCAGCCGTACCTTGATCGAGCGGGAGCGCTTCGGTAGGCAGCTGGGAGGGATGATAGCGGCTGTACTGTTGTGGCGCGAGGAGGTGGGCAGAGAGGAGCCCGGGGGCAGGATCTCTGCCCGAAAGGAGAGGCCGGAGTCGACGTAGCTCATGATCTGGCTCAGCAAAGCAGAAGGAGAGGAATGCTCCTGGTTGGGAGGGCAAAGCAGCAGCCGCCGTGCGCACTCCACATTCCGGGCAGCGATATGGGCGGAGATATGGCCACACGGGAGGGGAGACGGCTGCTGGCTGCCTGGATAAGCCGTTCGTCGCTCGACAGGCCCGCGGCCGGCCACATTCGCAATGAATCATTATGCCTGTTCATACGACACAGGGAGGTGGGACGCTTCGCATCAGTTTCGTGTGGGTGGCCGCTGCAAAAGCCGGCGGCTGGACGGGTGCGCCAGGCCAAACCTGGCGTATCAGCGGGTGCTGACAACTAAACCTGGCGGCTTTCAACCAGAGCGCGCGAGGAATTCACTTTCCCCTGCATGCGGGACAGAGGAAACATGCGCGCCGAGGCTCTTCGGGTCAAACAATGGTCGTCTGCCTGTGCTGACCCTCTGGCCTGCCTGCCTTCCTCTCTTCCTCAGATGTCCGTTGCTCTTGGCGCGAAGCCCGACACGGTGTTTCTATGGGGCGAGAAGGCACAGAGCCCCCCCGCGAAGTGGAGGGCCCTTGCCCCCCAGAGGACGCACCGGACCTCCCCAACCTCTGCAGCAAGAGGAAGAAGGACCAGGCCGTCATGGCCGCTGTGATCGTCCACGGCGTGGGCACGCATTTCCCAGACGCGGCCGCTCGCCAGAGGGAGGAGACCCGGCTTCGAGATGCTGTGCGGCACGCCAGGACCCTCCTCTACGACCTGCTTCAGCACCGGAGACTGGCGGCGACGGCCCTGCCCGTGATCCTGGAGCTGCAGGTAAGCATCTCGGGGGGTGTCCAAGCCAAGAAGTAGTCGTGGATCAATCAATGATGATAGAGGTTTCTACTGGAATGCTTGGTCCAGCAGAGACGCGAAGCTGTGCCCTGTGACTCGACTCTCACCAGCCGTGCCGATGGATGCATATGCCTGAGTGCAGTGGGCCACGGTCAGAGAAGCCGGATCTCTGGCCCGGCTCCTCTCCAAGCGGCTGCTCGAAGCGAGTAGTGCTGCGCCAGCTGCGGTGGTGGATGATGCTGCGCAGGAGCGAGAGGGCGGTGGGGGGCCGGTGCCGGAGACGCTGCCCAAGTGCCCGGGTCGTCTCCAGGTGCGTCGTGGGATGGGCAGGTGACGGGCTTCTTGTGTGTGGTGGTCGGCGATGCGGCTGATGCCGGCGCTGGCTGCTGCCGCCGCCTGCGTGTGCGCAGAGCGTGGGGCGCACGTGGTGGATGGGCAAAGCCGTGGTTCGGAGGGAGGCGACGGGGCTGCTGCGGCCACCCCTCCCCAAGCCGTACGCCAGCAAGGAGCTGGTGAAGACCTTCGGGCTCAGGAAGGTCGGTCTCAGCCATGAGCAGACGCCAGGAGCGCGCAGGCGGGGCTCGGCTTGAACAAGCAGGTCGGGTGTGGCTGCTGTGTGGTGGCGTTCAGGAGGAGAGGAAGCAGGTGCGCCTCTGCGCCCTGAGCCACGATGACGGAGAGGCGTACAACCTGCCTGAGCTGCCCGACGGCGTCGGTGAGCGAGCAGCTGAGCCCCCCTCCTGTAGGAGGCTTGCGTGCCCCAGGCCTCACGGAACGATGTATGGCTGGCTGGCGGCTGCAGAGCCCGACCGAGTGTACGGTGTGGCGGAGGTGGCGGGTCAGGAGGTGGGCTTCACCACCGGCATCGAAGTGGGGCTGGACGACCGCCCGCCCCCGGGAGAAGCGGTCGGCGTGCGCGTGACCGGTGCGTGCGGGGGCTCGGTGGTGGAGGGAGAGGAGGGCGGGCAACAACAGGACGACTTTCTCCGCTATTCGGGCATCAGAATTGAGGATTACCTGGCCTCTCATGTTCACAGGCGGACATACGGAAACGCATCCCGCTGCTCCGCTTCTCGTGTTCCGGTGAAGAGAAGGAGTCAGGCTTGCCCCCCATGTCGCAGCCGGGCTGAGGGAGGGGCTCAGCCCTCTCCTCACGCCCCACTGGCCAACCTCCTGTCGCCTCCCGCGACGAATGGCCCACCCACCTCCGCCGTGTGCTGCAGCACCTCATGGAGTCGAGGGGGTAAGAGGCGATGCGGCTACTACTCAGCCCTCTCACATCACGGCGACAGTCTCCGACAGAAAGAGCTTTGTCCTCAAGGTCGTGTACCTGACGTCTGTTCCCGTGCAACCAGGATGTCGCTGAGGGAGGCGCAGGTGTTCATCTTCCAGGTAAGAAGGGCGGGGCAGCTCGCCGGACAATCCCGCAGAATCTGCACGCATCCAGCTCACTCACTAATGGCCGCCTGCCTCTCTACACTGCCACAGTGCCTACAAGCCCGCCAGCAGCAGCAGCAGCAGCCACTCCCATTACCGTCCGTGTTCGCCAGCGGCACGGCTCCCCAGCAGCCAGCCCCCCCCCCCCCCCCCCCCCCCACCGGCCGCCCCCCCCCCCCCCCCCCCCCCCCCCCCCCCCACCC
>ERZ1066133.784-NODE-784-length-11691-cov-7.095651_pt1 | contig 11691 bp, 10 predicted proteins | sample MGYA00382780_ERZ1066133 | MGnify/ENA primary metagenome ERZ1066133 (study PRJEB33369, sample SAMEA5778363) | biofilm metagenome | biome: Industrial cooling water; feature: Water cooling tower basin; material: Biofilm | place: United Arab Emirates | collected...
ACTATTAAAGACAATGACCTCATTGTTGCAACACAAGGAAGAAGTATTTATAGTTTTGATCATTTACATATTCTACAACAGTTTCAAGAAAACACCACTTCAAAAGCGTTGCATGTGTATCAACCAGAACCAGCCTATAGAATGCCAATGGCAGGAAGAAGGTTCCGCGGTCCTGGTATGCCTATACCCAATGCTGGAGTTAATCCATCAAATGGCGCTTTATTCCATTACTGGCTAAGCAAGTGGAACGATAGCAGTAGTATGACAATCACTGTTCGTGATGCTCAAAAGAAAACGATTAAGAGCTTTGGTACGAAAGGAAGAGATGCTATTGAGCCCAAGAACGGATTAAATACATTTGAATGGGATATGTTGTATCCTGAATCAGAAAGGGTAGAAGGATTGATTCTTTGGAATGGCTATGTAGGAACGCCTAAAGCTGCACCGGGTAAATACTATGCAACATTTAAAATGGGAAGCGACTCTGTAGAAATGCCTTTCACCATTGTAAGAGATCCTAATTTTTCTGCAACTGATGCCGACTATCAAGAGCAGGTGAGCTTCTTACTCACCATTCGTGAAAAGTTCACCGATGTTATGAAGGCGATCAGACAAATTCGTGAAGTACGCACCCAGCTGACCGATTTAACAACTAGAGTTGGGAAGGATATGCCAAAGGATTTGAAAGAACAGATAGATGCGGTACAGAAAGAAATGACATCTATTGAAGAAGCATTGCATCAAACCAAAGCTAAGAGCGGCCAAGATGTATTGAATTATCCAATTCGTTTAGATGATAAAATTGCAAGTGTGTATAATGTTGTAGCAACAGGCAATACAGCACCTACCCAGCAATCAAAAGAGGCTTTTGCTGAACTTGCTGGATTAACGGATAAAGAATTGAGTAGATGGAATAATGTTGTTAAAGAGAAGCTCCCGCAACTCAATCAAATGATTCGTGAAAAAGCTGTTCCTGTAATTGGAATTAAGTAATGAATTATTCAACTAAATTAAAGACCGCATTCATTTCGATGCGGTCTTTTTTATTACACTATCCGTTTTCATGTTTATCCAGCAAATCAGGTCTTCTTTCTGCCGTTCTTTTTAGTGCTTGTTCATAGCGCCAGTCTTCCACTTTTTTGGGGTCGCCTTGGAGTAAAACTTCTGGTACTTCCATTCCATTAAAATTGGCTGGTCTTGTATATACAGGTGGCGCCAATAAGTTGTCTTGGAATGAGTCGAATAAAGCAGAAGTTTCATCATTCAGCACACCAGGAATTAATCGGCCAATAGCATCAACAACCATAGCAGCTGGTAGTTCTCCACCACTCAAAACAAAATCACCAATAGAAATTTCCATGGTTACATATTTCTGGCGGATTCTTTCGTCCATGCCTTTGTAGTGCCCACAAATAATGAGTAGTCGACTTTTTAAAGAAAGTTGGTTGGCTGTTTTCTGTTCAAACCTTTTTCCATCTGGAGTCATATAAATGATTTCATCAAAAGGTTGATTAGCCTGCAATTCATCAATTGCATTTGCTAAAGGCTCACACATCATTACCATGCCAGCTCCACCGCCATACTGATAATCATCGACCTGTCCATGTTTATTAATGGCCCATTTTCTAAGTTGATGAATATGAATTGAAAGCAGTCCCCTTTGCTGCGCACGTTGCATAATGCTATGCGAAAGAGGGCTGGTTAATAATTCAGGAACGATGCTGATGATATGTATTTCCATGACTTTGCAAAAGTACATGCTTGCAACAGCAATGCCACAACAACCTTTCCTATCTTTAGGCCATGCATATACCAATTGTTAACCAATCACATCACCCCCTTCCTTCCTATGCTACAGCAGGTGCTTCCGGGATGGATGTACGGGCTTTTCTAAAAGAACCAGTTACCCTTCAACCAATGCAAAGGGCACTAATTCCAACCGGATTATTTATGGCCATTCCACAGGGATGGGAAGTGCAGGTTCGTCCGAGAAGTGGCTGGGCTATTCAGAGGGGCATTACCTGTTTAAATTCGCCGGGAACCATTGATGCCGATTATAGGGGAGAGATTAAAGTGATACTTATTAACCTATCTCAGGAGCCCCAGGTAATTGAGGATGGGGATAGAATTGCCCAACTGGTGGTGCAGCCCGTAACAAGGGTTCAATGGGATCAGGTGACCGATTTGGAATCAACCGAACGAGGATCAGGGGGCTTTGGTAGTACCGGTTTTGTAGGTTAAACTGAGGAAATAGGGGGTAAAAAACTGTTATCTTCGCGCCATGAAATGGACGAGTTGGAAGATTTTAGGGTTTGTTTTTCAATGGACGGCTGTAGTAATGTTTCTTTTTGCTGCCTGTAAGCCCGTAAAAAAAGTACAGAAAATTGAGGAGGCTATTCGGAAAAAAGATACCGCAACTACAGTTGTTGTAGTGGTTCCAGAGAAGCCTGAAATTGATTCTAATGCTATTGTGCAGGAGTTGTTGGATAAGCTTGTTCACAATACCATCCATTTTCAAACTTTTAGCGCTAAAACAAAAGTTAGTTTCAATAGTAAAGACGGTAGCGATCAGGCTCGAGCTGATTTGCGTATAAAAAAGGATAGTTTGATTTGGATTTCTCTTACTGGAGCGTTAGGTGTAGAGGGTTATAGGGTAATTATTACGAGAGATAGTGTAGTGTTAATGAATAAATTGGATAAAACTGTAGAGTTTAGAAGAATTGATTATTTGAGTGAACTTACACAAATTCCCTTTGATTTTTATACCATACAAGACTTGATTATTGGTAATCCTATTTTTGTAGACAGTAATGTTGTTTCATATAAAGCAGGGGCAAAAGAATTGAATATTTTAACGGTTGGTCAACTTTTTAAACATCTGCTTACCATTGAAAACGGCACTAATAGAATTACGCATAGCAAATTAGATGATGTAGACCCAATTAGAAATAGGACATGTGATGTTACCTACAATAATTTCGAAAAAAATGCATTAGGGTTCGACTTTTCAACCTTCAGAAAAGTATCAGTTTCAGAAAAGGCAAAGCTTGATGTTGAGGTTGAATTCAAGCAATATAATTTTAACCAGCCCTTAACTTTTCCCTTTGCAATTCCTAAAAATTTCAAAAGAAGGTAATATCTCAGCAAAAAAGCCGTTAAGTTTGAGGCAGACCTGTGTAATAAACGCCTATGCTGCATCTATACTTAAGAAATTTTACGGAAAAGGCTTACTATGAAGAAAATCATTTGCATCATACTATTAGCAGTTGGCTGTTTAGTTCAGTCGGAGGCACAGAATAAGGAGGAGCTTCAAAAGCGTCAACAGGAAATTCAAAAGGAGATTGATGCCCTCAATAAGGAATTATCCAAAATAGGTGGTGATAAAAAGAAGTCTTTGCAGCAACTCGCTTTAATTCAACAAAAGCTAAAGGCTCGGGAATCTTTAATCAATGGTATTAATCGCGAGATTCGTCAAATTGAAGATGTTATTTATAATAACGAAATTGAGATATATCGCATGCGCAAAGAGTTAGATACCTTGCGCCAGCAGTATGCAAAAAGTATAGAGTTCGCTTATAGAAATAGAAGTAGTTATGCTTATCTCAATTTTCTCTTTTCTGCATCAAGTTTTAATGATGCTGTTAAGCGTGTAGAATATTTAAAAAGTTATAGACGTTTAAGAGAAACTCAAGTTGAAGCAATTGAGAAAACTCAGGAATTGTTAAAGGAAAGAATTGGTCAGCTTAGTCAGAATAAACAAGTCAAAACGCAAACCCTTACGGAGCAAAGCAAGCAATTGAAAGTATTGGAAGAAGACAAGCGAGAGCAATCGAAAGTTGTGAAACAAATAAAAGACCAGGAAAAAGATATTGTAGCACAAATAAAAAGAAGAGAACAACAACGCGTAGAAATTAGAAGAGCTATTGATGCGGCAATAAGACGCGAAATAGCTGAGGCAGAAAGGAGGGCAAAGCAAAAGGCAGCAGAAGATGCGAAGAAGGCAGCTGCTGCAAATAATACCAATACTGCTTATTCAGGAAATACTTCTGGTGGTACAACAACAGCACCGCGACTCAACAATGAGCCTGTAACAGGAATGGGCGGTGGCTCTGCTGGTAGGGTTTATAGCCCATTGGAGTCAACTGAGGAAACGAAAAATCAATCTATACAATTCGAGAACAATCGTGGTCGACTTCCTTGGCCACTTGACCAAGGATTGGTAACAATTCCATTTGGAAAGTATGTGATCCCAGAAACCAAATTAGTACAAGAAAATCCAGGTATTACTATCACTACAAAAATTGGTTCTTCAGTAAAAGCAATTGCAGATGGGGAGGTAGTGGCAGTTATGAATCTAGATGAATACCAAGCTGTCATTATAAAGCATGGTAAATATTTCACTACCTATAACAAATTAGCTTCGGCTAATGTGTCTCGCGGTCAAAATGTAAAAGCAGGGGCAATTTTAGGAAAAGTAGCGGCTAATTTTGAAGGTGATGGAGAAATTGATTTGATTATCATGAATGATAAAAAGAACTATCTCGATCCAGAATCATGGTTACGACCACGCAGATAAAATTTCTATTAAGTTATTTTCATGAAAATGGGTAATTTACCCCCATGGAATCTTACATCTTAGCATTAGATCAAGGTACAACAAGTAGTAGGGCTATCATTTTTAATCATGAGGGTCAGCCAATAGCCACAGCACAGAAGGAATTTACACAATACTTTCCGCAACCTGGTTGGGTAGAGCACGATCCTATGGAAATTTGGAGTACGCAATTGGGGGTAGCTGCTGAGGCAATCACACAAACTGGTTTAACCATTCAGCATATTGCTGCCATTGGAATTACCAATCAGAGAGAAACTACAGTTGTATGGAATAAGCATACTGGTCAGCCTGTGTATAAAGCCATCGTTTGGCAAGATCGAAGAACAGGTGATTATTGCGATTCGCTGCATACCAATGGTTGGGCTAATCGTATTCAAGAAAAGACAGGATTAATTCCTGATGCATATTTTTCAGCTACCAAACTAAGATGGATATTAAAAAATGTAGCTGGCGCAATGGAGCAGGCAAAAGCAGGTGATTTATGTTTTGGTACCGTTGATTCTTGGTTGTTGTGGAATCTAACAAGAGGCAAAGTACATGCAACCGATGTGAGTAATGCATCACGTACCATGCTGTTTAATATACATTCTTTAGGATGGGATGATGAATTATTGGAGCTGTTTGAAATTCCCAAAGAGGTATTGCCTAAAGTGTGCAGTAGTAGTGAAGTGTATGGTTTTACAGAGCATATTCTAACAGCAAAGCCAGTTCCTATTGCAGGAATTGCAGGTGATCAGCAAGCAGCATTATTTGGACAGTTGTGTACTCGTCCGGGTATGGTTAAAAATACTTACGGAACAGGTTGTTTCATGTTGATGAATACCGGACAAAAACCAGTATTGTCTAAGCATAAATTGCTTACAACAGTAGCATGGCAAATCAAAGGTGAAACCCATTATGCTTTAGAAGGAAGTGTATTTATGGGTGGTGCTGTAGTACAATGGCTGCGAGATGGATTAGGTTTAATAAGAACAGCAGCCGAAATAGAAGAATTGGCTTTGCAAGTTGAAGACCATGGTGATGTTTATTTGGTACCTGCATTTGCGGGACTTGGAGCGCCGTATTGGAATCCACATGCAAGAGGAACACTAGTGGGTATGAGTAGAGGTACGAAGGCAGCTCATATAGCAAGAGCTGCATTGGAAAGTATTTGCTATCAAACAACAGATGTATTAAAAGCAATGGAAGCGGATGCTGGATTTCCAATAGCAGAATTACGGGTAGATGGTGGTGCTACGGTTAATAATCTATTAATGCAAATGCAAAGTAATATTTTAAGAACAACTGTTATTCGTCCAACCATAACTGAAACTACAGCGCTTGGTGCAGCATTCTTGGCTGGATTAGCAGTAGGCTTTTGGTCGAACCCTTCTTCAATTCAAGATCTATGGAAGTCGGATAAAGTTTTTGAACCACATGAAAATGAAAATCGCTTTCAAGACATGTATGCAGGTTGGCAAAAAGCCGTTTCCACAACATTGTTTCAAGCTGGATCTGGACATACATGAGTTGGGTAACTATTAGAAAAGATCAAATACTAAGAGCTACATCAATTGAGTATGATATACTTATAGTTGGTGGTGGTGCAACTGGATTGGGGATTGCTGTTGATGCAGCATCACGCGGTCTGAAAGTATTGTTACTAGAATCAAATGATTATGCTAAGGGCACATCAAGCAGGTCTACAAAACTGGTGCATGGTGGCGTAAGATATTTGGCACAGGGAAATATTAAGTTGGTTCGTGAAGCATTAAAAGAACGCTCTATACTTTTACAAAATGCGCCTCATGTAACTAAAACGCAATCTTTTATTGTTCCCGTATATTCTCTTTGGCAAAAGTTTTTTTATGGAACGGGATTGAAGATATACGACTGGATGTCGGGCCAATGGCGAATCGGGACAACCAAGTTATTGTCTTATAATGAAACCATAGAAGCACTTCCATGGATTAATACAAAAGGTTTGGTTGGAGGTATAGAATATTTTGATGGTCAGTTTGATGATAGTCGATTGTGTATGGATTTAATGAAAACAGCTGAAATACATGGAGCTGTTTTACTCAATTATGCAAGGGTTGAAAGGCTTATCAAAAAAGAGCAAAAAGTTGTAGGGGTTGAAGTGTATGATGTTCAGTTGAAAGAAACGTTTTGTTGTTCAGCAAAAGTTGTTGTTAATGCCACGGGTGTTTTTGTAGATCATTTGCTGCAACAAGATACTGTTGATCAAGCTCCGTTGGTTGCACCATCGCAAGGCATACATATTGTTGTTGATAAAAAGTATTTTCCTGGTAATCATGCACTCATGATTCCTAAAACAGATGATGGTCGCGTTTTATTTGTCGTACCTTGGTTAGATAAAGCAGTTATTGGAACAACAGATACGCCGGTTCAATCGGCTCAAGCCGAACCCATCGCATTTCAACAAGAAATTGATTTCGTCCTTCAACATGTGAGTAGATATAGTAAGTCGCCTATTAGTAAGGCTGAAGTTTTAAGTGTTTTCGCTGGTTTAAGACCATTGGTGAAATCTTCCAATTCAGGTGGGCCAACCTCATTGTTGAGTAGAGATCATACTATAATGGTGAATCCATCTGGTTTAATTACAATTACAGGCGGTAAGTGGACTACTTACCGAAAGATGGCAAAAGATGCTGTAGAGAATGCTTTGTTTGTTGCAAAATTGGGAAAGAAACCTTGCGTGACAGAACATCTTAAAATTCATAATAAACAACAAGATCAATTGTATCATGCATTATTACAGACAGAAAAAGGATCTGAAAAATTGCATGACGATTATCCTTATGTTTGGGCTGATGTAGATTATGCTGTATTACATGAGCAAGCTACTACAATTGAAGATGTCTTGGCAAGAAGAACCAGGTTCTTATTTTTAGATGCTAGAGTTACTTGGCAACTCATAGAACCAACTGGGCAAAGGATGCAGTTGATATTAGATTGGTCAGAAGAAAAGCTACAAGAAGAGATCAACCATATGAAAGAATTGGTATCTTGTTATATAATACAATAAACGATTATGATGCATCCAATGCTTGCAGAATGGCTGGGAACAGCCTTACTCATTATTCTTGGTAATGGCGTAGTAGCGAATGTTGTTTTACCACATTCGAAAGGGCAGGGAGGTGGATGGATTGTTATTGCTTTTGGCTGGGCCATGGCAGTATTTGTTGGAGTTTATGTAAGTGCTCCGCATAGTGGTGCACATTTAAATCCTGCTGTTAGTATTGCTTTAGCAACGCTGGGCCAATTTGCATGGTCGGATGTACCTATGTATATAGGTGCGCAGCTATTAGGGGCATTTACTGGCGCAGCTGTGGTTGCTATGGTATATAAACATCATTTTGATGCTTGTAAAGAAGCTGCATTACAATTAGCAGTTTTTTCTACAACACCAGCCATTGAAGGAAAGATGCAAAATTTATTTACAGAAGCAATCGCAACTGTTGTTTTGATCTTGGGTGTTTTATTTATTAAATCACCGCAAGATTCTTTAGGTGCTTTAGATGCACTTCCAGTTGCATTGTTAGTATTGGCAATAGGATTAAGTTTAGGGGGTCCAACGGGTTATGCAATCAATCCTGCGAGGGATTTAGGTCCGCGCTTGTTGTATACATTTTTTCCTTTTAAACATAAAGGAACAGCACGTTGGGATTATGCATGGGTGCCAGTATTAGGTCCAATTATTGGTGCGCTATTAGCCGCACTTCTATATTTACAGTTTACCTCCTAATTAATGTATTTCAAGTTCAATGATGTCCTTGAGTTACATAAATTTTAATCAAGTGATCGAATAAGATCAAAGATTTCTTTTTCGATAAATTCTGAAGCAGAGTGCAAACATTCTTCAATTGACCTCTCTTTGTTTTTTATTTGAATTACATCCGCGATACCAAGATGGGAAAACTCTTTTTTAGAAAACTCAGATATACCACAGCATACATACACAGGAATATTATGTTTGGAACCAAGTTGTGCAATACTTCCAACTACTTTTCCCTGTAAACTTTGATCATCAAATTTCCCTTCTCCTGTAATCAGAACACTCTCTCTTGAAATCGATTTTTCAAGCGCACTCATTTCAAGAAGTATCTCAATGCCAGAAATGATGGTAGCCTGATATAAAGCAACCAATGCAGCGGGAGTTCCGCCCGCAGCACCTATTCCGGGTTCATTTGGTTTAAAGGAAGGCTGAATACTTTGTAACAGTTTACCTAAATGAGAAAGGCCTTTATCAAGTATTTCTATGGTTGCAGGCTCTGCTCCTTTTTGTGCTCCATAAACATGTGCTGCGCCGTTTAAGCCTGTAAGTGGATTGCTAACATCGCATGCCAATACAAGCTGGAAGTTGATTTTATTTTCTGGCGGCAATAATTTAGAAAGATGCTGTAGGGACTTACCAACTGGATTTAGTATTGATTGTTCTTCATTTAGTAAAGTCCAACCTAAAGCACTTAAAATACCTATGCCGCCATCATTGGTTGCACTTCCGCCTAAGCCCAATACAATTTTAGTAGCTCCCTTTTCCAGTGCATCTTGAATCATCAAACCCGTACCGTAGGTGCTTGTATAAAGTGGATTTCTTTCTTTTTCTCTAAGTAGTACTAATCCTGATGCAGCAGCTAATTCTATGTAAGCAGTTTTTGACGGTAAGTCCATTTCATAGGACGCTTGTAATGGGCGCATTAAGGGATCTACAGTTTTTACTATTAAGGTTTTGGTATTACAGTAATGTTGTATTACAGTACTAAAACCATCGCCCCCGTCTGCAAGCGGAAATAATTTGATAGCTGCATTTGAGTCAAACTTGCGAATACCTGCTTGTATAGCTTGAGCAACTTCAAGACTGCTCAAGCTTCCTTTGAATTTATCTGGACAGATGAGGTATTGCAAAGAATATTTTTTATATATTTTTCATCTCAATCTGGTTGCGGTGCAAGATGAGTAATTCTCTTTGTTCCATTTTTTTTAATAGCCTCGAAATTACTTCTCTAGATGAGTTGAGGTCGGTTGCAATTTCTTGGTGTGACAGTGGAATGATATGGGTTTTGTTCACTTGCATATATCTTTCCAAATAAAATTGCAAACGTTCATCCATATTTCGAAATGCAACCTGATCAACCAGATTCAACAATTCATCAAAGCGATTACGATAAGTTTCCAACACAAAATAATACCAGCTCTTGTATTTGGTCATCCATTCATCTAGAAAATGAAGTGGTAGCATTAAAATAGTAGTGTCTTCCATGGCTTGTGCCATAATTCTGCTGGCTTCCATTTTAGCAGCACAAATTATGGATAGCGCACAGGCCTCGCCGGGTTTTAGATAATACATCAAAAACTCAGTACCGTCATCTTCGCTTTCGCGATATACCTTAATGGTGCCATCTAACACCAACATGGTATTCCTAACATATTGTCCAGTGCGCATTAGCACTTCTCCAGCTGGAATGGTTTTGATAGTTCCAAATTCTTCTAATGCCTCAAGTAGGGTAGCATCAAACTGAGGGAATATTTTACCTAATCTTTCCATGTGTCTAATATTGTTTCCATACGCATGCTGCGTGACCCCTTAATTAATATGGTACTTTTTTTAAACTGATGTTGTTTCATCCAAGCTACTGCTTGTTCTGCAGTTTCAAAAAAATGATAATTATGTGGAACTTTATTGAAATCACCACCTACTAAAATCACTTCTGACCAATTGTGATGTTCTAAATTTTTTATAAGGAACTCATGTTCCTCAAGTGAAGCATCGCCCATTTCCATCATACCCCCAAGACAAACTATTTTATTTTCTTCGGGTAGTGCTGCAAAATTTGAAATAGCAGCTTGCATGCTGGTTGGATTAGCATTATAGGCATCTAAGATAATTTTATGTCCGCCTAACTCCATCCATTGCGATCTGTTATTAGTAGGATTATATGATTCTATTGCAGAAAGTATTTTCTCATCTGGCACGTTAAAATATTTTCCTATAGCAACTGCACATAGCACATTAGGTAAATTATAGTCGCCAACTAAATGAGTATGAATTTTATTAAATTGAATACCTTTTGAAATGCCAACGGTTAAGAATGGATTACTAGTTAAGCTTTGCCCAATGATAGCTCCCTCCTTTGTTCCATAGCCTACTATTTCATGCACTCCTGACGACATGCTGTGCAGATAATCATAATCGTTGTACATGAAAATGGTGCCATTGTTCTTTCTAAGAAAATCGTATAGCTCCCCTTTTCCTTTTCGAACGCCTTCAATTCCACCAAATCCTTCTAAATGTGCTTTACCACAGTTCGTAATAATACCATGAGTTGGTTGTACGTAGGTGCAATAACTTTCAATCTCTTTTTGGTGATTGGCGCCCATTTCAATCACAGCAATTTCAGTGTCTTTTGGAATGCGCAGCAGTGTAAGAGGAATACCAATGTGATTATTCAAATTACCCACAGTTGTAGAAGTGCGAAAATGACTCGCTAAAACTGCTGCTACTAATTCTTTGGTAGTTGTTTTTCCATTGCTACCAGTAATAGCCACAAAAGGAATATTGAATTGTTGACGATGGTGTTTTGCAAGTGCTTGAAGACTGGTTAGGACATCATCAACCAACAAAAGTTTTTCTGGATTTTTTGACGCTATTGTAGCGTCATCTACTACCGCATAGGCCGCTCCTTTTTCAAGTGCTTCTTGCGCGTATTGATTTCCATCAAAGCTTGGTCCCTTTAATGCAAAAAAAATAGTGTTAGGTACTGCCTGTCTTGTATCGGTATATACCTTAGGATATTGAAGAAAAATATGATAAAGTGAGGTTGTATCCATGTTGTAAGCGAATTAGTAAAGATAGGCGTGAATGGCGAATTATGCAATGGGTAATGATTAGCCTTAGATTGTCCCCCTTCGAGAGCCTCAGGGTAAGCCTTCGACAGGCTTAGGGTAAACCCCTCGAGAACCTCGGGCTGAACCTTCGAGGGCATCAGGGACCGCCCTTCGACAAGCTCAGGAATCATGCGGGATGACGGTTTTGGGAGGGTTGCGGGCTTTTTTATTCGTCATCCCGCACGGTC
>ERZ1066133.787-NODE-787-length-11664-cov-12.860625_pt1 | contig 11664 bp, 6 predicted proteins | sample MGYA00382780_ERZ1066133 | MGnify/ENA primary metagenome ERZ1066133 (study PRJEB33369, sample SAMEA5778363) | biofilm metagenome | biome: Industrial cooling water; feature: Water cooling tower basin; material: Biofilm | place: United Arab Emirates | collected...
GCAAAATGCTATAAATAATTTTATTTTAATAGTTTGAAAATCAAATTGAAAAGCACAAATACGAATTAATAAAATTTGTTAATGAATTTGACCCAAAAAGAATCGAAGATTTGAGAGAAGAAAATAATAAGGTAAATTAATTAAATTATTATATTGAAATTTTTTAAACTAAACCAAATAAATTATATTATTTCTTGTTAAGATTAAAGAAATTTTAAGCATAAAATTATCTGAAATCGAAAAATTGAAAGATGAAGCTTTGTCGAATCAAAAAGAAATTATTGCTTTAAGAGAAGAGAATAAAGAAGTAAATTCATTTATAAATTGTAATATTTTAAAAATGAACACCTTGCATTTCAAATCATCATATGATCCCTTTTTTATCACAAAAAACACAGCTTTTTCATTTTTGTTACTCTAATCAATTCGTTTTCAGGCGATTCATTCAACGGTTGATTAGACTTGTTCGATTTGTCATAAACTTGGTTATTATGTTGATTTGACGCGACCTAGGAAAAATTTCTTTTTTTTTTAGCATTCTATGATTGATTGCTTTCTGCAAAATGCTATAAATAATTTTATTTTAATAGTTTGAAAATCAAATTGAAAAGCATAAATTGAAAGCAAAAACTTTCTCGAATCAAGATGAAATTAGTGCTTTAAGAGAAGAGTATAAAGAAGTAAATTTATTTGTTTATTATAATTTTTTAGGTTCAATTTTTCGATTATATTTTACAAAAAAATTTTTGTTATTAAAATTTTAGACTAATAATGGTAAAAATGATTCAATTCTGAGTGATTGTGATGATGAAATCCGTCAACTTGATAATAACGTTTTTGCTATTGATATATCTTCATCTTTGAAAATTGAATTTCGATCTAAACGTTGTCCATTTATTGATTCTAGTGGTAAAATTTGTGATGGAAAAGGTAACTCACGCTTCTCACATTGTCGAACTCATTACTCTTTAAATAGTTGCCCAAACAAAAATTCTTTTAAAAAATGAATGAATTTTTTTTTCTGACAAAAACCATTTCTTATTTCTTTTATAATTTTATTTTTTTAAATTGCTCTAACCTCAATCTATTTTTAATCATTAATAAACTTAAAAATTCGATTTTTATCTATTTCTTTTTTTTATATCTCATACTCATTCTTAATATATTTAGTCGTCAAATTGGCGATGTTTTAAAAATATATTTTATTTTGCTGTTAAAAGTAAAAAAAAATAATATTTGTGTATACATGATTGATTATTTAATTTTTAATTTCCACAATATTTTTTACTATTTTATCAAAGTATGTACAAGGAATTAGATTTTGGAAAACTTATTGATATAACTGTTAAGGTTCTTAAATTCAATAATATAAGTAGATTAATTAGTCTCAATTTGAGCAGAATTTGTAATTATAGTATATTGGATCAAATATGCTCAGAATATTTCGGTAACACTGATTATAAAAATAAAATTAGAGTATTTAAAATATGGGAAAGGAATGTAAATAATTTTACCACTGAAGTCAACCTAAGACTTTCAGCAAATTTTAACAAAAATCATCATTTTCAAATCAACATTTCTAAAAAAGAATGGTTTGACCAAATCGAAAAAAATAAAGTATCATACAATGAAAGAAATAAGTTTAATTCAGATTTCGCAGACTACTTATCAAACAAATTGCAATGTGAAAAAAAACTAAAGTGTTGGCTAAAATTTACATCTAACTGGTTTAAAAAGCAAAATAGCAAGAAAAAAAAGGCGCCATTATGGAAGGGAGTACTAGAATGCATTGATGCAAACTGTTCAAATAAATTCAATGCAATAATAGAAAATAATCATACACTTGAAAAATTTAAATATATTAAAATCGATATTTTTCCGGATATTAATAATAAAAATCATGAAAATTTTATTCAAAAGATATCAAGATGCACTGGTTTTAATCGTGAACAGACTGCCAAAGATTTGATAAATTTGGGGATAACTAATGTTGAATCTAATAATATAATATACAATTTCTCAGAAGCCACAAGAAAAAAAGTTTCTAACAGATTAACTTTAGCAAAGATTAAAAGCGAATTTATAAATAAGAACAAAATTTCAAATGAAATATCCGTAGATTTACTTGCTACAAAATATTTAACAAATGAACTATGTTTAAATGTAATTCCTGGTTTTGTTGGTTATATGCATGATTTAGGCCTTGATCCATTTGGATTTATACTTTTTTCTGGTATTCAGGTAATTAAATTAGTGGTACTTTCGAATTCTATGAACTATTTATAAAATTTACTATTTTTTGTCCTTCTCCGCTATGAAACCTATGAAATAGACGAAGAAGGACGAAATAGCAATTGATTTAATGAAATCATTAGTAATTTCTAATTTTTTGAACTATTAATATAATTTACTAATTCTAGTGCTTCTCCGCTATGAAAACTATGAAATAGACGAAGAAGGACGAAAAAAAATTGATGTTCTTTAAAAATACTAAATACTTCATAGAAGTCAGTTTTTATTTGCTAAAAAAATCAAAGAATAATTTGGAGAAATTTAATTAAGCTTAAAATATGGAAGATTATAAACAAAAAGTTTGATAATAACATTTGGTATTTTGATGCAACCGGAAGCATTCATAAAAATATAAATAGACAAAAAAAACCGTTTCTTTATTCGATTGTTTTTCATGATAGTTTTAACAAATGCATAATGCCATTAGCAGAATTCCTAACTACCGCACATGATCATTTAAATATAACTAAATATCTAAATTCAATAAAAAATAAGATAATACAATATTCAAATTTAAACTCTAATATTTTTCCTAAAATTATAGTAATTGATATGAGTTGGGCACTTTGCAACTCAGTTCTATTAGCCTTTAATAATTGCACAATACAAATTTATCTAAATTGGTGCTTTGATATTTTGACTAAAGAAATAAATGATATTAGTTACAAAAAATTAATGGCGATTAAGATCTATTTTTGTTCAACTCACGTTCTTAAAAATATTATTAAAAAAGCCAAATCAATTACTAAGTCAAATCAAATCAAAAATTTATTCATTTTCTGTTTTTGCTTAATTCAAAACAGTCTTAATATAGATCAAATACTATTTTATTTGTTTCATGTACACAATATTTTTAATAATAAAAATTTGGACGATTCAGTAATTATATCTATAAATTTAATTAACAAAGAAATAATGACTAAAAAAATGCCAACTATTGAAATTTTAGAATCAGACACAAATGCTGAAAGAGAAAGAAATTCTTCTTTTGAATATTTATTAAATCAATCTAAAGATCTTATATTTTTAGATAAAAGTTTTGATCAAAATCTAAAAAATTCATCTCCATTTAGTATATATTTTAAAGAAAAAATAAGAATCATGGAATTTGAGTTAAATTCCAGGGCAAATTTAAATAATATTGAAAAATTAAGTAGCAATGAATTTTATTGTCCTTTAGTTTTTAGTTTAATTTCTGACTTTTTATACTTAACACCATTGTGGACAGCAATAATGATAGGGAATGATATAAATAAACATAAATTTAACACTAGATTGAGCAATAATCCAGTTGAGAATTGGTTTGATCAGTTAAAAAATAAAATAATCAATCGAAAAAGAGTTTCTACAAGTGAAATGGTAACGCCAATTTTCAAAAGAATTTTATCAAAATATATAAAACATTACTACATATATGAAGAAAAAACGTCGAATTTATCAGATATTCTAAAATTATTTAATTTGGACCAAAACAACATTAAAAACAAGCTGTTTAATGAAATATGGGTTGATAAAAAACAAAAAAGAAGAAAAGGATTTTATTATGAAAATATAGATCTTTTGAAAAATTTTTATTTTAAAAACAATTATGAAATCGATAACCAACTTAAGTAAGTTATAACAAAATCAAAAAAAAAATAATAAAAACTTTTTTTTCAGAGTATTTCTTCCTCCACCACTATGAAATCTTTGAAGAGATGGTGTGAAGGATGAAAAAGATTATATAAATTGATTAATTTTTAATAATTCTCATAAAAATTTAATTATTTTACTTTTTTTTTCCTCTTTGGTCTGACCAATTCGTTTTCAGCATTATATTCAACGGTTGGTTAGACTTTTTTCAACGGTTGGTGTATTTTCTCCTCCACCACTATGAAATCTATGAAATAGATGGTGAAGGGCAACAAACAGATGATATAAATTGATTTATTAATACTCCAAATAAAATTCTAATTCTTATAACAATTTAATAATTTTTTTTCAATTTAAATTAAAATATTCAGTTCACCAGAAGTTAAAAGCGAATATACAGATTCCGATTCATCCTGTTCAATAATTGAAATGGATGTTAATAATAAAGGTTTCAACTCACAAGATTTATCGTGGAGTAATAATGAGGAAATAAGCAAAGACTTTCAAAGTTCAAACAAAATATATTTTTTAAAACTAATTAATAATAGTAACAGTTGCTATGCTAATTCACTTATTCAAGCTTTTTTAGCGCTAGATATTCGCTTTTTTGAAAAAGTAAATAATTTTTTTATTATTAATATTTATAAAATAAATAAATAATAGTATATAAAGATAATTTTAATCATATTAATTTTTCATATAGGTTGAACAGACAAAAGGTGAATTTAATATAATATTTTTAAATTACATTAAAAGCTATTTACGAAATGAAGAAAAAATAAATGATTCGTTAGAGTTAAGAAAATATGTCGATTTATGCAGTAAATTTTTTAACTTTACATAAAATGTTTAACACCAATTTCAAATAATTTTTTTCTATTTAAAGCTCAAACAAAAAATAATGATTCAAAATATGGATTTAACCAACAACAAGATGTTTTAACATTTTTCCATGATATATGCTCATTTTGCTTAAATGAAACCCTACAAAATCTTTTCAAATTCAAAGTAAATTTAATGGGTATATTTCTTTGGTCTTTTTTTGCTTAATAGTAGCTATGCTAATTCACTTATTAAAGCTTTTTTAGCGCTAAATATTTCTAATTTTAGTAGAGATAATATATCTCTATTTAAGTATAAAAGTATGATAAACATAGGAATTTTGCAAAATTTTAGATTCAAAAAAAAGTATGATAAAAAAAAAATATCTTAATAAGCAGAATATTATAGCAAAAAAGTACACCAAAAAAATAAACACCCAAATTTAATTATTTAAATTTAAATAATAATATTATTATCGAAAGCTTTTAAATTTAAGTTAAAAAAGACAATTATATGTTCAAATAAACAATGTAATAAAATAAAAAGAATAACTGATAAAGAAAATTTTAGTATAGCATTAAGCAAATCAAAAGACGAAGTTTTGACCTTTGATAAACTGTTTGAAAATAAATTCCAAAGACTTTTAGAAGATTATAGATGTGAAGTTTGCAATTTTTTAAATTTGAAAATGGTTCAATCAATTGAATTTAGTTTTGAGAATAATCAATTTTTGGTAATTTCCATATCCTCTCTTTCTCAACATACGTCGAAAGTAACTAAATTCAACCCAGATAGCATAGTTATTCCCGGTGATAAATTAAAAACAAAATTTAAGCTAAAAGCAGCCATTATTTATTTAAGATTTGATGAAAATTCTAATATACATAGTAACAATGGACACTATACCTGCTGGATTCGTGACGCTGAACAAAAAAAATGGCTAGAAATATCAGACTCTGAAGTCACTTTACATGAAAGATTTGTTGAAAATTTGGATAATGTTTATTTATTGTTTTTAGAAAAAATCTTATAGAGAAACGTTAAAAATAAAGAAAAAAACATTTACAAAAAAAATTAAACAAATACAATGCGATTCAAGTATTAAACTATTTATTCTCTAGATATCTAAAGCACTATGTCTTTGTTCCTTCACCGCTATGAAACCAATGAAATAGACGGTGAAGGACAAAATAAACTTTATTTTCTTTCTTTTTGATAAAAAACAGATTTAATATTTAGTTTTAATGATGTTATAGTTTAAAATAAAAATTATTATTACAATAACTCTATTCAATTTCTTAAATTCTCTTTTTCAATCAAACTTAATAATAATTTTTTAATTATTATTTGAGGAAATATTAGTTATCTATATCAATAATTTTTTTAATCGCTGTGTATTTAGATCATTTTATCAAAAATATTTTTACAAATGATTAGAAAAATTGCTTCTTATTTAATAATATTATTTGCTTTTTTAGCTGGTTTTATAATAAGAGAAAAATTATTAACAATTGGTAACATAATTTTAAAATTGCTATCATACTAAAAGAATTGAAAATAAAATGATAATATGATTTTTAGAACGTATTCTTAATGAGCACGAACTTCTTGAACCATTAATTCAAATAACAATAGAAATGAAGAAATTTATAAGCAACTTAATAAAGTAAAGTGAAATAAGATAGATTTTCAAAGCAGTTTTTAATATCAGTTTTGAAAATTAAATTTCTATTTTTTTAATTTTCTACTTTTTAAATAATAAAAAGGTCGCTTCCGTTTTTTATGGAAACAATGTTGGAAATATTTAAAGAAGTATTTAACGAAATTTTAGAAATTCTTCATTAAATAAAGTTTTCATTTATTATTTGAAAAGTTAAAATAATTACAATAAAGTCTGTTTCAATTTTAACTTATATTATTATTTTTCTTCTTTATTTTCACACTTGTTACAAAAATCTATTCCGTTTCTGTTGATAAAATATCAAATAAAATTATCTTATCTTATCTTTGAACTTTTATAATAATTGAATTGTGTTATTATCATCATCAACATATAATAATTTTATTTATTTATTATTATTTATCAACATAATATAGTTTTTTATTGATTGAAGAGATATTGAAGCATAGAATGCACACTTTAATTAAATTATAATAATTATAGTGTGCATTCTATGCTTCAATGCATGCATCTATGTTGCAGCAATTAATATATTATTGTATAATAGATTACAGATTATAATAATAATATTAAATGACTAAATGACTACATACATACATACATACATTTTATCATAATGACTGCATACATTTTATTTAAAAAAAACCAAATAATAATAAAACCACCACCAACGACGACGACGATAGTGTTGTTATGATGATAGTGTTGTTATTGTTGTTGATGATGATGTTGCATCTCTTTTTTTTTAAAATGTTTACTCTTTTTAATACCATTTATTTTTAATAAATCGTTAGTAGTTATTATGTGCTTAAGGGTTTTTTTGTTGGGGGCAATAGTTGTTTTTCTTATAAATATATTCAAAATTGATTCTAATGAATAGATTGATGTGAATTCTTAATTAAAATATAATACTTATTAGCCACTTTATTTTGTCTTTAACTTTAAACGAATAGTTCTTTTTTTTTATCCTATTTTTGGTTTCCTCTTAATTTAAATATAATACTTAATAGCCACTTGCAACTATGCATTCTTTATCTTATCTTGAGAAAATTATTCTTTATTTTGTCTTTGATTGTAAAGGAATTGCTTTTTTAGTTCACAATTTAGAACACGATCTATGAATTCAATTCGATAATGGCCAATTTGTCATTATGGATTATTTAATTTATATTATCTACTAGTAATCACCTTACCATACCTAATTGGAACTAGAAAATCATGAGGAATTATACTCAGAACTAGACCAACTCTCAATTTTCGATGCATAGATTACCCATCGGTATCCACCTAAGCTTGTATTTATTTAAATCCGTACTAAATTTATTGTATCCAAACGCCCTTCTAATATTTAATTCTATTCCATCTCTTACTGTTGGAAACAACGTCAAATTTTAAAAAAAACTTCACCGTAGCTTGCTTGTTTATTATATAATGCTTCATCTAAATCCTCTAACAATTGATGTGACTTAACATACCCTACATCTTCATCTGTTAATTTCCAAAGCTCCAGCGAATCAATAGAAGGAAAATTCAATTTAATCCCAAAATCCTTTATTAAAGAAGAAATTTATTGAAAAATTTAAATTATAAAACTTTATATACAATAAATCATTGTCTAGCTAATGCTTATTGATTGATTTGGTTCTAATTTTTTTAAATATATAAAATCATTCAAGTTAATTAAAATATATCAAGATATCCGGATTTGCTTAACATACGGATGACTTTTGCGTTATCCGGCCAAAAAGCCAGCCCGATGAAAGTGATCCGACTGTTTTTCTTTAATAAAATTATTAAGTTAACCTGTTTTCACATTTCTTTGAGTAATTTAAAAGGTGCTCTTTAATAATATAATGTTAACCTTCATTCGCCCTTCATTCATAATAATCAAAGGGTGTGTAGTTTTGTTCTACTTTTTTTGTTATAATATTCTACTTTTTTGAATTATAACATACTTTTTTTTTTCATCATACTTTTTGCATATTAAAATTATATACAACATGCTTTTAACTAAATATTATTTATAAATTAAATATAAATACTTTTTCTTCAAAAATATATCCTATTTTTAAATATATATGTATATTTCCTATTTTTAAAATAAATTACGATTTATTTATATCTCCGTTTTAAACGATGCAAACCGTGATTAAAAATAATTTTTTTTCAATTTATTTAATTTAATTTCATAGTTAACTTAAAAAATAATTTTTGTAAAAATTTTGATGATAGGGGGTATCTCAGCTAAAAAAGTAGACCAAAACAATGTCAATTTTTTTTATGTTAATTGCAAAATCCATAAGCTTTATATTTTTGAGCTTTTGAGCTATCAGTATACATATTATCATATATTGCCATATGCTTATATACATATTATCATATGGTTAATTCAAATTTAAGCATCCTATAAGAGTAAATTTATAGTTAGTAATTAATTTTTCAAATTTAAATTGAATTTAATTTAAAGAAAAGAGCGTGAAAAGAAAATGAATTTAATTAAATTTTAAATTTCTGTTGTAAAATTTTTGAAAATTAGAGAATAAATTAGAAAAAATAGAAAGATATTTTTTGAACGATTTATTCTTAGTTTTAAAAAGGAAAAATCATTGAATATATTTTCTAGCAGGCGATAGAAACATACCAGAAATCAACCTGCTAGAAAAAGAAAATAGCTTCTTGCTAGAAATATAATCTTTTTATATCGTTTGATTTAACGATCTGACGGCATTTTGGACAAGGAAATCGTATTGTTGATGAAAAGTGATTTTCTTGTTGAGAAGCAACTACCCCTTGAATGCATGTGTCGCAAAAAATATGTCCACACGGCAGTGATCTTAAATCTTCGGCACGAATTTCTAAAAGTCCATCCATACAAACTTCACAACAAGCTTCAATTAATACTCTCATGGTTGATCTTCTATATGCGTTACAAGTAATCAAATGATCAGCATCTCCTATATTTTCATCACAATAAACACAAGTACCGTTAATAACACCGGATATTTCTATTATATTTTTGTTTCTTCGATTTTCTCTATTAACAAATTCCACCTCTCGCTGAATGATGGCATTTTCACGTGCGTTTAGCGCTTGTTCTTGCACAAGAAGCTCATTTTTTTTTTCATCTAATTCTTTTTTAAAATTTTTTAATTTTTTGGCTTCCGCCTCTAATATTTCATTTTTAGAGCAAAGCTCTTTTAAATCATCTCTTTTCTTGTTTGCTAAATCGAGCTCTTTCTTGAGCAATTTTGTCTCCAATTCTGAACATTCTACCATTTTTTTCATCATTTCTTTCTCATTTTCTTTGAGTCTGGCCAATTCGTTTTCTGATGCTAAATTCAACGGTTGGTTAGACTTAATCTCATTAAAGCTTCCGATCTCCTCCGCGAAGAGACTTTCATTTTTTGGCTTTGGGTTAATTAACAAATCTATTTCGCATTTCATTACTTTGGCTTTGTCAAATACCTTTACTGCACATTCAGACAATCTAGGGAAATCAAATCTAAGAATTGCAGTTGCTTTGGGAATCCACTTCAACTTGTCATGCGCTACTAATACCAATTTGTATTTTGGAAAGTCGCTACTAAATTTGTTTAAACCAAAGGCTGTTTTGATATTATATTCTAGTTCTTCGCGTACGTTCGGATAAAGTGGCAAATTACGGACTAATACCTCAACATAGTCAGCATGTTTGTTGTACCAAGCATGTTGTAAATCATCTAAAAATCTATCAGATTCTAAATAATTTAAGCCATCGTCCGTCAGCGTCCATAATTTTAGTTTTTGATCACACATCATAGAAAAAAATAGAGGTCTATTTTGAGTATCAGAGGTCTAAAATAAAGTATCTGAAATAAAGAAATAATAAAAAGAGAAAGATGAAAAAAAATAACTTAACCTAACAAAAAAATGAAAACGACAAAAAATGCGATAAAACAAAATGAGTTTTTCAAAATATTAAAAAAAATCATTAAAGTGTGAATTTCCTTATCGATTTCCTTGTCTAAATAATCTAAGGTTTTATAAATTTTTTTAATATTTTGAAAAAATCATTTTTTTTATCGAATTTTTGTTATTATTAATCGATTTAGCCGCAAAATAATTAGTCAGGATTATAATTTTTTAATTTTTAATTTAAAAATCGTAGAAAAATCGACTTTTGAGAGCAAAAAATTAGAATAAATGAAAACAAAATTTGAGTTGTTTTTAGTTGTTTTTGTTGATTTTTTTGCGACCGTCTCACAATAATTTTACATATAAATAATCCTAAATAATCTGAAAAATTAGAAAAATTATAATCCTGACTGATTATTTTGCGGCTAAATCGATTAATAATATTATTTTTAAACAGTTCAAAAGTCCAAAAGCTATATATTTTATGGAAAAAAGGCACTGTCAAATTAAAAAAGCGAACTGTCAAACTAAAAAATGCATGTATTAAAGCAAATACAAATACACAGTCTTTTTAAAAAAAAAGAATAATTCTTTCTGTTAATGATAATAATTTTGAAAAAGAAAATGAATTTTTTATTAAATTGTTTGAGTTACTTAACATTTAAATTAACTTTAATTATATACTAAAATAGTGTATTTTTGTAAATAATAACTTGGTAAAATAATAAAAAAATTTCATAATAAAAAAATTGCTTATAGTTTGATAGTTCGCTTTTTTAGTTTGACACTTTGTTGGCTATGGGCATAGGTATAGGATAAAAGCCCGTATTTACATATGTTGTAGAACACAAAAGTCTAAAAAAAAAAGAAAAAATTCAATATTATCTTATTACACTCGTCAAAATAATAAAAAAAATTTTATAAGGCGCAAAAAATTTTATAAGGCCCTTAGTCTGAAATTCAATTTTTTTATGTTAAATACAAAATCCAAAAGCTATATATTTTTGAACTAACGGGGTATAACTATTTAATGAGACTAACTTTGAAAAGCCATAATTTCTTTATTTTTAAAGATTTTTAAAAGCGGTAAAAAGTTTATAAAAGAGATTTATCTATTTTATAATGATTTTGTAATTAAAAATTTATATTATATTATTTATGATTACGTAATCAGATTTTGTACTTTCATCCGACATTTTGATGTGTATTGTGGTTTTATAAATTCATCAATCTATATACTTGTTCTTTTTTCAAGCTCAATCAGATTTTTACTTGCAAATCATTTTACTGAAACCTACGTTTCATAATACCATGAAAGCTTTTGTAAAGTCTAGCTTCTTATA
>ERZ1066133.788-NODE-788-length-11659-cov-7.000172_pt1 | contig 11659 bp, 5 predicted proteins | sample MGYA00382780_ERZ1066133 | MGnify/ENA primary metagenome ERZ1066133 (study PRJEB33369, sample SAMEA5778363) | biofilm metagenome | biome: Industrial cooling water; feature: Water cooling tower basin; material: Biofilm | place: United Arab Emirates | collected...
CTTTAGAAGCTTGTACTCAAGCTCGTAACGAAGGTCGCGATTTAGCTCGTGAAGGTGGCGACGTAATCCGTTCTGCTTGTAAATGGTCTCCAGAATTAGCAGCTGCGTGTGAAGTTTGGAAAGAAATCAAATTCGAATTTGATACTATTGACACACTATAATCGTTAGCCTTTTTTTCTATAAATAAATTTATAGAGAGTAAAATTGTCCTGTACAGTTTATTCTCTATAAATTTATTTCTTATTTTTTATTTTTGTAAATATAACCCAAATTATTTCCTTAATATATTCATGAAATTGTTCTCGATTTTATGTTTCAAAATTTATAAATACAAATATAATATAAAACCACTATCATAACGGTATATACTTTAAGTCAAACCACTTCTTTATTATTCCCTTTTACTGGATAAAAAGGTATTCATTCAAAAATTCTTAGGGTTAAGTAATAAAAAGGCATTCAAATCGAGTTAAAATCGAGTAAGTAAATAAAAATATAATTAAAAATAACTATCTAAATATATTTGAATATATTAACCTTTTCAATTAATTATTTGAATTATTTCAAATATTTCCAAAATAAATTAATAGACTTTTACTGATTATTTATTGAAATATTTCAAAATAAATTAATAGAGTTTTACATATTATTTATTTATACACTTATCAAAATTTTTACTATAATAAAAAAGCAAATTAACTTAATTAAAATTAATAATAAGTTTTTATTTATTATAACCTCATTGTTAAAGGTTAAAAGTTAAAGGTTAAGCGTTAAGTTCATATGAATAAACAATTTTTAATATTTATTATTTTTAAAAATTTTAATATATTTTCGTAAATAAAAAACCTGTTTTTCAATTATTAAATTTAATTGAATTTTTTAAAGGTTTTATAATTTCTATATATCTTAACATATAAAATGTTATAAAAAAATCAAATTTAAAATCTTTATAAATGAATTAGGAACTTTATAAATGAATTAGGAATTTCTAAAAACAGCTATTTTTTGTTTGTACCGCTAAACTATTTTTTAAATAACTTTATTATTAATAGATTGACTTCATTAAATTTTAATGCTTTTAATTTTTAAAATAATATCGTCACTGTCTATTTTTAAATTTATAGAAAATATAAATTATAAACTTAAAATTATTTTATTTAATACCGTCACAACTGTTCATAGCGCCAGTTTAGTGAATATTAAACACACTATGTTCGTTATTTTTATCTTTGGGATATTTAGGCGCTTTTTTTATAGTTTTCCACTTATAGACTTTACTTACACGAATTAATTTTTAATAGTTTTTAAATAATATAATCTATTATTTAAAATTTTTAAGGTTTTTAAGTCATTAAGAGCTTTTTGAATTTTAAAATTTTAAAAATCATACGTTTAATTTTTTATAAAGGAAGATTTAAAGTTTTCGTTGCAAGGTTATAAGTTGTAAATATATAATTAAACTTTTAAAAATTGTTTGAAAATTTGTTTGAAAAATTGTTTGATTTTAAAAATAAATCAGTTGTTTTTTATTAAATTTTAAAATTTATATCAATATTATAATGACTCCGAAAATTAATAATATGAATTTGAATCAAGCTATCAATTTTATTAAAAGAATTTTTATTTATTGGGTATTATTTTTCAATAATTTTCTCAACCAATGCTTGCTAAGCCCCTAATCTATAATTTTGATATCTTATGTAAACATAATAATCGGAAATAAACTCAAGCCTTGTTTACTAATTAAAGATTTCATATAAGAAACCTCATTTAAAATAAAGAATGATCCATGTTTCTTGTAAACTTTTAAATTCAATACGCTTCAATTTCTTGAATTTTAAATAACAGGGCTAATAAATTGTTTTAATTGAACATCATATTATTTTTGAGTTCGTCTGTTAATAAAAACACTGCGTTTATTGACGTACCGGCCTAAGTTTTCAATAAAACGCCTCGTTAAATCTTAAATAGTTGAACTATATCACTTTCATCCCAATATAAAGCACCTACTGCATTTAAATTATAAACTCTGTTCAACTTATTTGATGTACAAACTTTTTTACGAATACTTAAAATAGAAAGTATAATTACCTCATTCTGAGATTCATTTCGAATTAGGTCAAAAGTAAAATATAAAATAGGTGTTTCTAGATCAATTTTAGAATATATATCCTATTGAACTTTTAAAGTTTTTGGGTTGGTTTACTATAAATAAAATCTTGGCTTATTATTTTTGACTTTAATGAAACAGTAATTTTGTATAAATTTGAAAATAGCGCTTGTCTGTAAAATTATAAAAACTTTCCAGGCTTTAAAGGCGTCCGGTTAGTTGTATATGAGAAAGTACGAGCTCACCCGGCTGCATAAGTCAACCTATTCAATACAGAACCAAATGCATAAGCGATATAAATATGACAAGTCTAAAAAGCATTGTACTCTTCATATCTCTATTATTTACTGCATGTCCGTCGCATGTTAATGCAACGTATTTTATTGTTGTATTATCTACTATGATTAGCCGGCTTACCTAAACACTTGTACAAATGTTGTATAAATAAAATAAGCTTTGTTTTTTGAAAGAATTTTATACATTTCTTGGAATTCTGCTGAATTGGTTTTCGAAGGTTTGAAAACGATCGTTTTAGCTTAAAAAGATATAAGATTAAAGTAAACTGCTTTTACGTCTGCATAATCTTGATACATAGGATTTAAAATAGCTTGTTTATAATAAAAAAAAAATTCATTAAATATAAACTTAACCTCCGCAAAAATTAATTAATAATTAAAATAGCAAACCTATAACCCTTCAAATTAATCGACCCTTGAACGAAAATGAAAATATTCGTAGACTCACTGAACTCACAGTCAATAGACATATAACCTAAAATTTTTTACTTTTTACAAATTTGTAAATCAGCGCCCGCCCATTTGACCATTTGAGATCCCTGTCTGATTTTGAAGAACAATTGTAAGAAGAATCGATTGAGAAACGAAAAAGCTACAAATAAAAGAAATAATAATAAAAATGAAAACTAAAACTTTAAAATATATTTGAACATAATGAAACTATGAATTTTAATAAAAATATAAAAAAAATTCAAATTAAAAATCGTGGCTATCGACGTTTTTGGGACGTTTTTAAGGGGTAGCAACATAACCTTAGCCGTGCTATTTAGTGAATTTTTGACAAAATGCTGTGTAGAGGAAGCGTCAAATTCCCCAAGGTCAAGGTACGGTTTTATTGTTATGGTTGTTCATTCTTATTTATATAGGCACTTAGACATCTATTAGTTCGGTTTAGAGTTTATCTAAAAGTACAAAAATTAAACCTACTATTTTAATACTGAAATATATACACTACCTTTTCAACAACTGGCTTTATTTGGATTTTATAAAAAATTTGATATTGTTTTATGTTATATAATAGATCTTTTTATAGTTAATTACTTTGCTAAACTTAAGAATCAAATTATTAGAATAACATTTATCATTATTAGTTTTTTCTAATAAAAACGAACTAATTTAAAAAGGGAAAGTGTTAAAGTTAGAACCTATAAAAATTTATATTTTGATTAAAAATTACATGTTAAAAGGTTAATATTAGGGTTAAGAGAATATAATAAAAGTTTTATTAGCGAACTGCATTGTTATTATTCCGATAATTAATTCTTTTTATTGTTTTGATTCTATTATTTAAATATAAAAAATATAAGCTTAAGTTAATTAAATTATAAGGATAAACTATATAGTTAAATTGCTCTAGAAGACATCAAAAATAATATTTAAATGATATCAAAGGAAGGTTACATAATATAAAATGTTATTTACGGGATACTGATATTATTGATATCGAGTTAGTAAAAATGATTATTAAAACTTTATGTACGCATTTATTAGTAAAGTTACTATCGAAATTTTTACAAAGTCGGCCCCACAGTTTTTAAATATTGCTATACAAAAGCATTCATAATTGTAATAATTGTAATTAATCAAAACTATTTAAGTTTACGTTGTCTCTTTTTTATGCTTATTTTATTTGTATTCGTGTTTACATTTAATGGACCTGGTTTATTGAATTTTTCTTAACTACTGTTTATGCATATAACCTAACAATATGTAATAAATTTAATTTTTTAATTATATAACTAAATAAAGATTTATTTATAAAAATTAACAAAAGAATAGAAAATTAAAAGTGAATATAAAAACTATTTTTTAGTTTATAAGCTAAAATAAAGCTAAACTAAATGGTGTAATAACTATATTATTTTCTATTCGATATTCGTTAACAGTTATTAACTGCCAGGTATTAACAATCAACTATTATCTAATAACTTTTAATTATTCCATTACTTTATAAGAAGTTTATGACTCTATTCTTTATTCTTTCAATATTCTTTGATCCATAACTTATTACTACAACACAATATTTTATTATCTTAAAGTTTATTAATTATCATCTTATATAGATTGTATATTATAACTATATTTTTATTGGTTAATATTCGATTTTTAAGGTGGTTATATTATTTTAGAAATACTAAAAACTTATAACTACATATAAAATATACCTTATACGTTAAAACTTTGTATTTATAAAGAAGTATAAAAATAAGATATGAGTTCTTATATTTATACTTCTTTTTAATTTAATTAAAATGTTTTATAACTCTCTTTTTTATTATATATTTATTATTTTTATATTATTTGAAATTTTATATTTAAGATTTATCAGTAATTTAAAAATCAAAAACTTTATTAGGTTAGAATTTTTATCTAAAGTTTAAGTTTTTCTATTTTATACTATGATATCTTTAAAGGACGGCTTTAAAGCACGAAGTATAACTCTCATTTATTTATAGTTCTATTATTTATAAAAATAAATATTTAAACTAAAAAACTATAATTAAAAATAAATAATAAGTTATACTTAACTTATTTTTAATCTTTTATAATATTTTATAAATAATATTGTATTGAAATACATAACTTATTAATTAATTTTAACAATAATTTTATAACATGAATCAATAAGCTTATTCAAAATTTTAGTGACTTAGAAAAAATTGAATATACCTTGTATATTAATCGATATATTTTTCACATCTATTTATGTGTTTACATTTATGTCTATTTATGTTCTATTTATATTCTTAAAAGTATTGATTATTAATAATTATAATTGAATTTTGTCTATTTAGATTAACTAGAATAAATAAAAAAACTAATAAATAATTTACTACAAATTAATTAAATTATAAAAAAGTAAAAACTCTAAACTTATTTAATACTAAATAGAAATTTTAAAAACCTTATTTATATTTTATCTATTTAAAAAACATTGAAACTATATTCTCAAAAATATAAACAAAATTATTAAAAGCAAATTTTATAATTAAATTAAAAATATTTGAAAATATTTAATAATTCATTAAAAAATAATTATTTTTAGTTATATGATTATGAAGTTAACTTTTGCTTTCTTTTGCTTTTGCACAAGCAAAAGAAAGCAAAAGTGCACAGCAAAAGCACAAGCAAAAGTCAGTAGATAAAAACTTTTTATTATAGTTCTAAAATTTATACTAAAGAATACCTTTTTATTATTTGAATACCTTTTTATTGATTTTTATTAAACAGAAATGGCTTACTATAAGTTTATGCGCCTGTATAGTATATAGTATATAGTATATAGTATATAGTATATAGTATACTTACTATGTTTCAACTGATTATGTAATAAAAGGGGTAAGTTATTGGTAAGTTATTTCTTGCGTGCTTCGCTCTTGGTCCTTGGTCCTTGGTCCTTGGTCCTTGGTCCCTGGTCCTTGGTCCTTCGTCCTTCGTCCTTCGTACTGTGTCCTGCCCAAAAATAGAATTTAAGAACCAAATAGAGGTAAGTAGAATTTAAAAGCAAAGAAGAAAAGAGTAAAAAATTAAGATACCTAAGCAAAAGAAAGCACAAGTGCAAATGTAAACATATACCATATACTATGGAAACATATAATGGGTTAATAAAATTCGAGGTTTTATGAAAAAAATAAAAAGGAAAAGAGGAAAATAAATTCTATCTAATAAGAATTTATTAGATAGAATTTATTTTATTTTTTTAAATTAGAATTAGTTGATTGAAGGAGCTTCAACTGATGCTAAGTCTAATGGGAAGTTGTGAGCGTTACGTTCGTGCATTACTTCCATACCTAAGTTAGCACGGTTGATGATATCAGCCCAAGTGTTTAAAACACGACCTTGTGAATCAACTACAGACTGGTTAAAGTTGAAACCGTTTAAGTTGAAAGCCATTGTTGATAAACCTAAAGCTGTGAACCAGATACCTACAACTGGCCAAATAGCTAAGAAGAAGTGTAATGAACGAGAGTTGTTGAATGAAGCGTATTGGAAGATTAAACGACCAAAGTAACCGTGAGCAGCTACGATGTTGTAAGTTTCTTCTTCTTGACCGAAACGGTAACCAGCGTTAGCTGATTCGTTTTCAGTTGTTTCACGGATTAAAGATGAAGTTACTAATGAACCCTTATTGCAGTTAATCTGCATTTTCATGCAGTGTCGGACTATATCACCTTCTTTTCTCCTTCATCACGAGCCTAAAGAAAAAAAGAAGCAGGGCGCTAATGAGCTATTATTGTTGGGACTCAAGCTCTAGTCTCTGAACGTTCCAAGAAAATAATAAAATTCAAACTTAATTTTCGTTTTTATTTTATTGCCCAGTCTTGGCTTCGCTGCTAATTACCATTCAAAACATATGAATCGACCACTTTAACACACGACCAACCATATAAACTTTTTCGTTCACCCTTAAGTAGCTCTGAGAACTTTTACTGGTTAAAGTAGGTTTTGTGCTCATTAAGATGCATTTTATAAAAAACAAAATTATTCTCCAATAATATAGTTGCATAAAAAATGTTAAAAAGTTTGCGATTCAATTTTTGAATACAGGCTTTCAGCAATTCACCCTGTTATTCACTTTATTATGACTAATAAAGGGCACAGTTCTAATCTAATAACTTAATTGTGTGATTGTAGTCATTGTTGAGATTAATTATCTATGCATAGCTGAGAATAATGAACCACCAAATACACCCGCAACACCTAACATGTGGAATGGGTGCATTAAAATGTTGTGCTCAGCTTGGAATACGATCATGAAGTTGAAAGTACCAGAAATCATTTTTGTTCAGAATAGCGCGCTAAACTACTCCCGTTATTCAAGTCAGACTTTCACTTGAATACAGCTTTATATCACTATAAAGATCAGACCATATCATTGACCTTTAAAGGTCACCCATCATTTCGCGATGCTTATCGCTACTCCTAAAAAGGATGGTCGTTAGGCATTTAGGATCTTTTAAGTTTTAAGTTTTAACTTTTAACTTTTAACTTTTTCACTCTTACTTTCTTTAAGTTTTTCTTTAACCTTAAAAATTATTATTACCCACATTAAAATGGGGGCGTTTTTAGTTAAAGTAAAAGTTTTATCTGACATAATTTCAGTAAAAGCTTTTTTAGCTATATTATCGAAAAAATCCATGGTTTTTTCGCTTAAAAGCAAAATAAAAGATCCCCTTAGCACGGAATTATCTAAGCTTTTTAAACCTTTTTCCAAATTTGTATTGGAATTTTGAGCTAAACATACTATGTTTTTTCTCAAAGGTTGCGGGCTTAGGGATTTCCCGTTTAGAAGGGTTCTCTTAACAATGTTACCATTGTTAGGGGCAAAACTGGTTTTTTTTACCTAATGGCATACCATCTGAGAATGAACCTTGACCGATAGGGTATACTAAGAATACTGCAGAAGCAGCAGCTACTGGAGCTGAGTAAGCAACTGCGATCCAAGGACGCATACCTAAACGGAATGATAATTCCCATTCACGCAAACGAGATCTTAATTTTTCAATTAAGGTTAGACTATACCTTCAACTCGTTCCTTACCTTAGACTCTTTTTTTATTGAAAATCCAGTTATGAATTTATCAATAACATAATTGCACGAATTATAAAATCATAGTAAGTTGAAACCTAACGAGTGCTGACGTGTTAGCTTAAAATGCTTAAGCTCTCTCCTTTCGGATCAGTCGTTACAGGGAATTAACAAGGTGTTGTTTCCTTTTGCTTTTGTCCTTGTGCACTTTTGATTGTGCAAAAGCACAAGTACACTTTTGCTTTTGCAAAAGCAAAAGAAAGCAAAAGTAAGATGATTAATAAGCTAATTTGCTTAAAATTCAATCTAAGACAACAAAAGATCTATTTACTTTATTTAAAAATATTTCTTTTTTTAATGTATTTAAGTATAATCTTTGGTTTCTCATTGTTAATTCTTCCCACGGTATCGCCATAGCATTCTTTAATTAAAAAGAAGCTTTAGGGTTCACCGTTACTTAAAACTCTGTTTAAACTATAAAACATAATATAAACCAATCATAACCTTTGAAAATTTTTAACCTGCAAATAAATTCAAAAAAAGTCAAAACCTTTTATTTTCGCTTATTTTCGCTTATTTTCGCTTATTTTACCCTATTTTAGCTTATTTTAGCTTATTTTAGGTTTTTTTAAGTTTTTTTAAGTTTTTTTAAGTTTTTTTCCGGTTGAGGAGTTGTTTTAACTTTTTTTGAATTTATTAAAAATTATTAAATTTGTTATTTAGCCCTAGGAAATAGTTTTTTTCTTAGATTCTGTAAATCTTCTAGATTATTATTAAAATAAATAGAAGCGTTACTGTTGAAAATTTTATTTCCATTGAAATCTTCAAATTCGTCTTCAGTCATTTGACTGAAAAAACCTTTTTCAAGTTTATTTCGAACCGATTTTCTATCAACACTAAAGCATTTAGCAACTGCACTAATACTTTCCCAAGCGTAATTTTCAAAACGAATAGCTTTGTCTTTAGAACCACTTTGGGGTGTACCTCCATAGTTATTACCTACTTGAAATGCCCCGATAGTTTTTTGATTATAGAAAAGACTTGGGTCAAGATTTTTTTCATTGAAAAATTGTTCTAATAGAACTTTTTCAACATATAAATCTAAAAACTGCGAAACTTTTCGCTTAATTGACGAAGTAGCTCCAAAACCTTGAACATTTTTTAACTCAAAAAAAACAAGAGGAATAAATACAAAATCATTGACTTGACCGTGAGCAAGATCTTCTCGCATTAAAGAATTAAGTTTATCTTGCCTTTGAGCTTTAATGAAATTTTGCTTATGTTCTCCTTTTCTTTGAGCTAAATCACCAGAACCTCCTAAGTAAATTCTTTTAGTTCTTGTGTTAACTATCAAATACAAACCCCCCGTTAATGTAACAACGCCCTTACCCCATGGGGCTTTTTCGAAAGTAAAACCTTCGAGGGCTTGAGGATTTGTTTTTAATAAGTTAATAACTTCATAGGTTTTTTTCCTACCGTATTCAATTAAGGTTCTCGCAATAGAGCTTTGTTGTTCCGCAGTAGAAAAATCTAAGGGATTATTGTAACGAATACTTGTAAATGATTTATTATCCATATTATTTTTATTAATTTTATATTGCATATTAAGGCTTATTATTAAAGGCTATTTATATAGGGGCATATTATTTTAAGTTTATGACGAAACAGATTTTAAGCCTCCCCACCAGATTACCTTTTTAAGGTACTAATGCAAGAGTTGAGTCAGTTTAATAAAGCAAAAGGTCACCCTTTTGTTGGGCCACGAATAGGAAACCCATGTAACAGTAAACACCTAATAAGAAGTGTAATACGATTAATTGGTAAGGACCACCGTTGTATAACCACTCATCTAAAGAAGCAGCTTCCCAGATTGGGTAGAAGTGTAAACCGATAGCGTTTGAAGTAGGGATTACAGCACCAGTGATGATGTTGTTACCGTATAATAATGAACCTGAAACTGGCTCACGGATACCATCGCGAAGAATTTTTTTAACAAACAAATTGTTAAAAAGCTTAACCATCTAAACTCCAAAATATTCAATGTATTTGATTTTTAAATTGAATACAAATACATTGAATATTTTGTATATATTCAAGAAAGTGCAGGTTAAACACTATTACGTTACCTTTATTTAAGTACCTTATAATTCCCTTAGTAAACTAAATATCAAAGGTAATAGGAATTCTTTGGACTATATCTTCACCCTGATTCTTTTTTGCTGCAAAAAAAGGTTTTAAATTAAAACTTTGTTCTTTCTTTTCTTCTTTTCTTCTTTAAAGAAAGTAAACAAAATCAGGGGTTGGGCGCTTATGTACTATTATTGTTGGGACTCAAGTACTAGTCTCTGAGCCTTTCACAAACTCAACCTAAATTTTTTTTTATTTAGGTAGCCCATTTGTGACTTGGTTGCTGATTGCCTTTCGGGTCCCAGCAGTTCACCCAATTTATTATCAACATCTTTACAGATGAAGGACACCGATTTTATTATATTGCGTAATGTCTACTGGAGGAGCAGCGATGAATGCGATGATGAATACAGAAGTAGCTGTTAATAAAGTAGGGATCATGATTACACCAAACCAACCGATGTATAAACGGTTTTCAGTTGAAGTGATCCACTCACAAAAACGAGCCCATAGGCTAGCACTTTCACGACGTTCTAAAATTGCTGTCATATTATATTTTAATTAATTTTTTGATTCTCTCCGTATTGTTTATTAGAAAACATTCAAGGATTTTTCCAAAATCCTTTTACCTTAATTTCAAGAAAATTCAAAGTATTTTCTATAAACAACTCTTCTTAATAATATTTATTTTTCATCATATTTACTTTAATGGAAGAAAACTACACATTGTTTACGTAAATAAAGAAGATAATCAAGCTTCATCATTGAAATGCCTGGTAATAATATTATACCATAAAAAAAAAAGAAGTGCAAGTCAGGTCTACTTTATTATCTTATTATCTTTACTGACGTCTTTAAAAACTCTTTTTCCTATAAGTATTAAATATAAAACTCTTAAAAATATGTCTAAAACTCATAGTGAATAGAAAAGAAATATGTAAAAAACAAAAGAAGAAAAGAAGAAAGTCGTTTTTAGGTCTTGAAATTTTCAAGTCGAAAATTTTTTAATTTTTTAATGTTAACCCGTTTTTAGTCATTACATTTAAGATATGTGTAATATATTTGTGATTAAAACCACAAATAGATTTTAGATCATTCTTTGTTAATTTACAAAGATCAGATAGGGTATGAATATTAGCACGTTTCAGAAGTGTATATGGTCGTAAAGAAAAATTTAAACATTCAATATTGTTATTCATAAAGTTATTAATACTCATATTTTCTTCTTTATTCTTTAATAAGGAAATATTCTTTTTACCTAAAGCTTCGCCAACTTCGTCGGACACCTGTGTTTGTAAGGTTTGTATTTCAGATAAACGGTTATTTGATAAATTCAAACCAGCTATTAATAAAGAAGATTCATTAACATACATAGAGCTATAAGTAGGTGTTTTTTGAATATTTAAGAAAACACTAGATAATTTCTCAAAAGCAGTATATAAAGCATCACGAGGATGTAAACTTCCATTAGTCCAAATTTCTAAAATAATATTTTGTTTAGGGTTTTGTTTTTTTAGTGGATATAAATAATAAGATAAATTTTCAATTTCTGATGGAGAATATGTATCAATAAATTTGAAAAAGTTTTCTCGAG
>ERZ1066133.790-NODE-790-length-11637-cov-10.247021_pt1 | contig 11637 bp, 15 predicted proteins | sample MGYA00382780_ERZ1066133 | MGnify/ENA primary metagenome ERZ1066133 (study PRJEB33369, sample SAMEA5778363) | biofilm metagenome | biome: Industrial cooling water; feature: Water cooling tower basin; material: Biofilm | place: United Arab Emirates | collected...
TCCGGACGTCCGGCGCCGTGTCGGTGTAGATGCCGTTGAGGATGGGGATCTGCATGGGTTACTGTTCGTGTGACTCACCAGAGCAGCATGGTTGGTACACGTGACGCTCTCCGTCTACCGATAAGATTTCCAGATGGCCACCTTTCGCAAAGCTTTGCGCCTCTGCCAGTGGCAGCTTGTTTTCACCCGCTGCCACCCACCCGGCTTGCGTCAAAATTGGATGCAGCACGTTCACCAGCGCGATTTGACTCATGTCTAAACCTCCAGTCCGTTCATATAGGTGGCGTACTCGCTCGGGGACATGACCAGAAGGTCTCCTCGGCGCACCGCCGGTCCAACGCTGTTTTCGATCAGGTCCCGGAGTTGACTCATGTACCACCACCCGCCGAAGCCACTAAGGGCCACGCCTGCCGGCGGGTTGGGGTTCCCGCCTTGGCTCGGGGGGAAGTCCGGGTTCACCGGAGCGAAGGAGGCGTTCGCCGGGTCCTCGTCGTCCAGGATGAAGTGGCCGAATATCCAGATGTGCTCGCCTCGGTCGATGGCCCCCTGGACCTTGTTCTTGATGGTGGAGGTCTGAGTGAAGCTCGTCCCCGAGTCCATCACAAACGAGCCAAAGTTCAGCGGGTTGTCGATGCCAAGCTCGGACACGAAGGAGTAGCCTCCCCGGTACGCCCGCACGAACTTGATGTTGTTGCTGGTGCACACGGTCTGCATCAGGGAAAGTTCCGGCACGGAGTTGTTGGGCAGCACCGCAACGGCGCGCCCGCGCGTGAATCCGTTGCTTTCGAGCACCCGCGCAACGTCGCCGAGTTCGTGCTCCAGCAGGCGGAGGTTCTCGGCGTTATTGGCATTCAGCACCTCGGACAAGAAGGTGTAAGCCCGGATGGTTCCCGTCGCCGATCCCGCGGCGCCCGTTGCCGTGTACGTGAACGCAGTGGTGGTCGTCACCGTCGCCGTGAACACGCCGTTCATGTCCTCCGGGGTAGCACCTTGGATGGCGATGCGGATCGGCCGGTTAAGCGGGAGGCCGTGCGGCTGCGCAGTGGTGAACGTCACAAGGTTGGCACCGTCCCGCACAACCGAAGATGGGATAAGGGCTCGTCCGATTGTCGTAGCCCCATGGGACCATGTGTGATTTACGACGTCCCAACCGTAGTTGTCGTGCAGGTTGGCAAGACGCCGCCACGCTTGCCCACCAGCGAACAGAAGCTCGTAGATGTAGGTCATCGTGCAATACGACCGGATGCCGTACCGCGCGAACAGCGGGGCCACCTTGTTCGGGAACACCTCGTCCGCTGCACCGGAACCGGAAGCGTCGAAGCCGATAACGAGCACCGGCTTGGCCTTGGGTGCCCGGCGAAGCTGGTCAATGTGAACAACGAAGCCGCTCATGTTGTTGAAGGCAAGCGAGAAGAACTGGCCCGTTCCCAGCCAGTTGAACCCGGTTCCCGTATCTGCCGGATGAGCGCAGCCGATGGGAAGGTTTCCAGCCCCCGCCGTAGCAGAGACCGTATCTGCGTCCCGCATCTTGAGCGTATTCCAGCCCTGGCGAAGGTACCCAGCGTCGAACGTCCAGCGAGAGAAGTTGGCGCCGAGCGACGTGGTGTTGCTCAGTTGCACCGTGATGAACGGGTTCGCCCCGCCGGTAGCCGAGAGGAACTCCGAGGGCATCTGCTCGATGTAGATGTCAAGGCACAGGGAACGATCCACTGGGTCGGCAGTGAAGTTGGCCGATGCGAACCGAATTTCGGACGCAGTGCTGGTGATGCTGCAGCGGCGCGTGTACGCTTCCCAGCGCGGTCGCTCGTTCGACAGGGTGTGCGTGACGCTGGTAACTCCTACCGTGATGTTCGTTCCGCAGGTATTTTCCCAGGAGCCCGCGGCGGCGTTAGCTCCGAACTTGAGGAAAGTAGAGTCGGCCTTCGCAGGACGTCTTACGCCAATCGACTCTACAACGGCCCTCACCTCATCCGAAGTCATTCGAGACGCAGCTGGCGGAGACTCGGGTTGTGGCGTGACTTCGTAGTCAATAGAACCGTTTCCAGACGCCGAGACGTAGACAACCTGGTCACCTCTAAACGGCCCGACAACCTCGGTTCCGACAATTCTTATCATCGTGAACGCCATAGGGCCTGGTCCGATCGTCAATTGACCGTCGCCAACAACCGTCATGACAAAACCGAATGGGATGTTGACGGTGGCGGAAGTGCCTGATGCAACTCTGATCATGTCTTCTCCTTACCCGACCCGGTACCAGACCGACGAGGCTTGGTCGAACCTGAGACGGAAGAATGCGTTGGCTGCCAGCGTGGTCGGCGCTCCGGTGACGGTCGCTCCGTTGCCGCTGACGGTGAGGGTCGTGACGGCCTGCGTGCAGTTCACGAGCAGTTCCTGTCGGTCCTGCACGCTCGCCACAGCAGGCAGAACGATCGTCCCGGCCGCGAATGCGCCGGTCGGCGTCAGCAGCAGCCACGTGCTGCCTTCGTCCTGCACGTTGACCGTAAAGCCCGACGACGACGGCGCGGCGTACTGCGTCGTCTTGTCGTCCTGCACGACGAGCTGCGTCTGAAGGAAGGACGACAGCTGATTCAGCGAGGACTTCCGCGCGTCGCCGTTGGCTGCCGAGTAGATCGGCACTTGATCGGCGGACGACAGCGAGTCGATCTGCGCCAGTTGGTTGATGGTCGCCACGGTGCGCGGCCTCCTTTACTCGAAGTCCAGCGGACCGTCCCCGCCGACCGTGAGCGGGTCGACAGGAGGCGCGAGGAACGGGTTGTCGTAGCGCCAAGGCTTGTTGCCCGCCCCGGCCGGGAAACTGCGCGGCAGTTGCCGCTCCATCGGGAACGCGAACTGCGCCATCAGCGCGTCGTAGGCGTCCTTGGCGTTCTTCCGCAAGTCGTCCGACGGCGTCTTGCCGACAGACGAGGCGATGCGCAGCGCGAGGTTCAGGTAGATGGCCTCGTTCGCCGCGTCCGGCACTGCGGAGTCCTGGTCGAGGTCGCTCGAGGATGGCGAAGACGGGAGCGGATAGCCCAGCCGGATGCCGCTGGCGTTCCAGGTGGCGAGCATGCTGTCGAGACGGTTGAGAGCCGTCTGCAGCTGCTCCGGCTGCAGGTCGTACACGTACGACGCCAGGCCGATCTCCGAGAACGCCTGCACGACGAACTCCCGCTTCGTCCACGCCACGGCGCGTTACTCCTTGGCCTTGCGGGTGCGAGTCGCGGGCTCGGGCTGCGCTTCCTGGTCGGCCGACGCTTCCGCTTGCGCGGCAGCGGGTTCCGGAGCGGGCTCGGGCTGCGCCGTTACGGGCTGCTGGGGCGTCGCCTTCCCGACCGCCTCGCGGACGGTCAGGCTCCAGCCTTCCTCGACAGCGGCATCCAGCGCGCCAGGCTCGTCGGCGTCGACGACGATGTAGTCGTACGTCCCGTCGTCTGCCTTGTACGGCCCCGGGTGCTTGAACAGCATGGTCGCGTTCTTCACTTCGATTTCCCCTTCGCTTTGGACTTGGCCTTGCGGGCCGTGTTGAGGGCGATCGCGACGGCCTGCTTCTGCGGCTTGCCCGCGGCCATCTCGGTCCGGATGTTTTGGCTGACAGACTTGCGGCTGTAGCCCTTCTTCAGCGGCATCGGTGTCTCCTTGTGTGCTTGGGTCAATCGGGAGACCCCTCGCGAGGCCTCCCGCACTACACGAGGGAGCCGATTACGGCTGACTGAACAGGATGACACCCGACATCTCCGGCTGCTTGTTGACGACGCCGTACAGCACGTCCATCCGGAACTTCGTCACCAGCGTGTCGATGTCGAACTGCTTGGTCATGACCAGTTCCAGGCCCTGGTCAGTCGAGGCGCGCATCACGGCCGCGCCAGCATCCGTCGGCACCGCGTAGCGGCCCGGCAGAATCTCCAGCGCGTCCTTCTGCCAGAACGGGTTGATGTCGGCGTTCGCGGTGTTCAGGAACGTCACGACCGCACCGTTGGCAGGCGTCGCAGTAACGTTCTGATACTGCAGTTCCGCGTCAGTGCCGCCCTGACCGGAGATGATGGGCGGGCTGATCTGGATCGTGCCGGTACCGCCGCCGCCGGAGATAATGGCAGTGACCCGGAAGGTCTTGAGCTGACCCGTGTCGCCCTTGGTGATCAGGTGCCGCGCGTTGACGCCGGCCAGCGTGAAGCAGTCACCGACACGGATCGTGCCGGAGCCCACGGTGACCGCGAGGTTCTGGTAACGGTTGTCGACGTTGCTGGTCTCGCCCGTGCCAGCGGTGGACGTCGCCCGCGGCGTGTAGAACTGGTTCGCGCCGTTGACCGTGACGGACGTTGCCGAACGCGCGAGGATTCGGTTGGCGTAGTCCATCTTGTAGGTGTCGAACGAGGCGATCATGCCCACGTAGGCGCGCTGGTAGGCGGTCTTGGGCAGATCGGTCATGTTCTGACGACCAGCCAGGTTCGACGCCATGCCGTTGTAGTCGCGAGTCGACAGAGCGAGGTACCGGTCAAAGGTCTGCACGCCGGTCTCGTTCATGATCGCTTCGCACTGCGCCACGTCGTCGAAACCAGACGCGGCCGCAGTGCGCTTGACCACGAGCGTGCCCTGCTGCGCGGCCACGTTCATGAGCGCGACGTTGATGTCAGAGGCCAGCTTCTGCTTCGCGGAGTCTCCCAGGCGCCCTTCCTGCATGGCGTCGCGGAGTTCCGTCGCGGTCATCGTCCACGGCACGGAACGCGCAAATCCGATGGTCGCAGGGACCGACAGCTGCGTGAAGTCATTGAAGTTGGACGTCATGTTCGTGCCAGCGAACGACTGCGCGATGTACGGCATCGGGCGCCAGATGACGTTGTTCGTGCGCTCCATCATGGTCTGGTCGGTTTTGTAGACCGAGACGTTGCGCGACAGCACGAGGGCGTCGTTGAAGCCCTCCAGGATGTCCTCAAACGCTACGCGTTCTTCCTTCGAAAATGCGTTCGGCATTGCTGCATTCCTTCACGGAATGGATCAGCCCCGCTTGGTTTCTCGCAGCTTGCGCTTGTACTCGATGACCTTCGTCATGTCGCCAGTGCGCGCCGCTTCCTCGCGGAGCTTCTCCAGGGTGGTATCGGTGCCACCGCTCGCGACGCGACCATGTCCGGAGACAGTGCGCTCGGGAGGCGGCGGGCTCTTGGCTTTGGATGTGACTTTCATGTCTTTCTCCAGCTTGGCGACGGCGAAGGCGAACTTCACCGGATCAGTGATGGCGGCAAGCGCTTTGGCACGAGTTTCGTTCTTGCCCAGGGCGTACATGACGAGCGCCGGGTTGTCGGCGCCCTGCACGATGATTCCCTGCTGCACGACCGACAGCGTGGTCTGCGCGACGGCCTCCGCGTCCTCGTAGTCGCGCACCTTCAGCGCGGCCTTCGCGGACTGGTAGCCGGCGAGCTTCTCCTGCCAAGCACGCTCCTGCGCTTCCTGCTCTGCGCGTTTCGCCTGCTGGGCAGCCTCGTGCTGTCGTTTCTGCTCGGTCCATTGCTCGAACGCGGTCGCAAACGCTTCCGTGTCGTAGTCGAAGTCCTCGATCACGGGCTTCTTGGGCAAGGGCGCCGGATTGGGCTCGGCACCCCCGGCCTTCCCGGCCTGGATCTGTTCTTCGAGTTCACGGTTGCGCCGGCGCAGTTCGACGTGCTCCTTGCGCAGCTTCTTCACCCACTCGGGAGCGGGCTCGGACGAGGGGAGCGACTCCTCTCCGATCGATACGACGACCTCGTCGTCCGCGCCGTCTGAGCCGGAGGCGTCGTCCTCACCGTCCGCGCCCGCATCGCCGGCTGCATCGCTGCCCTCGGCGTCGGTGGTCTCGGTGGACTGCCCTTCCTGCTCGTCGGCTTCCGGATCGACGGTCTCGACCTGGTCGACTATGTTCTCGTCGTCCTGGCCCGAGTCGTCCTCGATCTCTACTGCTCGTTGTGCTGCGTTGCTCATCAGTTCGCCTTGCTGGAGGTCTCGTCCATTACATCGGCTGGACGGGTGCCGGTTGTGGTGCTGCATTGCCTGCCATCCGGTCGATGACTTCGAGGGCTTGCGCCTGCTCGTTGGCATCGATCTCGGACGCGATCTTCAGTGTCTTGGCCTGCGTCTCTTCGGCGCGGGCGACGGTGTAGACGGTGTCGGCACGGGCGCGAGCGGCTTCGGCCTGCGCCTGTTCTGCCGCGGCGTTCAAGTACGTGCTCTGCGGGTCGTCCTGCGCGCTCTCGGCAAGTTCGGCGGCCTCTTCCTCGGTCGGCTTGATGGCGCCCATGCGCAGGAGCTTGCGGCGGAAGTACGCCCGCACGTCCTGCAGGCCCTCGCCTTCCATGTTCATCATCGCCATAGCGCCGAGAACCTGCTTCATCTCGGGGTCGTCGGTCATTGCCATCATCGAGGTGAGCATCCGCACGGTGCTGTTGCGGCGCGACACGGTCGAGGGACCGACGTCGACGGAGACGTCGAAGCGCGCGTCGGACAGGTCGTTCGCGTACTCGATTTCGCCGTCCTCGCCGATCTTCGGGACGTTCAGTTCGACGACGCCGGGCTCGTTGTTCGAGTTCAGCGTCTTCACGCGACGCTTGTCCTCGACGTAGACCTCCTTCGCCATCCCCAACCAGACCTCGCCGCAGCGCTTGATGCCCTTTGCGAAGTTGCTGATGTAGATGTACGACTGCAGGTCGAGGCGCGTCTGGATGAGCTCGATCGCGTCGCCGGAGATGTTGGAGACCATCTTCTCGGCCTCGGGCTGGATGCCGAGGATCTGGCGCATGTCCGACTCGGTCAGTTCGAGCAGCGCGGCCATCGCCTGGGGAATCTGGGGCGGCTTGGTGTACGCAATGGGGCCGGCGGCGGTCGGCTGTCCGTTGACGTCCTTCATGGCGTCAACAAGGAGGTACGGGTAGTCCTTCACGTCGTCCTCGGACCACATGACCGTATGCCGTGCGATCTGCTCCGGCGTGAAGATCGGCTTCTCGACGGAGGACTTCACCGACAGTTCGCCCAGCTTCGAGAGCTGCATGTTCTTCAGGCGCTGCGGATCCTTCGCCAAGCGCACGTGCCCCTGCGCACGCTCGATGTTGTCCACGAACCAGCGCTTGCCGTAGACCATGATGATCGGGATGTTCGGCCCGGCGATCAGCCCGCAGTCCTCCAGCACACCGGAGCCGCTCAGGATGTACTTGTGCACCCGCTTGCGCTTCGCCCGCTTCTCTCGGACCTTCCGGGTCCCGACCGCGGCCAGCATCGCCAGCTTCTCCGGGTCGTCCTCCAGTTCCTGGTCCGTGTAGCGCTCCTCGCGCCCGGCAAGGTCTTGGAACACGTGCACGGTGTACGACTGCTCCTCCACCGCGTAGTACTCGGCCACGTAGACGACGTCCGGCGTCGACCAGTCGAACTCGTACTGGTGGATCTCCTTCGGCCACGAGGCGGGGTCGTCGTTGTATTCGGCCTTGTACGCCTCGCGGGTCATGCTCGTGAGGACGTAGCAGTACTTCGCGTCGCTCTTGTCCTGCCGCTTGGCGTTCAGATCCCAGAACACGGACGAGTCCGCGTCGAAGATGGGCTCTATGCGGATCCGCTGGCGCTCGTCCTCGTCGTCCTCTTCGTCGACGTAGCACGTGCGCAGGCGCCAAGCCCCGATGCCCCCCGAGCAAGCCTCCTCGAAGGCGTTGTCGTAGGCTTCCTCAGCGCAGGAGTCCTGCTCGTCGGCGCGATACAGCCCGTCGCACGTGTCGGCCAGCTCGTCGTACTCGGCGCCCTCCTTCGGGATGAAGTCGACCGTGATCCGGTTGTTCCGGTACTCGTTGACGATTTTCAGCACCGCGAGGTGGACCTTGTTCACCTCGAACTTCGGCTTGTTCTCGAACTGCGCCTCAAGCGGGCCCTCCCACTGCGCGCCGGGGATCGAGTAGAACCGGCGGTCCTGGAGGCACTGCAGGCGCTCGTACTGGACGGCGCCCTGGATCTCGTCGAACCGGTCGAGCGCAGCCGAGTGGACTCGGCGCAGGCGTTCGGAGTTGGGCAGTCTCGGCATCGCGCTATCGCCTCGGCATGGCCGCGAGGTGCGACACGGTCGGGATGGGCGTCACGATCGTCGGCGCGGAGTCGTAGCGCACTGGCCACTCGTAGTCGATCAGATAGCCGATCGCGGTCGTGATGTGCTGGAAGTCCGTCTCCTGCTCAAGGAACGACGAGCCCGGCTTCGTGCTCACGGTCGCAAGGCCCTTGTGGAGCGTCGGAGCCTTCGCCGGGTTCACGAAGAGCGAGCGCGCCCCGGAGGCGGACAAGACCTTCGCCCGGACGGCGTTCTGGCGGTCACGGATGGCGGGCGCGGCGGCCTTCACGCGCCGCTCGACGGTCCAGCCGTTGGCCCGGAGAACCGTCTCCATCTCGTTGTAGTCGCTGGCGTGGCCGTGCTTCTCGCCTGCCCGCCCGGCCGGGTCGCCGTACAGGATCACGCCGCGGTTCGCGTGGCTCGCGTAGCGGTCGCAGAATTCCTGGGCGGACTGACGAGCGACGGCGGAGGTCAGCACGATCTCGTCCAGGGCGTACAGGGCTTCGCCGCGGCGCACGCAGACGGCGGACGACAGCGGCGTGAAGTTGAAGTCGTGGCACCAGTGGATGCGCTCGTGCGAGGCGATCACCTCGGAGGTAGCGTTCTCGGGACCGTAGTCTTCGTAGATGCGTCCGGCTGCGGTCTCGAACGACGCCTCGTACTCCTGCCGGTACTGCTTGGCCGACATGCGACGCTTCGCCGCCTCGATCACGTCCGGCGGGAGAATGTCCGCGCTCTTCCACGTGTACAGCCCCCAGTCCGGATCGCCGGAGGTCCGCGCGTACTCGGCGATGTCGTAGTAGTGGTTCAAGCCCTCGGGCACGCCCAGGAGCCAGCACCACGCCCGGTAGCCGGGGTTGCGCGGGTCGTAGGTGTCGAGCGCGGGGGAAATGTTCTCGGCCCAGGCTGTCGGGCGGGTGTCGGCAATCTCGTCCACCCCGCCGCCCTTCCAGAACACGCCCTCCATCCGCTGCGGCTGGTCAAGACCGATCAGGGAGATGGTCGAGCCGTTCGGGAACGGGATGATCAGATCGGACTCGGACGGGCGCTGCGGCAGGACCGAGCAGAACGACAGGCGCTTCAGGTCGTTCCAGTAGATGCGCTTGACCTGGTCCCGAGTCGGGGCGGCAACGAAGTACGGGCCAGGCTCTCGCATCGCCTCGCGGACGACGAAGCGCTTGAACCGCTCGGTCTTCCCGGACCGGCGCCCGGCCGGCACGACCTTGAACCGGCGCTGATCGGTGACGAGCGCGGTCTGCACCGAGTGCTCCTTGAGCGGGTACCAGCGCGCGAGATCTGCTTCGTACGGGTCGACGCTGCGCAGGCCGGCTGCGGTCGGGGCGGAGGCCTTCAGGCTGTGCACGGAGGCGCTCATCAGACCGGGAGCCTCTCGGCCAGCGCCTTCAGCGCTTCGGCTGCGGCGTCGGAGGCGGGCTTCTGCTTGTTGTCGCGCTCGAACAGGCCGAGGTGGCGCATCGCCTTCTCGATCGCCGAGTTCTTGTCCGAGAACTTGACCTTCAGCACCTCGAGATGCTCTTCGCCGCGCTTCTTGGTGGTGACCTCGATCCCTGAAACGGCTTTCGCGATGCTGTCCGGCCAGGATGGAATCGGCAGGAGCGAGCCGTCGCGGTCGATGATGAGCCGCGGGTCGACGTGCACGATGGCGGAAAGCTCTCGCAGGATGTCGTCGGCGCGCAACTCGAACTCCCGCGCCTTCTCCTCCCGGAACGCCTTGAGTGCCTCTTGAACATCGGCCCGCTTCATCATGCGGTGCCCGGCGTCCTTGGCATTCGAGGGCTTGAACCCGGCCGCGATCGCCGCTTGCGTGGCGCTGTCCGTGGCGATGAACTCCCGGACGAAGATGTCGACCTTGCGGCGCATTGCCTCGGCGCCGCCGGTGCGGCCTCCGACCGGCATCGTCTTCGCCGGCTTGCAGTTCTCCGGATTCCCGCCCTTACCCTTCGGCTTCACAGTCTCTGCGCCCCGCGCCTGGTGCATCTCGCGCGGAGGTAATCACAGATCGCCGAACGCTCCAAATTTGCAAATAGCTGTGGATAAGTTCAGGGGTTCGGCTCGGCCTTGGCTTGTCGCTCGGCGCGTCTGCGGTGCCACTCTCGAACCTCGGCTTCGCACGACTGCACGGCATAGAAGTCCATCGACACTCCGGCGCCAGACTCCATCGGGACGGACGCGCCCCTTGCCCAGAGGCATTCGCCGACAGTCGGCGCCCTGTCCACGTTCGCCACCTTGCGCGGCTGCGTGCTGCATCCCGCCAGCATCAGCGCCATCACCACACCCGCCACTGCACCGCCCATCCTCGTCGTCATCATCTCGTCATGCTCCTCGCATCGATTGGAACTTCGGGAACCAGCCCCAGCAGCGCGCCAGCTCGAGCGAGCCCCAGCGCTGAACTTCTGGATCGATCTGCATTTCGGGGGCGGCTTTCTGGGTCCTCGCCCAGACCTTCATCCGCGCGAATGGGCTGTGCGTCTGCACGTTTCCAATGCACTCGACGTATCCGCCGTCGACCAGCTGGCGCAGCGCGTTTCGCGTGTGCTTCTCGCCGAATCGATTGACCAGCGCACCGGTAGTCCAGGTGCTACCATCGGAAAACACCTGCAATACATCGAAACTGGCACGGGATATGCGGTTTCGCTGTGAGTCGGCGGGTGTCAAGCGGCCACCTCGCCGAACAGATCCGGCGTGCGATCCAGCCACGCCGGCGTGAACTCCTCGAACTCGATCACCAGCCCTTGCTGGCCTGGCTCCGCCCTTAGGACGATCAGCTCCTCGATCTGCCTGTCATCAATCCATGCGAGGCCGTTGAGGGCATCGAGCGCGACCTTCTCGACGTTTCCGACATCGAGCGACTGCACGGTGAGCGGCCAGAGCTTCGGGTCTTTCCTGGCGCGGTCGGCTACGTCCTTCGGCTGGTGAGGGATGAGCGTCAGAACCACGCGCACGAAGCCGGACACTGGGGAACGGATGCCGGCCTGCTTGGCGCGCCATGCGACCTCCTCCTTGAACGCCTTGGCTTCCTTGCTCAGGTACCACGTGATGGCCGGCTGCGAGCCGCGGCGCACGGGGATGACGCGCGGCAGCTTGTACCGGTTGGCGCTCGGCGGGTAACTCACTTCGATCCGGATCACGCCTCCCTCTCCCGCTTCTTTCTCCAGCGCCTCATGGCCGCCGTTGCGCGGTTGTTGCGAGCAGCGCGGAACATGACGCGGTACTTCTCCGGCGCTGGCGCGTCGCTGATCTCGAAACTGCCGTCAGGATGTGTCGTTGTGACCTCGACGACGGAGACGCGCATCGTGTGCACTAGGCCGCAGTCGCAGCACGCCATCCGGTAGACGGCAGTCGGGAAGACGGGCGCACTGAATCCGTCTGCTTGGGCGAAGTGCTGGTCGTACTTCACCGCGACCATCTCCTTCCGCTCGAGCGCTTCCAGCGGCTGGGCAGGATCGGCGCGACCGCTTGCCAGACAAGGCCGATAACGAGGCAGAGGAGCAGTCCGACGGACAGGGCGATGTCTGGGTTCATGCCGTCACCTCCGAATCCAGAACGCATAGAAGCCGCGCGCCCACGCG
>ERZ1066133.793-NODE-793-length-11588-cov-9.686552_pt1 | contig 11588 bp, 5 predicted proteins | sample MGYA00382780_ERZ1066133 | MGnify/ENA primary metagenome ERZ1066133 (study PRJEB33369, sample SAMEA5778363) | biofilm metagenome | biome: Industrial cooling water; feature: Water cooling tower basin; material: Biofilm | place: United Arab Emirates | collected...
CGGGCGGTGTCGGCGGTGGTGGCGGCGGCGGCGCGCCGGGCGGGTTTGGCGGCATCGGCGGCGGCGGCGGGTTCTTCGGCTTTGGCGCGATGTCGTTTGCCGGCAATGGATCCAACGGCGCCGGCGGATGGAACGGTCAGGCTGGTGGCGATGGTGGCTTCGGCGTGACGGGCGCGGACGGCGCCAACGCCGGCGTGATCGCCAACGCCGACGCGCTCTTCATCGGCGGCAACGGCGGAGGCGGTGGTGGCGGCGGCGGGGGCGGCGGCGCCGGCGGGCGCGGCGGTGGTGGTGGTGGCGGTGGTGGCGGCGGTGGTGGTGGCGGCACCGCGTGCAATGTCGGCGCCAAGGGGGGCACCGGCGGCAGCGGGGGAACTGGTTCACCGGCCAGCAGCGGAGGCATCGGCGGCGCGGGTGCGCGGGGCGGCGCGGGCGCGGGAGCGCTCGACATCACCGTGCTGGGACGGGGCACGGTGCGCGGCGCGCTCACGGCGGTCGGCAGCGACGCGACGCAACCGGCGAATCCCACCGCGGGCGGCGGGCTGCAGTTCGGGGGAGGCGCGGGGAACTTCGGCCTCTTCGGAGGCTTCGGCACCGGGGGCTCCGGATCGGGCGGCAGCGGCGGGCTCGGAGGGAATGGGGGCAGCGGCGGCGCGGGTGGCGACGGCGCGCCGGGGGGCCGCGCCGGCGGCGGCGCCGGGGGCACGCTCCGGGTTCTGGCCACGGAGTTTGACTTTGCGGCCGGCGTCAACGTGCAGGGCGGGCGGAACTCGGCGGGCGATGCCCGCGGCGCGAGCGGACGGTTGCAGGTCGGCGCGCATGTCGCCGACGCGTACTCGCCCGGGGCGATCAATGGCGCGGTCGCGATTCTCGGGGCGCCGACGGAGAGCAACCCGTACTTTGCCGGTACGCCGCGGACGCAGTACATCGCCAATCTCAGCGGCGGCGCGGCGATCGCGGGGATTGTGCCGGGGCTGAGCGCGAGCGGGATGCTGGCGGGTCTGGAGATTCCGCCGGATGTGGTCGGCGCGATCGTGTTCACGATCATCGACTTTCCGCCGCTGCGGTACAACGTGTCGAACACGACGGCGTGGATGTTCCTGAACCTGTCGGGCGCGCCCCTGCACTCGCCGATGTGGGGCGCGGGATCGAGCGGCTACAAGACGACGCTCAAGCAGTTTGGCTGGGCCAGAGACACGCGTTTCGGCGGCCTCGGGCCCGGCACGCTCTTCACACTTCCGGCCGACGCGGTGTACGTCACGACGACGGACGGACCGCTGGACGTGCTGGACCGCATGTCGGCGTCGGCGAGCAGCCAGGGACAGTCGGTGGGCATGGACAACGAGACCGTGTATCTCAACGAGGTGCTGTTCCTGAGGCTGCCGCCACCGGCGTGCGCCGGGGATCTCAACGGCGACCGCCTGGTGGACGATGCGGACTTTGTGCTGTTCGCGGCGATGCACGATCTCCTGCTCTGCGATGCACCGGGCATGCCGGCGGGTTGTGCGGGGGATCTGAACGGCGATCGATTCGTGGACGACGCCGACTTTGTTGGATTCGCCGCGGCGTATGACCAGCTTTGGTGCCCGGTGTGATCCGGGCGCGAAGATGGGCAATCTGGCGAGTCCCGGTCATCGCTCGGGTCTGTGGTTTGCCGGAACGAGACCGTTCGCCGGTTCGTCCGGATTTCCGTGTCCGGACATCCGATGAGGAGATGTTCTCATACGAACGGAGGTTCGGGGCATGTGGAGTGACCGGGGACAGCTCAGCGGCACGCGCCGGTTCATCGGATTGATCGTCGCGGCGAGTGTCGCGACGACGGCCGAGGCGCGGGCTTCGGAGACGTGTCACGAGGCATCCGCGGGCGCGCCGGTCTCAGCGACCGGGGTCCCCTGGATCGACTTCTTCACCGGCGGGGGCTTCTACATGCCCCGGACGCACTGCCTGACGCTGGAGGACGGTCGCAGTGATTGGCCGTGGATCGCGACGCTGCTGGTCCTCACGGGCGGGGTGATCATCGCGTATCTGCGGATCTTCGTCTTCTGGATGCGGTCGTACTTCGCCGAGAGAAAGCAGGACCGAAACCACAAGCTGTTCCAGCTCGCGGCGATCTTCCTTCTGTGCGCGATCTGCGGCTACGCGATGTCGATGCTGATGTTCGTCTGGCCGGCGTATCGCCTGCTCGCGATCCTTCTGCTGGCGCTCAATGCCATCAGTTGGATCTTCTGCTTCAACCTGCGCCCGTTCCAGCATGCCTTTTCCGCGGGGCGGCTCGAGCGGCAGCTACGCGACAGCGTCGAATCGCGGGCCCGGGAGCTGGAGGACGAGGTCCGCGTGAGGACGCGGGAGGCGAATCGTCTCGCGGAGATCGCGCGGCGCACGGCCAACGCGGTGATCATCACCGACCGCCGCGGGCGGGTGGAGTGGGTGAACGAGGGGTTCACGCGCATCACCGGCTACACGATCGACGAGATCGTCGGCCGCAAGCCGGGAGAGCTGCTGCAGGGCCCGCTGACCGACGCGGCGGAGCTTCGGCGCGTCCGCGAGGCGCTGGCCAAGGGAGAGTCGGTCACCGCGGAACTGGTGAACTATCACAAGTGCGGGCAGAGCTACCTCATTCGGATGGAGATCGAGCCGCTGCGGGACGAGCGGGGAGAGCTCAACGGCTTCATGGCGATCGAGTCCGACGTGACGGCGCAGCGGGAGAACGAGCGGCAGCTCCGCGACCAGCGTGAGCAGCTCGCGACGCTGATCCATAATCTGCCCGGCGTCGCCTTCCGGGTGGCCTGCGACGAGCGTTGGACCAATCTCTTCATCAGCGACGCCATCGAGGGGCTGACCGGGTATCCGGCGTCGGACTTCGTCAACAACGCGGTGCGCGACTGTTCGAGCATCACGCACCCCGACGACATCGCGATCGTGGAGTCGGCCGTCCGCCGTGCGATCGAGACCCGCTCGCCCTACTCGGTCGAGTACCGGATCTTCCACCGATCCGGGGCGATCCGCTGGGTGAACGAGCGGGCGAGCGTCGTCTTCAGCGGGGACCGGCCGGTGTACCTCGACGGCGTGCAGTACGACATCACCGAATTGCGCGAGGCCCGGGAAGCGGCCAGCGCGGCCAGCCAGTCCAAGAGCGAGTTCCTGGCCAACATGAGCCACGAGATCCGGACGCCCATGACCGCGATCCTGGGGTTCGCCGACCTGCTCGCGGAGTCCGCCTCCCGCAAGGAGGACAGCGAGGCGCTCGAGCACGTGCAGATCATCCGGCGCAACGGGCAGCACCTGCTCGCGCTGATCAACGACATCCGGGACCTCTCGAAGATCGAGGCGGGCAAGATGATGGTGGAGTGCGTCGATGTGGCGCCGCGTGGTCTGATCGAGGATGTGATGCAGACGATGGCGCCCCGCGCCGTCGAGAAGGGCGTTGCCCTGCGGGCCGAGATCGATCCCGATCTGCCGTCGTCGATCCGCAGCGATCCGCTGCGACTGCGGCAGGTTCTGCTCAACCTTGTCGGGAACGCCGTCAAGTTCACGCACGCGGGCTCGGTCACACTGCGTGTCAGCGCGGAGCGGACGGAGCACCCGCTGCTGCGGTGCGAGATCACCGACACGGGCGTGGGCATGACGCCGGAGCAGATCGCGCGCCTGTTCCGCCCCTTCGAGCAGGCGGACTCGTCCACGACGCGTCGCTTCGGCGGGAGCGGGCTGGGGCTTCGCATCAGCAAGCGGCTCGCGGAGCTGCTGGGCGGTGACATCGAGGTGTCCAGCGAGATTGGTCGCGGCAGTCGGTTTGTCGCCACCTTCGCGCTGCGTGATGGCGCGGGCGGCACGGCCGCCGGCGACGCACCCGCGGCGGACCAGGCCGGGTCGCTCGTGGACGTGCATGTGCTGCTCGCCGAGGACGGTCCGGACAATGTGCGTCTCATCTCGCATCTGCTCCGCAAGGCCGGCGCGGTGGTCCGAACCGTCGGGAACGGCGCGGAGCTGCTCGCGGCTCTCTCCGTGGACGGCGACCCGGCTTCGCCGCTCCGTCCGCATCATGGCTTTGACCTGATCGTGACCGACATCCAGATGCCGGTGATGGACGGGTTTGAGGCGGTGCGCGAGTTCCGGGCCCGTGGCGGCACGACGCCGATCATCGCGCTCACCGCCCACGCGATGAGCGGCGATATGGAGAAGTGCCTCGCCGCGGGCTGTGATGCCTATACCACCAAGCCCATCGATCGCGCGATCCTGCTTGATACCTGCAGCCGGGTGCTGCGGGCCAAGCGCGGGGCGCGGGTTGCGTCGGCGGCGTAGCGGTGCCGATCAGGGCTCGAGCCGGACGCTGCCGGTCTTGGGCTCGACCTGGGCGGGCTCGGGGTAATCGATCCGCGAGTGGTGGATGCCGGCGAGCGTGCGGCTCACGCTCTCGGTGATGCGGTGCAGGTCGCGGAGCGAGATGTCGCAGTCTTCGAACTGACCGTCGAGCAGGCGCTTGTTGGCGATGGACTGCACCAGCGATTCCAGCCGCGCCGGCGTCGGGTCATCCAGGGCGCGTGCGGCGCTCTCGACGGCGTCGGCGACCATCAGGATCGCGGCTTCCCTGGTCTGGGGGCGGGGGCCGGGGTAGCGGTACTCGTACTCGTCGGGCACATGGACATCGTCTTCGGTGAGGCCCTGGGTCTCGGCGGCTTCCAGGGCCCGCTTGCGGGCGCGGTGGTAGAAGTACTCGACCAGCGTGGTGCCGTGGTGGCTCTCGATGAAGTGCTGGATGCTCAGGGGCAACGAGTAGGCTCGGGCCATCTCGACGCCGTCCTTCACGTGACCGACGACGACGAGCAGGCTCATCGCGGGGGTGAGTTTGTCGTGCTTGTTGGGACCGCCGCCCTGGTTCTCCACGAAGTACTCGGGCTTGTTCATCTTCCCGATGTCGTGGTAGAGAGCGCCGACGTAGGCGAGCAGGCTGTTGGCGCCGATGGCTTCGGCGGCGGACTCGGCGATATTGGCGACGGTGACGCTGTGGTTGTAGGTGCCGGGGGCCCGCATCTGCAGCTCGCGGAGCAGGGGGTGCTTGGGGTCGCGCAGCTCGATGAGGGTCATGCCCGTGGTGATGTCGAAGACGCGTTCGATGGAGGGGAGGATGAAGAGGATCGCTCCACCGACGACGATGGCGGCCGCCCCGGCCAGTCCGGCGTCGGTCGCGATCTCCAGGACGGCGCTGGCGGGGACGAGGGGGCGCTCGATCGCGCCGATGAGCGCGGTCGCCGCGGCGACCGCGCAGCCGGTGACGAGCGACATCCGGATCACGCTCGCGCGGTCGCGCACGTCGCGCAGGAAGAGCACCGAGGAGCAGATGCCCAGGAGCATGATCGCGTACTCACCCGACGAGAGCTGCAGGGCGAGGGAGACGAGCAGGCCGTGCAGCACGCCGTAGGCCAGCGCGACGCGTTGGTCGTAGGCGATGCAGAGCAGGATGGCGACGAAGATGGTCGGCACGATCGCGGTCGCGGCGGCGAACTCGGGCTTGAACGAGGTGCCGAGCACGGCAACGCCCAGGGCCGACGCGAGGAGCACGCAGACGCCGATGATGCGGCGGGTGTTGCGGCGGATGCCCGACGCGAACAACGCCGTGTAGGCGACGAGCGCGAGGGTGATCGCGGTGATGACCGCCGCGAGCGAGGCATCGCGGAGCCAGACCCGCCACTTGTCGGCGTCCATGTCGAACGCGGCCATCTCGGCGCGGAAGAGCGTGAGCTGGGCTTCGGTGAGCACGTCACCGCGGCGGAAGATCACCTGGCCCGCCGGGCTTTCGGTGATCACGGTCTGGACATCGCGTGCCGCGGCGTCTTTGGCCAGCGCGGTGCTGGTTTCGTCGAACTTGAACGTCGGCTTGCCGAGGCGCTGCGTGCGGTCCACCACGAGCTGGCGGAGCACGCCGCCGAAGCCGGCTTCGCGGGCGAGCGAAAGCAATCCCTGGCGGAGCTTGGTCTCGTCTCCGATGTTGAGCACATCGCGACGCGGGACCCCGGGGACGAGCGTGAGCTGGGCCGGCTTGGTGTCGGCCGCCGGCTCTTCGAAGGCGAGCGTGATCTCGGTGTGCAGACCCTCCTGCGTCGCGCGCTGCCAAGTGGCGGCGTCGAGCAGCGGCACGTGGCGCAGCCCGCTCATGTAGTCGCCGACCATGGCCATCCACTGCGGGGAGGGCTCGCCGTTGTTGGACTCGGCCTTGATCGCGGCCAGGGACTCGGGCGTGAGCTTGAACTGGTCGCGGATCGACGCCTCGACCTGATCGATCGACTGCACGCGGGCGAGCGTGCGGGGGAGATTCTCCAGCGAGCCGCGGAGTTCCTTGAGGACCGGGAGATCGGCCGCGAAGACCCACGGCGTGCGCTGCCGCGCCGACTCGCGGGCCCGATCCGTGGCTTCCTTGTCCTCGCTCTTGATCGGCACGCGCACCAGCCGCGTGTCGACCATGACCCGTCCGACGGCGACCAGCGGCTGACGTCGGGCCCAGACCGAGAGGGCGGTGGCGACCAGCACGAAGCAGAGCGCCGCGACGATCGCCATCACGATGTTGGGCGTGGCGAAGAGCGGGCTGAGTTTGCCCGCGATGGCCTCGGCGATGCGGGTGGAGGCGCGGTGCTTGGCCCGGATGGCCGCCGCTCGCGACTGGGGTTTGGCGTTCTCGCCGGGCATCAGAGGTCCTTGCCTTCCGCCAGTTCACCGTCCTGCAGGTCCAGTTCGGGCGCGTCGTCGTCTTCGCCGTAGGCCTCGATGATGCGCTGCACGATCGGGTGACGCACGACGTCGGTCTTGGTGAGCTGCGAGAAGCCCACGCCGTTGGTCCGGTTCAGCCGCCGCACCGCATCGATCAGGCCGCTCTCCCGCGGGTCGGGCAGGTCGATCTGGGTGGTGTCGCCGGTCACGATCATCTTGCTGCCGTGACCGAGGCGGGTCAGGAACATCTTCATCTGGCCCTTGGTGGTGTTCTGGGCCTCGTCGAGGATGATGACGGCGTGGTTGAGGGTGCGGCCGCGCATGTAGGCGAGCGGGACGACCTCGATCACGTCGCTGGACATGAAGCGTTGGATCGTGCCGAAGTCCATCATGTCGTGCAGGCCGTCGAGGAGCGGGCGGAGGTACGGGTTCACCTTGGCCTGCAGGTCGCCGGGCAGGAAGCCGAGTTTCTCGCCCGCCTCGACCGCGGGGCGGACGAGGATGAGCTTGCGGCAGCGATCGGTCTTGAGCAGGTGCACCGCCGCGGCGACCGCGAGATAGGTCTTGCCCGTGCCCGCCGGGCCGACGCAGAAGACCAGGTCGTGATCGCGGATGGCTTCGATGTACGCCTGCTGGTTGATGGTCTTGGGCTTGACGGGGCGACCGGCGCTGAAGACGGCGAGGCGGCCGTCCCAGTCTTCCAGCGGCGCCGCGGTCATGGTCGGATCGTCGAAGGCGTCGTTGCCGCCGACGCGGCCGCGCTTGTCTTCGGTGATGGACTCCTCGCTGATGAGGTCCATGACCTGCTGGCGGGTGAGGGTCTTGGTGTCCTCGGCGGCTTCGTTGAGTCGTTCGAGCACGCGGCGGGCGATGGTGACGGGCGTCCGTTCGCCGCGGAGATGGACGACGGTGTCGCGGGCGCTGACGCTGATGCCGAGGGCCTCGCGGAGGATTTTGAGGTTGCGCTCCGCCGAGCCCAACACCGCGACCCGTTTGGGGCCGGTGGGAACGCGGAGCGAGGCTTCGAGTCGGTCGGTCGCTGGCAAGAGGTTGGACGGCAGACGCCGCCCTCCGGTTGGGATCGTGTTTTCACCACAGAGACACAGAGGCGCAGAGAAAGACAACAAGAGGCATGGGGTCGAGGCACTTCAGGCTTGAGTGCCTTTCCAATCTCCCCTCTCTGTGTCTCTGTGCCTCCGTGGTGAAATGCCTTGGTCTGGTCAGGAGCAAAAGTGTACGGAACATCGAACCCCCGGCCGCCGCGGGCGGATCGGCCTGTCCCGGCCAATCGCACGCGGCCGCCCCATCCACTATCATCGACCACTTTCCCGGACGCGATCATGACCAATCAAAGAGCGAACATTGTGGTTCTCGGACTTTCAGCCGCGATTTTGATGCTTGGCGGCCTGTCGGGCTGTTCGGGCAGCGTTGGCGGGCGTGGCGGGATGTTCACCATTGAGGGGACGAATGTGCGGGCGATGGGGGAATGGTCGGATGTGGACGCCGCGGTGCAGGCGGCGGCCGGTCGGCGGGGCGTGGTGGTGGAGAGCGTGGACACGTCCGACCCGACGGCGTTCGACTATCGGCTGATCACCGCGAAGCAGGACGAGGTGTCGCTGGTCATCGCCCGCGACCAGGCCCCGGACCCGACGCAGCGCTTGAGCCAGGAAGGTCCGATCCCGCTGCGGATCTCGTGCCGCGTGGGGACATTCGGCGACTCGGTGCTGGAGCGCGACCTGATCGACGACATCCGGTCGCGGCTGGGTGAGTTGACGGGAGCGTTTACGAGCAAGCCGCTGCCGAGTGGGTGGTGACGGGTGGCAAACTTCGCATCGTCCCGCCCCAATCTAGTCCAATCGGTGGCTTCTTTGCGAGCCCTACCGGCATTCAAGTCTTTAGCAGTTGCGAGTGCAAAGACAGCAGACGCCCAGCCAATTCGTCATACGTCAAGAACTCGGTATCTTCTCGCAAAGAACTCCGGATAGTCGCGCCCTCGTCCTTGCCTCGTCCTGCCACGACTAGGAAGCGAATGTGCTTTATGTCTTCTGCTTTCAGATTGATTTCTTCAAGCACAGCCGAGCGATGGGTGGATATCTTCTCGCGCCAGACAGCTATTTGGTCGAGCGCCTTTTGAATATCCGAATGCTGTCCGCCGTTCTTCTTTCGAATATTCGCGTCAGCAGGCTCAATTTCAACTAGATATAGCGTCTTGTTCGTGGTGACAATCCCAAAATCCGCAACTGCCGTTGTGAGTATTCGTGGCTTATGAATGATCTTTAGCGGTGACAAGAAGTGCCATGCAAGGTGGTTCTCCTGCAAGAACCTTTGGAGATCCTCTTCGCACTCGGCATTATCGAGTTTGTCGCCAAGCGCCCTCGCAACCACGAGTGGGGCGGGCGCGTGAAATAGCGCCGAAACATTGATGGCATCCCTTCTCGCAACAGCGTGATTGCGAAATAAAAAGGGAACAGCCTTCTTACTCCAAGAAGTTTCTAGAGATGTTCTCAAGCACTTGCACGTCCAAATCTCGGGCATGTCGTCTATGGGAACTATGTCTTGCGTAATCTCTTGGGGGCGCTCATGCGGCCAAAGCGATGCGAAATAGCCGACCCTGTCGTGGCAGTGGGAGCACTCGAACTTCCATTTGTAGACCCGAGGGGAGCCCGGCTGTGCCGATATCGCGCGGCGTTCCTCTACGGATAACTCCGGTTCGGAATAGAACCCGAAGGTCAATCGGCCCAAATCGGCAGTGTTGCCAGCTTGCTCCCATCCGACGAGCACCTCACCGGGCCGCGGCAAAAGGATTGGTGGCAACGGAAGAGCGACAAGCACGTGCGATGAGTCTCGGCATCCCCAAAACTTGATGCCACGCAACGGCACGTCGTCGCGGAACTCGACTGGATCACTGATGATTGTCTCTGGAGTTGACGCAATGCCTTCACCCGCTAAGCCGCTTGCCTGAGTTTTTACATCAATCCATCCAACCTGTTGTGTATCAACAAGCGATGAAACACTAATCCGGAAGCCCTCACCAAATTGGCCACGTCTTACCGCCAATAACAAGACGTGATTTGCTGGTTTTTGGGGGTAGAGCGGAAGATAGGCCCAAGGCCCAGCATTCAAAAGACTGATCATCCCATTGCGAGAATGGGCAAGCGATGCGATGCCCAGCAGAATTGGTTTCGTATCAGTTTCCGATGCCAAATCACACCTACTCCAAGTACGTATACCCCTCCATCCCCTGGTCGTAGAACTTCAGGAGGGCCTGGCCGTCGCCGACGCTCATTGTGCCGGCCTTGACGGCGCGCTCGATGTCGCGGCGCATCGACTTGATCAGGTCCTCGTGGTCGTACTGCACGTAGCTCAGCACTTCCTTCACGGTGTCGCCCTCGACGACCTCGTCGAGGTCCCAGTCGCCGACGCCGGGTGAGTCGTCGAAGCTGACGTGGACGACGTGGGTGTCGCCGTAGAGGTTGTGCAGGTCGCCCAAGACTTCCTGGTACGCACCGAGCAGGAACATGCCGAGGTAGTAGGGCTGGGGCTTGTGCTCGCCGTGCTTGTAGTGCAGTTCGTGCAGCTCGAGCACGGGCTTGCTGATGAGCTTCTTGTCGCAGAACTTGTCCACCTGGCCGTCGGAGTCGCAGGTGATGTCCGCGAGGATGGCGCGGCGGCTGGGTTCTTCGTTCAGGCGGTGGATCGGGCAGATCGGGAAGAGCTGGTCGATCGCCCAGTGGTCGGGCAGGCTCTGGAAGACGCTGAAGTTCACGTAGTAGATGTCGGAGAGGACCTGCGGCAGGTCGGAGAGATCATCGGGCAGTTCGCCCTTGCTGCGGGCCAGCGCCAGCACCTTCCGCCCGATCGCCCAGAAGAGCCGCTCCGCCGAGGCCCGCATCTTGAGCGACATGTACCCCAGGTTGAAGAGGCTCATCGCCTCGTCGCGGGCCTGCACGGCGTCGTGATAGACCTCGACGAGGTTCACCTTGGGCTGATCGAGCATCTCGAACGCATCGACGAGCTCGATGATGGGCTGGGGCTTTTGCTTCTCCTCGCGCATGAGTTTCTTGAGCGCGGGCATGTCGGGGTCGCTGGGGAAGTTGGTCTTGCCCAGGACATCGACGATGAGGAGGGAGGAGTGGGCGACCATGGCGCGGCCGGACTCGCTGAGGATGCGGGGGTGGGGGAGTTCGGCGGTGTCGCAGACAGACTTGATGCGGTAGACGATGTCGGCCGCGTACTCGGCGACGCCGTAGTTGACGGAAGAGGGCGAGTCGCTCTGGCTGCCGTCGTAGTCGATGCCCATGCCGCCGCCGACGTCGATGGTGTCGAGCCCGGCGCCGAGCTTCTTGAGCTCGACGTAGATGTGCGAGAGTTCGTTCACCGCGGCCTTGATGTTGCGGATGTCTCCGACCTGACTCCCGATGTGGAAGTGGATCATGTTGAGACAGTCCGCCATGTCGTGCTTCTTGAGGAACTCCAGAGCGTGGAGCATCTCGGAGACGGTGAGACCGAACTTGGAGCGCATGCCGCCGGAGGATTCCCAGCGGCCGGAGCCCTGGGACGAGGGCTTGGCGCGGACGCCGATGCGCGGGCGCACGCCGTAGCGCTTGGCGTGATGGACGATGAGCTCGAGGTCGGTGAAGCGCTCGACGACGGGGATGATGTGGCGGCCGAGCTTGGTGGCGAGGATGACGGTCTCGATGAACTCGCTGTCCTTGAACCCGTTGCAGACGACGGGCATGTTGGGCAGGTTCTCGGTGAGGCCGAGGACGGCGAGCAGCTCGGGCTTGGAGCCGGCCTCGAGGCCGAAGCCCAGGGCGGCGCCGTAGTCGCGGACTTCTTCGCAGAGCTGGCGCTGCTGGTTGACCTTGATGGGGTAGACGCAGCAGTAG
>ERZ1066133.795-NODE-795-length-11570-cov-8.724446_pt1 | contig 11570 bp, 7 predicted proteins | sample MGYA00382780_ERZ1066133 | MGnify/ENA primary metagenome ERZ1066133 (study PRJEB33369, sample SAMEA5778363) | biofilm metagenome | biome: Industrial cooling water; feature: Water cooling tower basin; material: Biofilm | place: United Arab Emirates | collected...
CATCCTCCTCGATCTCCCTTTGGAGCGTCTTGGCAAACTCTTCGTATGCCTCGTTGGCCATGACTGTCAGCGTGTTCACGTCGAAGCCGTAGACCCGGTCGCCGTCCTGATTCACGGCGATGCGGAGGCCACGCCCGATCTCTTGACGCTTCTTGATGGTCGAGGCAGTCTCGTTGAGGGTGCAAATCTGGAAGACATTCGGATTGTCCCATCCCTCGCGGAGGGCAGAGTGCGAGAAGATGAACTTGAGCTTCGAGTCGAAGCAGAGGAGCTTCTCCTTGTCCTTCATGATCAGCTGATACGCGCTCTCGTCCGCCGCAGTCTTGCCCTCGCCACGGGACTCCTTAAACTGTTCCTCGCCGCCCGAGTCCTTCTTCGTCTTGTCGATGGCGAAGTACCCGTTGTGCACTTCCGCGGCGGTGGACTCCAGGTCTGCACCCTCGAAGAGAATCCGGTACTTCGGCAGCCGTGCCGCTCGTGTGTACTCCTCCTCGAAGATGGTCGCGTAGGGGCCTTTTACCCGATTCCCGTTGGTGTCGTAGGACCGGTAGTTGGAAACCTTGTCGATGAAGAAGAGGCTGAGCACCTTGATGCCCCGCGGTCGGAGCTGCATCTCCTTGTCTAGGTGCTTCTCGATTGTCTTGCGGATCTGGAGTCGCTTGTAGTCCGACTCGTCCGCCCCGCCGACCGCCTGGTTCAGCCGCACGACGTCGTCCTTGCTCGTGAAGCTGATGTACTCGTTGCCCTTCTCGCAGTAGATGTCGTCAACGATGTAGCCTTCGTAGACGTTGCGGCCTCCCGACACCTCCAAGAGGTCGTCCCCCTTCTTGACGGTCTTCTTCTGCCGCGACACCACGCCGGCCCGATCCGAGGCATCAATCTCGACCTGGGCCGTGATCGGGCTCTTCCGGTTGTCCACCTTCAGGAGCCCAATGTACGCCTTGTTGTGGCTGTCCTTGATGGTGATGCCGGCCACCTCGATCTGCTTCACCAGCTTCTGCTCGAAGGCATCGACCGAGTCGAGCTTGTAAAGCATGTGGTGCTTGTCCACGTGGGTAGCGGAGTAGCGGAGGGTGCAGAGCGGGTTGAGCGACTGGATCGCCTTCTGGCTTTTGGGCGTCGTGTCAACGCTCTGCGGCTCGTCGATGATGACGATCGGATTGGTCGCCTGGATGAACTCGATGGGCCGGCTGCCGGTCATCCGATCATGCGGCCGGTGGATGATGTTGGCTTTATCCTCTTTGTCCGGATCATCGAAGCTCTTGCGAAAGGCGTCGATGTTGATCACCATAATCTGAATGTAGTCGCTGGTGGCGAAGTTCCGCACCTGCCCAAGCTTCTCGGAGTCATAAAGGAAGTAGTCGAAGCGGACGTTGTCGTACAGCCCCTTGAAATGCTCATCCGTCATCTGGAGAGACTTGAACGCGCCTTCCTTGATGGCGATGGATGGCACCACGATGATGAACTTCGAGAAGCCATACTTCTGATACAGCTCGAAGATCGTGCGCAGGTAGACGTACGTCTTACCCGTGCCGGTCTCCATTTCCACGGTGAAGTCGAGCCGCGGGCGGCCGGGAGGCCCCAGCGTCTCGGACGGCGGGAGCCCGTTGCGGAGCTGAATCTTGCGGACGTTGGCCAGGATGTCCTCGTCTAGCAGCTTCAGGCGATTACCAACGCCTGAATCGACATGGCCGTGACCGGCCGCCTCGAATAGCGCGGCCATTTCCGCCGTTCCGGCCTTCAAGGGAGCCACGGTGAAGTTGGTCTGGCAGACCTCCTGCCCCTGGAACACGTCCACGATGGCGCTGATTGCCTTCTGCTGGTAGCCGAGCTCTGAGTTGAACTTGATCTTCATGCGTGCATGTGCCTGTTTTCACTTCACCTTGCCATACTGACCGAGTACAAAGTCGTCAAACGACACTATGCCAAGCACCTCTGGTCGTCCGGGGTTCGCGTACTTGAAGACTTTGATGGAAGATGGATCATCAATAAACCGAGGCTGCTTGTGACGCACGTTGTACGCGATGGTGAGCGGCACCCCAATTGGCGTAAGCGCTGCAAGCAACAGGTTAAAGTTTGGAAAGTCCTGCGCAAATGGCATCCACTGCGTGAGCGCGAGATACGACCGCTTTAGCTCAAGCACCTCCAACACTTCACCATCACCGTCGACACGAAGCAAGTCGATATCGGTAACGCGGATGCTCGCGCCAAGGCTGCTGCGCTGCCACTGATGAAACGCGCTGCTGGTCGCGTCATTCACTGCTTTATGAATATATGTCGTTGACACGGGGAGGCCGTGCCCCGCGAATATGTCGCGCAATGCACTGAGAGATGTTACTGTGCCGTTGCCACCGATTTGGGAAGCCAGCGTAACTTCAGCGATGTCCGCAGCACTGTCGTCAAATAGGATGTCCAGACACGGGAGTTTCAGTTTTGTGAAAAGCCGTCCAACCGTCGACACGCACGCAAGGTCTGGCTGCCATGAGCGACCATGTGCCAGTACTGCGACGCGAGGTGTCCCAGTGGCATCGCCGTAAAGGAGGGCCCATGCATTCCCAGACAGCCAGCGAAACGAAGGATGTCCGCCACTGATCAACCGGTCGTAAACTGCATTGGTTTTATAGTAAGACACGGATGTCTCCAGTCAGAGAGAGAGTCGCTCCAGCATCGCGGGAGCGATGTGGACGGTCTAGCCCGATTGCCTCAGATGCTCCGAACGTGCTCTTCCGACAGTCCGGCCTGCTTCAAGATCTGCACCACGTTCGTTTTTACGACATCGTTGCGGAACCCCGAGTCTCGAAAGACGACTCGCATCACCTCTGGTTGCATCGTGGACTTGAGCCGTGCAATGCCCTCCGCCACGCCAATCGAGATACTCTCCGCTAGACACACCACCAATGCTCCGCCGCCGATGACAGACACCGCGCGTCCATCAATGGAATGCTCTTCAATTGCCACGGACAGATCTAGCCCCGTCTTCAACAGCAGCTCATACAGCACATCGCTTTCCGAGCGATTCGGCTTGATGTTGTTGACCGAGTCGTAAACCGCTTGCTCCAAGGTATCGAAGTCCGCATCCCACGGCTTGATGTTGCTGCTATCCAACGCGAAGGCACGAAAGCCCGCGTCGATGGACGCCCCTTCGCCATCGGTGCGCAACTGCTTCGCCGCGCGACGCAGACGCTCACGTCCCAGCTCAGAAATGGTCTTAAAGCCGGCCTTGGCGGCTTCCGAACCCTCCTCGCAAGGTTCTGGAAGTTGGACCAGGATGAAGCGTCGTTTGCCCTGGTCCCCTGCGTTGAGCTGCATCACTGCGTGGCCCGCAGTGCCGGAGCCGCCAAAGAAGTCAAGGACAACGCCTTCCTTGGTGCCCAGGACTGCGTCGATGAGCATCTTGGCAACTGCTAGGGGCTTCGGATTCTCGAATGGAATACCAAGAGACTTGAGAACCTCATCGTCACTGCCCCCGAATCGGATCACGGACGGTATGTTCTCCGTCATGTTTTCTTTTAGGAGGTATTTCCGCTCGGGTTGTTTGGTGTGGTCTGCTCCGAACACTATCAGACCAGCATCGGCCAGCTGCTTCATTGTGGCAGGCGGGTTTCGCCATCCGCGCTCCGGCACTGGGCATGGACGTCCTGTTTTCGGGTGTATCAGTGGCACAAAGTACTCGTCCGGCGCCTTCTTCTTGTTCGGCCATGCCATCGATACGGTGCGATACACCTGGCCGTGCTCATCCAAGAGCCTGTAGGCCGCTTCCCCGCCTGAGACATCCTGCCGTTTCAGCCACTCCTGGTACTCATCCTGAGCCATCTCTGCCGTACGGACTACCTCGTACTTTGAGAGATCGAGTGAGAGGTTGTACTTGTCGACGGTATCCTGCAGGTCAGGCGGCACCATCTTGGTGCCAACGAGCCCGAGCACCTGCTCAGCCTTTCGCAGCATTCGAACGGCGTTGTCCTTGGGTCGCGTGAGCGATCGAGAGTCTTTGAACGCCGTAGCGTCTCGCGCATACACGAGAATCGACTCGTGCTGGACCGCGACGCCGCGTGCATCACCCTTCGGGTTCTTCTTGTCCCACACGATCACTCCAAGCTTGTTGTCTTCACCGAACACCTCGTTTAGCAATAGCTCCAGTGCGGCGGCCTCGTGCTCATCAATGTGAGACACGAGCACGCCGCCTTCGGCGAGCAGATTCCGAGCCAGGCGAAGCCGTGGCATCATCATGTTGAGCCAGTTGGTGTGATAGCGCCCAGAGGTCTCTGCATTCGGCGAGATCTTTAGACCATTGTCATCCTGTTGACCGGTGTATCGCAGATATGTCGTAAGGTTGTCGGTGTACTGATCCGGATAAATGAAATCGCCGCCAGTGTTGTACGGGGGGTCGATGTACACCATATCCACGCGACGGTGGTAGGATTTCTGAAGCAGTTTAAGAACTTCGAGGTTGTCGCCCTCAATGTAGAGATTCTGCGTTGTACTCCAGTCGAGCGAGTGCTTCGGATCCGGCCGCAAGGTGCCTGAAGAGCTCGTTTGAGAAATGCGACGTGCACGCGATTTGCCATGCCAGGCAAACGAGTATCGCTCGGGCTCTTCCTCAACGTACTCGCCAAGGAGCTGCCTCAAGATGCCGAGATCGACTTTAAATCGAGTCCCGCTGGCTTGAGAGCTTTCCGTGAATGCGTCTGGAAACAGCTGTCGCAACTTGGCGATGTTCTGGTCGACGATGTTGGCTGAGGAGCCTTCGGTGTGAACATCCGGCTGCTTGATGGGATTGCTTGGGTTCATCGGCGTCCTCGTCTGGAAGCTGCGAGTGCTGGTCTTTGGCGTGGCGGTGTTGGATCTTGGCGTTGTTGAGCGTTCGGTTCGCCTTGCGGCGGTCTTGGTCGGGCGTGTAGTCTTTGCTGCGGTTGCAAGCTTCTTGGAGCGAGCTGACTGCTTTGCAGAGTGAGGCTTGGCCGGCGTCCTCTGGCGGAGCGCCGGTTTCGTCGCCTTGGGTACTGTTCTCGCAGGTTGTCGCTTCTTGCGTGGCATATAAATCTGATCGTATTGGGCTCAAAGCCCCGCAACCTCGCCTTCGAGTCGCTTCTGGAGAGCCTTGATCTTCGTGTTGAGTTCGACCTGACGGTTGAAGTGGGTCTCAGCTTTGAAGGCCGCTCGCAGTGCGCCGATCTGGAGTTCGATCGAGCGGCACTCCGACAGTCGACGACGACGTGCCTCCCGTTCCTCACCGGCGGCCACAACTCTGAAACGTCCCGAAAGGCGCGACGCCTGGAGAGCCAGTACTCGGTCGATCATCGCGGCGTAGAAATCGAGGAAGTTCGTATGCGGGAGGCCACGGACGGACAGACTCGCCAGAAACTGCGCCTGCACGGGTGTTGGAGCTGAGAGGTTGAGCCAGTCAGTGTTGAAGAACTCGTCGGCAACGATGGCACTCTTCTCTGCCCGGCTGAGCCGCTTCGTTGCGAGGCTGAGCATCGCGTGCTGAGCCGCTTGGGCCGTGGTCCCATCGGATGTCGGTAAGCCAACGCGATCGGACAGAACGAGCACGACGGGGTATGGGATGGCGCGATGGATCACTTCCGCGAGTCGTGCCGCCTTTGCTCGACCTTTCAGCCCCGCCTCAAGCACCGCGACCTCGTGGTACTCGCGTTCGGCATCCTCGAAGACAGGGATCTGGATCGTGCTCGGCTTGAGTGTGTATTGCCACGTGATCGTGTCGACGTCGTCGGCCAGTGCTTTCCGATCACCAGCCGTCAGCTCGGCGTTCTCATCGAACAGCTTCTTGAACACCCGCTTGCCGAGGTGGCAGGAGTCTGGGATAGCCAGGCTGTCATAGAGACGCTGGGTCATGCGATAGCGGCTCCGTTCGTAGCCGTCGCTGGCTTGCGACGCCCGGCATCAGGCATGATGGCGAGGTAGGCAACGACCTCAAAGTCGTCGATGCCCTGGAAGGCCTCCTTGCTGATCACCGTGCCGCCGCGCTGGAAGAGGCTCTCGACACCCTTCTCCTCAGCCTTGCCGGTGAGGGCGGCGACCCCCTTGGCGAGAAGTCCTTGGTAGTGGGTCATATCCGCACCGTCGCGGGTGCGGGCGTTGAAGGCGGTGATCGAGCCCTCATCCACGGTCGACCTGCCGAGGGCCAGCTTCTTGAGCAGGTCCAAGATCTGGCGCGTGCTCGTGAAGTTCAGGCGGACTTCGCCGTCGTCGGAGACGTAGACCAGGTAGTGCGGCGAGAGGGCGTACGTGGGATCACCGCGGAACTTGGCGTTGGCGCTGCGGAGGCAGAAGACGGCACCGGGTGCGATGTCGTCTTCGACAAGGTCATCAAGGGAGACCGCTGCGAAGATACCCAGCGGCAGCCGTTCCAAGCGGTCCGAATGTTCCTTAAGGTGGGCCGTCAGGTCCATCCGGAAGTCGTTGAGCGTCATGTCCGTGATGGAGACGCCGTTGGAGAGGTCCTCGATGTCCACGACTTCGTTCTGTAGCTGCTCAAACTGCCGGCGGCGGTACTCCAGGTCGTTCATCTGGTCGCGTTCGGTTTCCTCGATGATGTTCTCTTCGCCCGTGGCAGAGATATCGAGAAGCACCATGCGGCCCGCGACACGGGCTTCGAGGTTGATGTACTCGTCGAGCTCCATGTTCGGCCAGAAGTTGACCAACTGGATGACGGAGTTCTTTGAGCCAAGGCGATCGATGCGCCCGAACCGCTGGATGATCCGCACGGGATTCCAGTGGATGTCGTAGTTGATCAGGTAATCGCAGTCCTGGAGGTTCTGGCCTTCGGAGATGCAGTCGGTCGCAATGAGCAGGTCGATCTCTTCGGTTGCGCCCTCGTCGATCTTGGATCGCTCTTTCGAGACCGGAGAGAACGCCGTGATGATCGATGTCAGGTCTTTGCGAATGCCCGGGAGCGTTGTCCGATTGCTCTGGCTGCGCCCGGTGACGATGGCCGCGTGGATGCCGAGCTTCGTGCGGGCCCACTCCGCGACGTTCGCGTACAGGTACTCGGCCGTGTCTGCGAAGGCCGTGAACAGGATGATCTTCCGTTTGCCGGGGTTAATCGGATTGTTGATCTTCCCCTCGATGAGCTTCTTCAACTCCAGAAGCTTGGCATCGCGGCTCTCGTCGATCTGGCGAGCTTCGCGGAGCATCGCAACCAAGAGCTCTTCATCTTCCTTGAGTTCCTGCTTCCAGCGAATGCGATCCACATCCTGGATCAGCACCTTAATCTTCGTTCCCAGCAGAAACGGATCGAGTTCCTCGCTTTCGATATCGATGTCCTCGATGCTCATCTCTTCAATCTCCCGGCTCTCGTGGTTTTCCAGCTTGGCCAAGAAGAGCCGGACGCCGTTGAGGAGCTTCTCAAGCGTTATGCCGAAGGAGTTGATCGAGCTCTCCATCCGCTTCAGGAGATTGACCCGCATCAAGTGGATGAGGCTCTGCTCGCGATCGATCTGCTTGAAGACGGAACCGCCCTTGACCTCTCGGTCATACCGCTTGCTGTACTGCTCAAGCTTCTCGGGGAGTATGTACTTGAGCGGGGCGTATGCGCTGAGATTCAGTCGCCTGATGTCGCGGTTGATCTCTCGGAGTTCTGGGAACTGGTCCTTGGTGTCGATGTCAGCCTTGATGTTGATCGGCTTTGCTCGCACTGGGAACTGACCGATCTCCGCGTTGCTGTAGTACTTAGTGATGTGCTTGCGCGAACGGGCGATGGTGAGCAAGTCCAGGAGCTTGAAGTAGTCGAAGTTGAGGGCATCCAGGAGTGATTTAGTGTTGCGCTGGTCGCCCTCCAGACGCAGCCATTGGTTGAACTTCGTCTGGGCCTTGCGCAACGTTGCTTCGATGCTGGAGATCCCCTCGCTATAGAGTGCGTCGTCGCGCCCTTCGGTGATGAATGCGACCTGGTTCTTGAGGTCGTTCATCCGACTGTTGACGGGCGTTGCCGACAGCATGAGCACCTTCGTCTTCACGCCTTGGCGGATGATGTCCCGCATGAGGCGGGAATAGCGGGTGAGACCGTCCTTGCGCGGCGGGTTGTTGCGGAAGTTGTGCGACTCGTCGATGACAACCAGGTCGTAGTTGCCCCAGTTGATGGTGTCGAGGTTGATCTCGCCGGAGTGGCCGCCCTGGCGGCTTAGGTCCGTGTGGTTCAGCACGTCGAAGTTGAAGCGATCCGCGGCGAACAGGTTTCGCCGGTCGTTAATGGTGTAGATCGTCCAGTTTTCGCGCAGTCGCTTCGGTGCGAGAACGAGCACCCGGTCGTTGCGAAGCTCGTAGTACTTGATGATGGCCAACGCCTCGAACGTCTTTCCGAGGCCCACGCTGTCGGCGATGATGCAGCCGTTGTACCTCTCGATCTTGCTGATTGCTCCAAGGACACCGTCGCGTTGGAATCGGTACAGCTTGGACCAGACGATCGTGTCGCGGATGCCGGTCTGGGTCTTGATGATTCGCTCTTCATCCAGATCGCCAAGGGTGTCGCGGAAGAGCTGGAACAGCGATGCGAAGTAGAGCTCCTCTGCCGCACGGGCCGTGGATATGTCGGCAAGCGCGGACAGAACCCGGCTCTTGGCGTCGGTGCTGGTGCTCTGGTTGTTCCAGATCGAGTCGAACCACTCCAGCAAAGCCGTCGTCTCGGATTCGGTTGTGAACCAGGAGTTCATCTCGAACCGCTGCGATGGTGCATATCCAAGCCCGGCGGATGTGAACTGCGAACTTCCTTGAATCGCCATTCGCTGGCCACTGCCCGAGTCCACAACGAATAGACCCTGGGGGGCCGGAAGTGATACGGCCCGGACCTGGGCCGACCGATTCATCCATTCGGCACACCGTCGTGCCCAGAGCGGGGCGGACAGGCTGTTCCGATGCCTTCGGTCACCAGCATCTCCCAGGAGGCCAAGGAAGTCGGCCAGTTGCGAGGCGTCAACCTGGCCGGCTCGAAGCGCGGGAGACAAGAGGAGTCTGAGCGAGGCGATCTTGGCGAGCTTGGAGTGGAGCGCCGCGAAAGCGAACAGCGAGAACTGTTGCGAGAGCATCGAGACGGCGCAGCCGCTGAGCATGTGCTTTTCGAGAACTTCACCAACTTTGCCGTGCGTTCTGTTGTCGAGCAGCATGGGGTTAACTCCGTTTCCGTTCCCCGAAGGGCTGCCCGGATTTGCCTGAGACCAACCAGCCATCAATGGCTGCCTTGTGAAACCTCCAGTGCCTGCCGACCTTCTGGCCAGGGATTCGGCCCCCTTGCACCAGCTTGTAGAGCGACGACTTGGACAGCTGGAGGTACAGCGCCAGGTCGTCGATGGTCATGACCTCCGGCTGAGGTGCGACATGCCCGTGAACTCGAGCGGTGCGAGCCATGAGCCGAGTGTAGCAGTTGCTATCCGTTGGTGGAGCCGCGAAACCGATGGTCAGGCGTTGGCCAACCACATCCGGCCATACCGCTCTCGGTTCGCCTCAACCCAGGTTCCGGCAAAGAGATGCGCGGCCTTTAGGAAAACGGGCGCGTCTGGATTGGACTTCGACTCTCCGACAGTCGGGTGGAAGTACGCCGGCGGATAGAGCGCCACGTCCTCGTACTGGGTAACCACGCGAGCGACCAGCCCAGGGCCTGCCTGATCGCCGACGTACCGGCGCTCGAAGAACGACTCTTCGATCATCGCCACCGCGTGCCACATCGCCGGGTGGTTGGGCGGGAAGCCCATCGCGGCGTTTGTGACGATGTCGAGTTGCTCGCACGCCGCCCACGCGACCACCTCGGGCGGGCACATCTCGTCCAGCGGCCGCACGGGCTTCACGTCGGTGTCGAGGTAGACCCCGCCTAGGCGTGCCAGGATCTCGAGCCGCAGGATGTCCGACCGCATCACGCAGCCCGGCGTGCCGCCGACGTTGCCGCAGGCGTCCCAGGCGTTGCGGTTCAGGATCGGCGGCAGGTTGTCGTCCGTCCACAGCCGCATCTGCCAGTGCGGGTTCATCTCGGCGAAGCGCCGCCGCCAGCGCCGCTGGTTGAGCGGTATCTCGCCCTTGCCCAGCCAGATCTGGTGCAGGACCCGCGGGATCGAGGTGGTGCGTGCGGGCTTGCTCACGCCACCACCTCCGCAGCCTTCGCCTGCACGAAGGCGAACGCCCCGCCGTGGGCCTTGGCGGTCTCCTCGGCTTGTTCGAACAGCGCCCAGTGGAACGGCACCACGTCGCGGAAGTGGGCGTGGTCGCGGACCACGCGGGTGAGGAACCCCGGCCCGCTCTGGTCCCACACGCCGCGATAGACCAGCACCGAGTGCGGCAGGTCGCGGATCGCGTGCCACAGCATCGGGTGGTTCCGAGTTGCGCCGAGCACCGATGGCGAGAGCATGTGCGGGCGGCTCGCGCCGTGGCTGGCGATCGTGGAACAGAACGCGCCGACCTCGGCGACGAGTTCATCGAGCGGACGCAGCGGCAGGCGGTCCGGATCGACAAAGACGCCGCCCTCGCGGGCCAGCACCTCGTAGCGAAGCAGGTTCAGCCGTGCCGCCGAGGCTGCGGGCTCGCTGAGCCCGAAGGTCTGCTGCCACTGGTCGTAGTTCAGGATCGGCGGCTTGGTGTCCAGCGTGAGCGTCACCACGTCCCACTCGGGATGCATGGTCTGCCACGCGTGCCGCCAGGCCGTGAGCCGCTGCTTGTCGGGAGTCTCGCTGAGGTCCGCCGTGTAGATGACCTTCGGAATCACACCTTTGCCTCCTATTCGATGCCGCTGCTGAGACTGCCCACGCCGCTCTGCTGCCACTTCGCCAGTGGCACGCCCTCCATGCCGCCCTCGATGAACGACGATGCGCCCTCTCCCAGCGCCACCGACTGCTGGGCGCTTCCGGAGCCCGAGCCGGAACCGGGCGGGCCGGAGCCGCTGTCGCTGCCGCTCGACGAGCCCGACGAACTGCCGGAACTCGACCCAGAACTGGACCCCGAGCTCGACATGGACGAGCCGCTGGACTTGCCGCTGCCGGAGCCGCTCCCGCTCGACGACCCGGACCCGGAGCCTGAACTCGACCCCGAACCCGACGACGATCCGGACCCGCTCTGCTGGGTGGCGGGCATGTCGTTGTGGATCCACACGCCGCCCGCCAGGAACACGTTGAGGCCGGGCACATGCACGGCCACTGTTGTCACGCGCTCGCCCGACCGATCAACTGACTCGACGAGTTCCTCGCTCAGGTCCTGGCGCACGAGCGCATCGCCGACCTGCACGAACTCCGCCGACGCGAAGCCGATCTCCTCGTTGCGCTTCAGCAGCACCGGGTGCTCGGGCGTGAGGCGCAGGCGGCCGTTGATGGTGAGGAAACCAGCGTGCGTGCCGAGTTTCACGCTGCCGACGGTGCCGGTGACGGGCGTGAGCGCCGCCTCCGCCCACGGACGGAGCCACTGGTACTGGGCTCGCCACGGCACGTCGCGGTCCAGGCCCGCGACGTCGAGCGCCGCAACACGGTCGCCAGGCTGGAGCGCCTCGACCGGCTTCGTCGAACCGTCGGCCAGCACCACCGGTGTGCCCGCGAGCACGCAGTTGGAACCGGGGCCGGAGCCGCCGGGACCGCTCCCGC
>ERZ1066133.798-NODE-798-length-11526-cov-6.048121_pt1 | contig 11526 bp, 6 predicted proteins | sample MGYA00382780_ERZ1066133 | MGnify/ENA primary metagenome ERZ1066133 (study PRJEB33369, sample SAMEA5778363) | biofilm metagenome | biome: Industrial cooling water; feature: Water cooling tower basin; material: Biofilm | place: United Arab Emirates | collected...
CGCCGCGGCCCGGCAGCGCGCGGAACGCCTCGACCGCCGGCAGCGGGGCATCGCCGAACCGCGCCAGCACGGCGCGCGCCAGGGGGTGCTCGCTGCCGGCCTGCAGCGCGGCCGCCAGTGCCAGCGCCTCGGCCTCCGTCACGCCCTCGGCCACATGCAGCGCGGCGAGGCGCGGCCGGCCCTCGGTGAGGGTGCCGGTCTTGTCGAAGGCGACCAGCGTCACGCCATGGGCGCGCTCGATGGCCTCGGCGTCACGCAGCAGGATGCCGGCGCGCGCCGCCGCGCCGGTGCCGGCCATGATGGCGGCAGGCGTCGCCAACCCCAGCGCGCAGGGGCAGGCGATGACCAGCACCGCGACGGCATGCAGCAGCGCTGCCTCGGCGCCCGCCCCCGCAAGCAGCCAGCCGATCAGGGTAAGCACGGCGATCGCCACCACCACCGGCACGAAGACCGCGCTGACGCGATCGACCAATTTCTGCACCGGCGCGCGGCTGGCCTGCGCCGCGGCGACCAGCGCGGCGACGCGGGCCAGCACCGTCTCGGCCCCCACCGCCCGCACCTCGATCACCAGCCGCCCGTCGAGGGCGATGCTGCCGGTCACGACGGCGGCGCCGGGCTCCCGCTCGATGGCGCGGCTCTCGCCGGTGAGCCCGCTTTCGTCCACGCCGGCGCGGCCTTCCAGCACCACGCCATCGGCCGGTATGCGCTCGCCGGGACGCACCACCACGCGGTCGCCGACCCGCAGCGCGGCGGTGCCGACCTCCTGCTCCGTGCCGTCGGGGCCGAGCCGGCGCGCGGTGCGCGGGCGCAGCTCCAGCAGGGCGCGGATCGCGGCGCCGGTCGCCCGCTTCGCCCGTGCCTCCAAATAGCGGCCAAGCAGGATGAAGAGGATGATGACGGCACTGGCCTCGAAATACAGGTGATGCCCGGCCTGGGCCGCACCGTGGCGCAGCAGCATCCAGGTGGAGAGCCCCCAGGCCGCGCTGGTGCCGAGCGCCACCAGCACGTCCATGTTGCCGCTGCCGGCCCGCAGCGCCGCCCAGCCGGCGCGGTAGAAGCGCGCCCCCAGCCAGAACTGCACCGGCGTCGCCAGCGCGAATTGCACCCAGGGCGCGGGCATCCAGTCCTGCCCGAGCGCCATGCCCAGCATGCCGGCCAGGAAGGGTGCGGTGAGCAGCCCGGCGATCGCGAGGTCCCGGCGCTCGCGCCGCAGCGCGGCGGCCTGGTGCTCGGCCTCGGTATCCGCGGTGTCCCCTTCGCCGGTGACGCTGTAGCCGGCAGCGGCGACCGCCGCGGTCAGCGCCGATGGCTCCGTGCCGGCCAGGGCGCGCACCGCGGCGCGTTCCGTGGCGAGATTCACGCCTGCCTCCAGCACGCCCGGCACGCGACGCAGCGCGCGCTCGACACGGCCGGCGCAGGTGGCGCAGGTCATGCCGCCGATGCCGAGTTCGACGCGCCGTTCCGGCACCGCATAGCCGGCGGCCGTCACCGCCGCAGCCAATGCGTCCGCAGCGGCGGTGCCGGCCACCTCGACGCTCTCGGTCGCCAGGTTCACCCGCGCCGCCATCACGCCGGGCACCTGGGCAAGCGCCCGCTCGACCCGGCCGGCGCAGGAGGCGCAGGTCATGCCCTCGATTGGCAGCGAGAGGGGAGCGGCGAGAGACGCGGCATCGGGCATGGGTGGTCCTTTCGCCGCATAGGTGGTGCCTCCCATCATGGGAAGGTCAAGCCCATGTCCGTGCGCGTGGCCAAGGCAGCGCGATTGACACGCCAGCGCGACCTTCCGACATGGCTCGCATGCCACATCGCCGGTCTGCCCGTCCCGCCCTGCTCCTGCTCGCCCTGCTGCTGGGGGCCTCGCCGGCCGCGGCGCAGGATGCCGCGCAGGGCTTCCGCGTGGTGAACCGCACCGGCGTCGACGCCGCGGCCCTCAACGCAGTGCGGACGCCGCGCGGCGCGCAGGGCGACTGGGGCGGCAACCTGCTGCGCCCGGACCGCCCCCTCACGCCGGGCGGCGGCTTCCGGGTGCAGCCCAATGCCGATGCCGGCTGCCGCTTCGACCTTCGCCTGGTGCTGGCGGACGGCCGGGAATCCGTGCTTCGCGACCAGGACATCTGCGCCCGGCGCGAGGTGGAGATGGCCACCGCCGCGGCCCCCGCCCCGTCCCGCCCCGCCACGGTGGTCACGCCGCCGCCCGTACCCGACGTGGCGCAGCAGCGGCCCAACCCGCAGGCGCGCGGCGTCTCGGTCGGCACCGGCTTCCTGGTGGCGCCGGACCGCGTGCTGACCAACCAGCACGTGGTGGATGGCTGCAACCGCATCGTGCTGCGCGCGCCGGACGGGCGCTGGCTGGGCGCGGTGCCGCCGGCGCGGGTGGATGCGCGGCTCGACCTGGCGTTGCTGTCGGTGCCGGGGCTGCCCGGGCCAGTGCTGCCGTTCCGCGGCGGCCCGGCCGTGCGCCGCGGCGAGGGCGTGGTGGCCTACGGCTTCCCCCTGGCGGGGCTGCTCTCCTCCGATCCGAAGCTGACGCGGGGCGAGGTGAACGGGCTGGCCGGCATCGGCGACAACCCGGCGCACTACCAGATCAGCGCCGAGGTGCAGCCCGGCAATTCCGGCGGCCCGCTGCTCGACATGCAGGGCCATGTGCTGGGCGTGGTGGTCTCCAAGCTGAACGCGCAGCGCGTGGCGCAGCGCACCGGCGACATCGCGCAGAACGTGAACTTCGCGGTGAAGGTGGAGGCGGCGATCCCCTTCCTGCGGCGTGCCGGGCTCGAGCCGCGCCTCGCCCCCAGCACGGGGCCGGAGCGCGGCGCCGCGGATGTGGGCGAGATCGCGCACCGCAGCACGCTGTTCATCCGCTGCGAGAAGTAGCGCTGCGGGAAATGGGCCGGGCGACGGTTGCCCTACTGCCGAACCGGCGCGGCAAGCGGCGCCGGCGTGCGGTTCTGCAGCAGCACCGAGACGCCGCTGGCGACGATGCGCTCGGCCGCCGCCGCCAACGCCTTGCGGTCGGGCAGCGCGTCCGGCGGAAAGGGCTCGTGCAGCACCAGCGTCGCCCGTGCGCCGCTGCGCCGGGCCAGGCGCCAGAAATGCGTGCCGATGTCCATGTCGCCGTACCAGGCGAAGATCGGCCGGTCGCGCCGGCAGGCCGGCAGCCCGCCCAGCCGGTCATAGACCAGGCTGACGGGCTGGATCATGCGCGCCGCCCCGGCGGTGGCCAGGAAGGCGGAGCGGAAGGGCAGCACCCGCGTGCCGTCGTTGCTGGTGCCCTCGGGGAACAGGATCAGGCTGTCGCCGGCGCCGAGCCGCGCGCGCATCTCGTCGGCCTCGCGGCCGGTACCGCCACGGGTGCGGCTGACGAAGAGCGTGCGGCCGAGCCGTGCCACGGTACCGATCAGCGGCCAGCGCCCGACCTCGGCCTTGGCCACGAAGCAGGCCTCCAGCGCCGCGCCGAGCACGAGCACATCGAGCCACGAGGAATGGTTCGAGAGGAACAGCACCGGCCGCTCCCGCGCGGCCGTCCCGACCACCCGCAGATCGAGGCCGATCACCCGGCAGAGCCCGCGCCAGTAGACCCGCGGGAAGCGCGCCTTCGCCGACCCGGGCAGCGCGACCAGCACCGCCTGCACCGGCACCGCCAGCAGCGTCCAGAGCAGCGCCATCACCAGCCGGCGGATGGCGCGGATGCGCCCGCCCAGCGGGCGTTCCTGGAAGATGTCGCCGAAGGCGCCGCCCGGCAGGGCGGGGCGGAAGCGCAGCGGCTTGCCCCGGCGCAGGCGGCGCGGGCGGGGCGACTCGGCGGAGGCGGTGCGGGCAAGGGCGGGGCTCATTGGGGAAGCGCCATAGCCCGTGCGTTGCGACACGTGGATGAACACTCCGGGACGCGGGCGTGACATCGGCGCGACGCCTTCCGGACCGGCGCCCTCGCTCATGCCCCGGCTCGTCTCCCTGGAATCCCGAGCGCGCGCAGCACGATGCCCTCGGTCAGGACCTCCGGCAGCACGGCCGGCGCGCCGCCGCCGGCGGGATAGAGCAGATAGAGCGGCACGCCCTCCCGCCCATGCGCCCGCAGCAGCGCGCCGATGGCGGCATCTCCTCCCGTCCAGTCGCCCTTCAGATAGGCGACCTCGCGCGCGGCGAAGGCCGCCTGCACGGCGTCGGCGCGCAGCACCAGGCGCTCATTGACCTGGCAGGTGATGCACCAGGCGGCGGTAAGGTTGACGAAGACCGGCCGCCCTTCCGCCTGCAGCGCCGCAACCCGCGCGTCGGACCATGGCTCGGCAGCGCCGGCCTCGGCACGGAGGGGGGGCGGCGGCGCGGCGGCGAGGCCCGGCAGCAGCGCCAGGGCGCCGATCGCCGCCACCAGCGCCGTCGCCCGGCCGATCCCCCGCCCACGCGCCCCGGCACTACGCTGCGCCGCACCCAGCGCCCAGGCGGCGAAGCCGATCAGCACCGCACCGCCCAGCACGAAGCCGAGCCCCTCCGGCCCCGCCTGCTGCGCCAGCACCCAGGCGAGCCAGGCGGCGGCGCCGTACATGGGGAAGGCCAGGCCCTGCCGCAGCCGCTCCATCCACGGCCCGGGCCGCGGCAGGGCGCGGGCCAGGCCGGGCGCGATCCCGAGCAGCGCATAGGGCGCGGCCAGACCGAGGCCGAGCGCACCGAACACGGACAGGGTGGCGGCCGGCGGCATGGCCAGCGCCGCGCCCACCGCCGCCGCCATGAAGGGCGCGGTGCAGGGGGTGGCGACCAGCACCGCCAGCGCCCCGGTGGCGAAGCTGCCGGCATGGCCGCCGCGCGCCGCCAGCGCCTCGCCCGCCCCAACCACGCCGCCGATGCCGAAGACGCCCGAGAGGTTCAGCCCCACCGCCAGCATCAGCCAGGCCATGGCGGCGACGAAGGCGGGCGCGGTGAACTGGAAGCCCCAACCCGCCACCATCCCCGCGGCCCGCAGCCCGACCAGCGCGGCGCCCAGCGCCAGGAAGGTCATCACCACGCCCGCGGTGTAGCTGGCGGCATGCGCCCGCACCTCGGCGCGCGCCGCGCCGGAGAGCCGCGCCAGCGCCATTGCCTTCATTGCCAGGATGGGGAAGACGCAGGGCATCAGGTTCAGGATCAGCCCACCGACCAGGCCCCAGAGCAGCGCCTGCCATAGCGGCAGCACGGTGCCGGGCAGGGCACCGACCGGCGCCGCAACGGTGTAGGCGGCGCGCACGCCGGCGGCGTCGGTGATCACCACCACGCCGTCGAGCAGCCCCGGCAGCGCGCCGGCGGCGCCCTCCGGCCGGGCGAGCGCCAGGGTCAGCACCCCGTCGCCGAGGGTCAGCGCCTGCGGCGCGGCATTGTCCAGCAGCGGCGCATCCGGGAAGAAGACGGCGTCGCGCACCGTGGCGCGGGACAGGTCCGGGCCGGCCAGGGTCAGGCTGCCCTGCCGCCCGGCGAAGCCCGCCGTGGCAGGCCAGGGCGACGGTCGGGGCAGCGCCGCCTCCGCCTGCGCGAACAGCGGCGCGAGGCCGGCATCGAACCGCCCTGGCGGCGGCGCCACCGGGATATCGAGGGTGAACCGCCCCTCCTCCGGGATGCAGACCTGTTCGCAGACCAGCCAATTGGCCTCGGCCGCGAGGCGGAAATTCCCGCCGGGCTCGGCCGTGGCCGGCACGGTCACCGGCAGCGCCAGCAGCACCTCGCCCGTGTAGCCGAAATTCACCAGCGGTCCGAAGGGTATGCGCTCCGGCGCCGGCCAGGCGATCGGGCCGGCCGTCGCCCCCTCCGGCAGGGTCAGCGCGATCTCCGGCGGCGCGCCCGCGTCGCCGGGATTGCGCCAGTAGGTATGCCAGCCCGGTGCCAGGCGCAGCCGCAGCCCGACCCAAAGGGTCTCGCCCGGCGCCACGCTCGCCTGGTCGGCGACGAGGGTCGCGGTCGCCCGCGGCGAGCGCACGGCGGCACTCTCCCCCGCGCCGGCAGGCAGGGCGGGCAGCAGGGCGGCAAGCACGGTCAGCAGGGCCAGCAGGCGGCGGCGCATACCGGAGAGATAGCGCCGCCCGGCCCCGATCAACAGCGCCCCGTCGCCGCGGTCAGGCGAACAGGAAGTCCGCCGCCTCCAGGATGCCCGTGGCCTGCACCCGGATCTCGGTGCCCGGCACGCCGTCGAACCGCACGCGCGCGTTGCCGTTCGCCGCCACCGTGATGGCCAGGTCCTCGAACCCGTCCACCCCGAGCGCCGCGAAGGCCGTGACATCGAGCAGATCCTCGCCCTGCACGAAGCGCTTCACCCGGTCGATGCCGCCGCCCGGCGCGAAGACCAGGACATCCGCCCCGTTGCCGCCGACCAGCGTGTCGTTCCCGGCGCCGCCGGTCAGGGTGTCGTTCCCGTTGCGGCCGAGGAGGCGGTCGTTGCCGCCAGCCCCGTCAACCGTGTCGGCGCTGGAGGTCAGGTCCAGCACCTCGCCGAAGGCCGAGAAGTCGAAACCGGCGACCGACGGATCGTGGTCCGAGGTCTGGTCGGCAAATTCGCTGTTCACCCGCACGATGTCGAACTGCGCCATGCCGTCGCCGAGCAGGCTGCCAGTGACCAGCGTATGGTCGAGCGTCTGGGCATTGCCCTGGAAGTTGTAGGAGTAGCGCTCGTTCGCCGGCAGCAGCGCCTCGGCCAGGTCGAACAGCACCTGGTCCGCGCCGATGCCCATCAAGGTCTGGTTCGGCGCCGACCAGGCGAAGTCGTTCAGGTCGCCGAGCACCAGCAGCTTCGCCGCCGCATCCGCGGCCAGCCGGGCATCGACGAAGGCGTTGACGATCTCCGCCTGCGCGATGCGCTGCGCCTCGCTGGACAGCACCGGCGGCTGGACGTTGCCGAAGATGCCGTTGTCGCCGCCCTTCGAGTTGAAGTGGTTGTTCACGATGGTGAATTCGACGCCGTTGTATTCGAACTCGCCCACCAGCGGCTTGCGGCTGGCGGCAAAGGCGTCGCCATCCGAGAGATCGGCGTCGAGGATGCGGAAGGTGTCGAGCAGCGTCACCTGGTCGGCCCGGTACAGGAAGGCGTTGCGGATATTGGCGTTGGGCTGGCCGCCATCCGCGTTGTTCACCGGGTTCTCGAAGGCGAAGGCGTAGCTGACGCCGTAGTTCAGCGCGATCAGGTCCACCAGCGCCTGCAGCGTGTCTGTCGAATCCACCACCGAGGAGATCTCGGCGCCGTCATTGTCCTGCACCTCCTGCAGCGCAACGATGGTGGGCGCGCCGAGGTTCAGCGCGATCTGCTCGGCATGGCGTGCGTACTTGCCGCTGCCGATGTCGTCATCGACGTTGCCGAGGCGGGTGTAGAGATCGCCGCCCGCGACGTTCGCCGGGTTCTCCACCCGCGGATCGAGGTTCTCGACATTGTAGGTGGCGATGGTCAGGCCGCGCGGGCCGGCCGCGAGCGTCGTGCTCTCCGGCACGATCGTCGAGGGCGTCTGCACGGACGCGGCGCCCGTCAGCACCTCGTAATTGCCGAACTCGTAGCCCACCACGCCCGTGACCGGCTGCAGCACCGCGCCGACATCGACATCCGGCAGGTCGATGCCAGGGGTTATGTCGTCGATCTGGATGCGCTCGGGGTTGGCATCGGTGGGGCCGAGGATCAGCCCGCCATTCGGGGTCAGCGAGGCCGGGTCGGTGTTGCCCGGGATGCGGACCCAGATCTCCTCGTTCGGCGGCCCTTCCGCGTTCGCAGGGTCGGCGGGGTCGCGGGTGCGGAAGCTGGCCGTCGGCGAAACCGCGATGGTGGTCGGGATCTGCACCACCATGCCTTCCAGGCTCTCCCAGAAGTCGATGGCGTCGGTTGCCGGGTCGAAGCTGGTGAAGCCGTCATCCTCCACGATGCCGGTCGGGATCACCCGGTCCTGGCCCAGCACCACGGGCGCGATGGCGGTGAAGCCGTCGAGCTCCACCAGCGTGCCGGTGGAGGCGACGAGCTGGGTGACGGTCAGGTTGTTGCCGCCGCCCGAGCCGCCAGGGCGGAACTCGCCTACCTGCACGTCCAGCAGCTGCACCGTCTCGCCCAGCGTGATGCTCGCCGCCGGCGCGGCGGAGGTGAAGACGAAGATGCCGTCCGAGGTGGCGACGTCGCCATCCCCGTCCGCGTCCTGGATCCAGACGCCGTTGCCCGTGATGGCGGTGACCACGCCCTCGACGTTGAAGCGCGTCGCACCGCTGTTGCCGAAGCTGCCGACGGGGCCGCCGACCGAGGGGGCCTTGTGGCCGGCGCCCTGGATGGCGCCGATCTCGGCGAAGGTGACCTCGTCGTTCAGGATGGCACCGATGCCGGTCGCGTCGGCAATGCTCGCCGCGCCTACGCTGCTGACAAGGTTCGAGAGCAGGACGCTGAAGGTTTCGTTCGCTTCCGCCGCGGTGTCGCCGTTCACCGTGACCGTCACCTGCGCGGTCAGCGCGCCGCCAGCGGCGAAGTCCAGCGTCCCGGCGCTCGCCAGGTAGTCGCCGTCGGCAAGCGTGGCGCTGCCGTCCGCGGTGGCGAAGTCCAGGGTGAAGGCGCCGGCATTGTCGCTGCGCGTCACGGTGAAGCTCAGCAGCACCGTCCCGGCATTGCCCTCCAGCACGCCTGCATCGCCGATCGAGACGGTGGTGGTGACCACGCCGCCGAAGCTCTGCCCGGCATTCACCGCACCGGGGCTGTCATCCGCGGTCGCGGCCCAGGTGAAGTCGGCATAGTCATCGCCGCTGCCGGTCAGGTGCAGCGAGGCGCCGAGCGGCTCGGTGCCAGCCTGCGATATGCCGATATCGGTGCTCGTCAGCCCCGCCGCCGGGCCGTCCGCGGCGGTGATCACGCCTTCATAGGAGAGGAACTGCACGACAGTGCCGCCGCCGTCCACCAGCGCGAAGCCGTCCGCGGGGCCGTTCTGCAGGCCGTTGGCGGGCAGGCTGACGGAGATGGTGCCGAACCCGTTCTGCTGGTCCGCGATCACGCCCGAGAGCAGCGTGCTGCCCGGCGTCGTGTAGACCACCGCCGCGCCCGGCACGTTGCCGTTGTAGCGGACGATCGACCATCCGCCGAGGTCGGTGCCGGCAGTGCCGGCAACCTCGATGAATTCGCCGGCATCGGTGCCGAGGTTGTCGTAGTGGAACTCGTTGATCCAGACCGCCATGTGCGCCTCTCCCATTCCGGATGGGAGGACGGTCTAGGGCCCATGTGCTACGCGCCGGCGACGCTTTCCTTGCCGCCGCGTGACACGCGCCCGGAGACAGGTGAGCTGTCGGTATTGCGATGCTGTGCCCGCCCCGGCCGACGGGTTCACTTCGGTGCTACGGGGGGACGGCGCCGCGTCCGACCCCTTCAGCGCGCCGCGAAGCGCGCGAAGTCACGCGCCAGCACCGTGTAGATGTCGCGCTTGAACGCCACCGCCAGCTCCGGCAGTTCCGCAAGCCGCGCCCAGCGCCAGGCGTCGAACTCGGGATGCGGGTCGAGGTCGAGGCGGATATCGGAATCCTCGCCGGTGAAGCGCAGCGCGAACCAGCGCTGCCGCTGGCCACGATACCGGCCGCCGAGCGCCTTGCCGATCAGCTCCGCGGGCAGGTCGTAGATGTGCCAGTCCGGATGCTCGGCCAGGATCTCGGCGCACGTGGTGCCGATCTCCTCCTCCAGCTCGCGCAGCACCGCGACGCGCGGGTCCTCGCCCGGGTCCATGCCGCCCTGCGGCAGCTGCCAGCCGCCCGGCACGCCCTCGGCATTCGGCAGGTCGGCACGGCGCGCCACGAAGACCAGCCCGGCGCGGTTGAACAGCACGGCGCCGACATTGTCGCGATACGGCAGGTCCATGCCAGCGGCAGATCGCGCCATCGTCAGCGCGCGCCGCCCCGCGGGGCGGGAGCCTGCGCGGGCGTCACCGCGGCGGTGGGTGCGGTGGCTTCCGCCGGCGCGCGGATCAGCGCGGTGACCGGCGCCAGCGCCAGCCCCCTGGCCTCCACCCCACCCGCCCAGATCGCCACCCGCTCCACCAGCACCGGCGAGGGTTCCCCGGCATAGCCGAGCGCCGTGCCGCGCTCCCGCGCCAGGCGCTCCAGCGCCTCCAGCTTGCGGTCGATCTCGCCGCGCGTCGCCGGCTCGTCGATCAGGATGTCGATGGTGCGGCCCCAGGCGCGCGCCGGCTGAGGTGCACCGGGGCGCGGGTCGATGTAGAGCAATCCCCGCAGCGCCAGGCTGCGCTGCAGCGCACCCATGCGGTCGGGCAGCAGGGCGAAGCGCTCGCCCCGCATCGGCCCGTGTGCGCCGATGGCGCCGACATAGCCGGCGAAGCGCGACATCGACCAGTCCAGCCGGTCCCCGTTCTCGGCATCGGCCAGGCCGGTCAGCAGCGCGCGGTCGCCGGGATTGTTCAGCGGGTAGCCGGTCGGCTCCAGCGGCAGGGCCAGCAGCACCTCCATGCCCTTGGCGCGCGTCCGGTCCAGCAGCCGGTCGAGATGCGGCGCATAGGGGCTGAAGGCGAGCGCCACGGGGCCCGGCAGGCGGCGTATCGCCTCCTCCGCCAGCGCCGCGTTCAGCCCGAGACCGCCGATGATGAGCCCGACGCGCGGCCGCGGGTCCTGCCGGTCGAAGGGCCGGCCATAGGTGCGGATGGCGCTGCGGCCCTGCGGCCCGATGCGCGGCATCGGCCCGAATTTTCCGGGCTCGAGCAGGTCCGGATCCGGGGCGGGGATGGGCCGCGCCGCCGCCGGGCTGGCATCGGCGCCCAGCCCCGGATCGGGGGCAGGAGCATTCGCGGTCGGCCTCGGCGCGGCAGCGGGGGCGGCCTCCGCCGGGACAGGCGCGGGCCGCTCAGGCGCCGTGACAGTGACGGGCGGCGGCGCATCGACCGCGTCGGCCATCTGCGGCGCGACCGGCCCGAGCCAGGCGAGCCAGCCGAGGCCGCCGCCGACGACCAGGATCAACGCCACCCAGGTCAGCGCCAGCATGCGCCAGCCGCCCCTCGGCCAGCCCGGTCCTCGCCAGCCTTCGCGGGGCCCGCCGCCTGTCAGCACCGCAGCCGCCGCCGGATCCGCCGCTCAGCGCACCGCGGCGCGCCGGCCGGGGGCCTGGGTCGCTGCCATGCCGCGCATCAGCATGAGCGCCTGCTGCAGCTGATGGTCGGTTTCCGGCTTCGTGGGATCGAAGGCGGGGGCGCCCTCGGCCGGCAGCTTGACGATGCGCTCGGCCAGGCCGGGCGGCAGGTTCACCGGCGGCAGCGGCACCGCCGCCTGCGTCCCCTGCTGCCGCTGCCCCTGTCCCTGGGCCTCGTTGCGCAGCGCCCGGCGCAGGTCCGCCTCGCGCTCGCGCAGGCTGGCGGTGGTGGGTTCCTCCCGCGTCGCGCGCACCTCGAAGTCCGGTTCGATTCCGGTGGCCTGGATGGAGCGGCCGGAGGGCGTGTAGTAGCGCGCCGTGGTCAGGCGGATCGCGCCCTGGCCGGGAATCGGCATCACCGTCTGCACGCTGCCCTTGCCGAAGCTCTTCACGCCCATCACCACGGCGCGGCGATGGTCCTGCAGGGCGCCGGCGACGAT